>QWCN01001941.1_pt1 | contig 60000 bp, 49 predicted proteins | sample 1972711 | NCBI WGS metagenome assembly QWCN01 (sample SAMN09866707, study PRJNA288562) | Human gut metagenome isolate term1_stool, whole genome shotgun sequencing... | isolation source: gut | host: Homo sapiens | place: USA: California
AGTATTTCCGCTCTGAGCACCGCGACCCCACCATCACCGAGATCAAGATGATCGACACCTACTGGTCCGATCACTGCCGCCACACCACCTTCGGCACCATTCTGGATGATGTCCAGATCGACGATGCCGTGGTGCAGGCAGCGTTTGACCGCTACATGGCCATGCGCGCCGACCTGGGCCGTGAGGAGAAGCCCCGCTGCATGATGGATCTTGCCACCATTGGTGCCAAGGAGCTGAAGAAGCAGGGCATCCTCAAGAATCTGGACGAATCCGAGGAGATCAACGCCTGCACCGTCAAGATCAAGTGCGATGTGAACGGCAAGGATGAGGACTGGCTCTTCCTCTTTAAGAACGAGACCCACAACCACCCCACCGAGATCGAGCCCTTCGGCGGTGCGGCCACCTGCATCGGCGGTGCCATCCGCGACCCGCTGTCCGGCCGCAGCTATGTCTATCAGGCCATGCGTGTGACCGGCGCAGGCGACCCGCTCAAGCCTGTCAGCGAGACCCTGCCCGGCAAGCTGCCCCAGCGCAAGCTGGTGACCACTGCCGCTGCCGGTTACTCCTCCTACGGCAACCAGATCGGCCTTGCCACCGGCCAGGTGGATGAGATCTACCACCCCGGCTATGTGGCAAAGCGGATGGAGATCGGCGCTGTGGTGGGTGCCACCCCCGCTTCCCATGTCCGCCGCGAGTGCCCCGCCCCCGGGGATGTCATCGTCCTGCTGGGCGGCCGCACTGGCCGCGACGGCATCGGCGGTGCCACCGGCTCCTCCAAGGCCCACAATCTGGGCAGCCTGGACCACTGCGGTGCCGAGGTGCAGAAGGGCAATGCGCCTATCGAGCGCAAGCTCCAGCGCCTGTTCCGCCGTGAGGATGCCTGCAAGATGATCAAGCGCTGCAACGACTTTGGTGCGGGCGGTGTTTCCGTTGCCATCGGCGAGCTGGCCGACGGCCTGTATATCGACCTGAACAAGGTCACCAAGAAGTATGACGGCCTGGATGGCACCGAGCTGGCCATCAGCGAGAGCCAGGAGCGCATGGCTGTGGCCCTTGCCCCCGAGGATGTGGACAAGTTCATCGCCATTGCCACCGAGGAGAACCTTGAGGCGACCCCCGTGGCAAAGGTCACCGAGGAAAAGCGCCTGAACATGGTGTGGAACGGCGTGTCCATCGTCAACATCAGCCGTGAGTTCCTGAACTCCAACGGTGCGGAGAAGCACCAGAACGTCCATGTGGAGCAGGGGACCGTCTGGCAGCCCCAGTGGGCCGGCATCACCTTCAGCCAGAAGATGAAGAACATGGTGGGCGACCTGAACATCTGCAGCAAGAAGGGCCTTTCTGAGCGGTTCGACAGCACCATTGGTGCCGCCACCGTCCTGATGCCCTTTGGCGGTGCTTACCAGCTGACCCCCCAGAACGCCATGGTGGCAAAGCTGCCTGTGGATGGCGAGACCAACACCTGCTCCGGCATGGCCTGGGGCTACAACCCCTACCTGATGAGCGCCAACCAGTATATCGGCGCACGGATGGCCGTGGTGGACAGCGTCACCAAACTGGTGGCCTCCGGCTTCCGCTATGAGGATGCCTACCTGACCTTCCAGGAGTACTTTGAGCGCCTGGGCACCAAGCCCGAGCGCTGGGGCAAGCCGCTGGCCGCTCTGCTGGGTGCTCTGGATGCCCAGATGGGTCTGGGCATTGCCTCCATCGGCGGCAAGGACAGCATGTCCGGCTCCTTCGAGCAGCTGGATGTGCCCCCCACGCTGGTTTCCTTTGCCACTGCCATCGGCAAGGCCAGCAAGGTGGTCTCCACCGAGTTCAAGAAGCCTGAGAGCACTGTTGTCCTCATCCGGCCCATTCTGGACCCCGAGACCGGCTGCCCCAACTTCTTCTCCCTGAAGGCAAACTACAAGATCGTGGAGCAGATGATCGAAGAGGGCATGGTGGCATCTGCCTGCGCCGTGGGCTACGGCGGCATTGCCGAGGCCCTGTTCAAGATGGGCCTGGGCAACCGCATCGGCTTCAAGATGCGCGCTGATATGCCCACCCACCGGATGTTCGAGCCCATGTACGGCTCCATCGTGCTGGAAATGGTCTCTGATTCCCCCGCAGGCGAGCTGCTGGGCGAGACCACCAGGGAGTATACCTTTGAAAGCTGCGGTGAAACGCTGGATATGGCTGAGCTGCAGGAGATCTGGGAGAGCAAGCTGGAGCCTGTGTACCCCTACCGCAAGGCAGGCCCCACCGTGGAAAAGATCAATGGCAAGCTGAACGCCCCCGCTGCCCCCAAGATCGGTGTGGCAAAGCCCAAGGTGATCATCCCCGTGTTCCCCGGCACCAACTGTGAGTACGATACCGCCAAGGCCTTTGCCCGCGCCGGTGCTGACCCTGAGATCCTGGTCATCCGCAACCTGACCCCGGCGGACGTTACCGCCAGCTGCGAGGCACTGGTCAAGGCCATTGGCGAGAGCCAGATCGTGATGCTGCCCGGCGGCTTCTCCGGCGGCGACGAGCCGGACGGCAGCGCCAAGTTCATCGCCTCCTTCTTCCGCAGCCCTGCGGTCACCGAGGCGGTCCGCGACCTGCTGCAGCACCGCGACGGCCTGATGCTGGGCATCTGCAACGGCTTCCAGGCCCTGATCAAGCTGGGTCTGGTGCCCTACGGCGATATCCGCCCCATCACGGCCTATGACCCGACCCTGACCTTCAACACCATCGGCCGCCACCAGAGCATGCTGGTGCGCACCCGCGTTGCATCCACCGGCAGCCCCTGGCTGTCCCACTGCGATGCAGGCAGCGAGTACGAGATCGCCATCAGCCACGGCGAGGGCCGCTTTGTGGCACCCCAGAACGTGCTGGATCAGCTGGTTGCCAACGGTCAGGTGGCTACCCAGTATGTTGATCTGGAGGGCGAGCCCACCATGGATCAGCGCTACAACCCCAACGGCTCTCTGCTGGCCATTGAGGGCATCACCAGCCCGGACGGCCGCGTGTTCGGCAAGATGGGCCACTCGGAGCGCAGCGGCGAGTACCTGTACAAGAATGTCACCGGCGACAAATATCAGCCGATCTTTGAGGGCGGCGTAGACTATTTCAAGGTTTGATGGTAGAATAGAGAAAAACTCCTTCCGTCATCGCTGACGCGATGCCACCTCCCTCTCCGAGGGAGGCTGAAAGGCCCCCTCTTCGAGGGGGCTGTCGCCGGAAGGCGGCTGGGGGAGTTACTTTCAGGAGGAAACAACCAATGTCACAGCATGATCGTTATATCAGCCCCTTCTCTACCCGTTATTCTTCCGATGAGATGCAGTACATCTTCTCGGATGACAACAAGTTCCGCACCTGGCGCCGCCTGTGGGTGGCGCTGGCCCGGGCCGAGATGGAGCAGGGCCTGACCAATATCACCCCCGAAATGGTGGCCGAGCTGGAAGCCCATGTGGACGAAATCAACTACGAGGTCGCCATTGCGCGCGAGAAGCTGGTGCGCCATGATGTGATGAGCCACGTTTACGCCTACGGCCAGCAGTGCCCCAAGGCAGCAGGCATCATCCATCTGGGTGCCACCAGCTGCTATGTGGGCGATAACACCGATATCATCGTGATGCGGCAGGGCCTGGAACTCATCCGCAAAAAGCTGATCGGTGTGCTGGCAAAGCTCTCCCGCTTTGCTGAGGAGTACAAGGACATGCCCTGCATGGCCTATACCCACTGCCAGCCTGCACAGCCCACCACCGTGGGCAAGCGTGCCACCCTGTGGGCCAACGAGCTGGTGATGGATCTTGCCGAGATCGACCACCGCCTTGCCACCCTGCAGCTGCGCGGTGTCAAGGGCACCACCGGCACCCAGGCTTCCTTTATGGAGTTGTTCAAGGGCGATGCAGACAAGATCCGCGCTGTGGATGCTTCCATTGCCAAGGAGATGGGCTTTGCCCCGGATGCCGTGATCCCCGTGTCCGGCCAGACCTACAGCCGCAAGGTGGATGCCTTTATCCTGAACGCTCTGGCAGGCATTGCCCAGAGCTGCATGAAGTTTGCCACCGACCTGCGCCTGCTGGCCAACTTCAAGGAGATGGAAGAACCTTTTGAGAAGAACCAGATCGGTTCCTCCGCCATGCCTTACAAGCGCAACCCCATGCGGTGTGAGCGCATCTGCGCTCTGAGCCGCTACCTGATGGTGGATGTGCTGAACCCCAGCTTCACCACCGGCACCCAGTGGTTTGAGCGCACTCTGGACGACAGCGCCAACAAGCGTGTTGCCATGGCCGAGGGCTTCCTGGCTGCCGATGCCATCCTGAACATCATGCTCAATGTCACCGACGGCATCGTGGTCTATCCCAAGGTAGTGCGCAGCCGCCTGATGGCAGAGCTGCCCTTCATGGCCAGCGAGAACATTATGATGCAGGCTGTGGAAAAGGGCGGCAACCGTCAGGAGCTCCACGAGCGCCTGCGCCAGCACGCCATTGCCGCTGGCAAGCAGGTCAAGGAAGAGGGCCTGCCCAACGATATGGTGGACCGCGTTGCAGCCGACCCCGCCTTTGGCCTGACCAAGGAGGAGATCGTGGCCGGTCTGGTGCCCGAAAACTTTGTGGGCCGTGCACCCCAGCAGGTGGAGGAGTTCATTGCAAATGTGCTCCAGCCCATCTTTGATGCCAACCCCGATGCTGTGGAACAGCACGCTTCTCTGAGCGTTTAAGGGTGTGGCCCGGTAGCTTTCTCCTCGGACACGGCTCGGGCCATTCCATCGCCCGCCCTACTGCCTGCGGCAGCAGGGTCCCACCCCAGCGGACGGTCCTCGGAGAAACTCCCGGTCCACTGAACTGCAAAATCTATCGCTGCGCTCCGCCTTTGGGCAGGGCGCAGCTTTGCTATAACCGGAAAAGGAGAACCTATGCGACTGGACAAATATCTGGCCGAGACGGCGCAATGCACCCGGAGCGAGGCAAAGACCCTGCTGAGCAGGGGACGGGTGACGGTGAACGGCGCGGTGTGTAAAAAGGGGGACACCCAGCTCAGGGAAGGGGACAGCGTGGCGGTGGACGGTGCGCCGCTTGCTTACCAGCAGTTCGTCTACCTGATGCTCAACAAGCCTGAGGGCGTGGTGAGCGCTTCCACCGACAAGCGGGATACCACCGTGGTGGATCTGATCGGGGATGCCTACCCCCGGCGGGAGCTGTTCCCGGCCGGTCGGCTGGACAAGACCAGCACCGGCTTTGTTCTGCTGACGGATGACGGCGGCTTCGCCCACGAGATCCTTGCCCCGAAGCGCCATGTCTCCAAGACCTATACGGTGGTCATTGACACACCGCTGACCGAGGAGATGCGCAAGGGCTTTGCCGAGGGCGTGACGCTGGCGGATGGCACCGCCCTCTCCCCGGCAGAGGTGGAAGCCCTGACCCCGGACGGCCTGACCGTGAAAGTCAGGCTCAGGCAGGGGGTGTACCACCAGATCAAGCGGATGTTCGGTGTGTACGGCGCGGGCGTGAACGCCCTGCACCGGGATGCCATCGGCGGGCTTGCGCTGGACCCGGCCCTTGCACCGGGGCAGTGGCGGGAGCTTTCTGCGGAGGAAGTGACAGCAATTACCACCGGAGACTGACTGCTTTTCACCTGATTTTCAAAAAAACATCACATTTTGCCGGTAAAATATTCACAAGAACCACGCAAAACAGTGCTTTTTGGGCCTGAAAATACCCCTGAAAGATAATTTCACCAAGAAAGTCAAAAATATTTTGGTGAAATATGTTGCAAAAGTAAATTCTTTTGTGTAAAATAGATAATGTAAAGCGGCGAAATTGTTAAAAACGACAATCTCGCCCCTGCGGCTTGCACAAAAGAGGAAAAGGGGTATCCATTTATGGCCAATAGAGTATTCCAGAGCGTGATCTACCAGATGAAAGACGCCATCGATCGTGTGGTCGGTGTGGTGGATGAGACCGGCGCTGTGATCTCCTGCTCGGAGCTGAACCTGATCGGAGAGGTGCGCGAGGGCTTTATGGCAGAGCGTCTGACGGCCGGTGACCGCTTTGTGCGGGATGGCTACACCTATCAGCAGTTCTCCAGCGCAAAGCATAACGACTATGCCGTGTTTGTGGAAGGCGCGGACGAGACTGCGGGCCAGTTTGCGGCCCTGCTCTCCATCAGCCTGCAGAGCATCAAGCAGTACCACGATGAAAAGTTCGACAAAGCCAACTTCATCAAGAACGTGGTGCTGGACAACATCCTGCCCGGCGATATCTACGCCAAGGCCCGTGAGCTGCACTTTGCCACCGATGTTTCCCGTGTGGTGTTTATTGTGCGCGTGACCTCCGGCGGCGACATCTCCGCTTACGATGTGGTCAGCAGCCTGTTCCCGGACAAGCAGAAGGACTTTGTGTTCAATATCAGCGAGACCGACACCGTGCTGGTCAAGGAGATCCGCAAGGGCATCGACCGCACCGATATGGAGAAGCTGGCTGCCAGCATCGTGGACACCCTGTCCGGTGAGCATTACATCAAGGCTGTGGTCGGCATCGGCACCCCCATCTCCAACGTGAAGGATCTGGCTACCTCCTTCAAGGAAGCCCAGATCGCCATGGAGGTCAGCAAGGTGTTCGACACCGAGAAGCAGATCATCCGCTACGACAACCTTGGCATTGCCCGCCTGATCTACCAGCTGCCCACCACTGTCTGCGAGATGTTCCTGCGCGAGGTGTTCAAGCAGGGCAGCATCGAGAGCCTGGATCAGGAGACCCTGTTCACCATCCAGCGCTTCTTTGAGAACAACCTGAATGTGTCTGAGACCAGCCGCGGCCTGTTTGTCCACCGCAATACGCTGGTGTATCGTCTGGAAAAGATCAAAAAACTGACCGGTCTGGATCTGCGTGAGTTCGACGATGCCATCGTCTTTAAGGTGGCGTTGATGGTCAAGAAGTACCTGTCCAACAACCCGGCCAAATATTAAGCAAACGCTTGCGGCGCAAAGCCGTCGGCGCAGAACCGGCCGCTCGAAACCGATGCTGGCCGGTTCTTTTTGGTTTGGAGAAAATTATTGGGAGCGAAAAATGCATGATAGATTTTGAACACGTTTCAAAGCAGTACAAGCACAACGCAAAGCCTGCCCTGGAGGATGTCAACTTCCATGTGGATGACGGCGAGTTTGTTTTTCTGCTGGGTCACTCAGGCGCGGGCAAATCCACCCTGCTCAAGCTGATCCTGCGCGAGGAGACCCCCACCGAGGGCCGCGTGCTGGTGAACGGGCAGGATGTTGCCCGCCTGCGCCGCCGCAAGATCCCCTACCTGCGCCGTCAGATGGGCATCATCTTTCAGGATTTCCGGCTCATCCCCACCATGACCGTTTACGAGAACATTGCCTTTGCCATGCATGTTACCAACATCGGGCACAAGCAGATCAAGGAGCGCGTGAATTACATGCTGGAGCTTGTCCATCTGGAGGACAAGGCAAAGGTCTACCCCGACCTGCTCTCCGGCGGTGAGCAGCAGCGTGTGGCTGTGGCCCGTGCCCTGGCCCACGCCCCCAAGCTGGTGATTGCGGACGAGCCCACCGGCAACATCGACCCCGAACTGAGCCTTGAGATGATGGAGCTGCTGGAGCGTGTCAGCGAGATGGGCATCACTGTGCTGGTGGTCACCCATGAGCACGAGCTGGTCCGTCACTTTGACCGCCGCGTGGTCACCCTGTCCGGCGGACACATCATCTCGGATGTGCCCACGGGCTCCATGATCCCCCACCCGCCCGTAGACCCGAAGGAACTGGAAATGGAGGTGTCGCTGGTATGATGAAGCCTTCTACGTTCGGTTTCCTTGTGGTGCGCGGCGTGCGCAACCTGGGCAAGCACTGGGCCATGACCATTGCCTGCATCGCCTCCCTGAGCGTCTGTATGACCCTGAACACCTTTGCCACGCTGGCGGAAGTCAATGTGAACAGCATGGTGAACTATCTGGGCCAGCAGAACGAAATGGTGGTCTATGTGGACCCCGAAGCCGACGATGCCACCATCCAGTCGGTAGGGGAGCGCATCACTGCCACCCCGGGCGTGAGCCGGGTGCAGTACATGTCCAAGGAGGATGTGCTCAACCAGTACCGTGGGTACATGGCGGATTATGCCGTTCTACTGGACGAATTTGAGAATGATAACCCCTTCAAGGCCAACTACCGTGTCTCTCTGGCAGACCTGAGCCAGATGCAGGCCATGAGCCAGAACTTCCAGAGCATCCCGGGCGTGTACAGCGTTACCGCCCCCATTGAGATGACCCAGACCTTTGTGGAGGTCCAGCGGGCCGTGACCAAGGTGGGCCAGATCGTGATCCTGGTGCTGATGGCGGTCAGCATCATCACGGTGGGCAGCACCATCCGCCTGAGCGTTTTTGCCCGCCGCCGTGAGATCGAGATCATGAAGTATGTGGGCGCGACCAACCACCTTGTCACCCTGCCCTTTTTTGTGGAGGGCCTGACCATGGGCCTGATCTCTGGTGCCATCACCTCGGTAGCCGGTATCTTCGGCTATGCCTACATCGTGCAGGCCTCCAGCACGCTGGGCGGGTTGTGGCAGCTGCTCATGGGCACCGCCATGGTGTCTGTGGATGCCGTCTGGCCCACCATCCTGACGTACAGTCTGGCCGGTGGTGCGCTGGTGGGTGCGCTGGGCAGCATGTTCTCCATCCGCAAACATCTGAATGTGTAAGCGAAAGGAGCCTTCTCTGTGAAACAAGCAAAACACTCTGCGGGCTTCCGCCTGCACCTCATGTATACCCCCACCCACGCAAAGCCCGCCCCCGGGCACAGCCGGGCCATGCGCGCCGCCAGCCTGTTTCTGGCAGCGGCCTGCCTGCTGCTGAGCGTTTCGGTCTACCCGGCCACGGCGGCTACCAGCATGTCCAGCCTGCAGAACAAGCTAAATAAGCTCTCCCAGTCCATTGAACAGCACAAAAAGGAACTGTCCAATGCAAAAAAGAAGGAGCAGGCCGCCAAGGCGCTGGAATCGGAGCTGAAGGAAAAGGTCACGGTGGTTCAGAGCCAGATCAGCGTGCTGAAGGGCCAGATCGCCGAGGTGCAGAACAGCATCGGCCTGAAGGAACAGGAGATCGCCGCCAAGGAGCAGCAGATCACCGAAAAAGAAGCGGAGATCGCCGACCAGTGGGGGGATTTCAAGCAGCACATGGCCGCCATGCAGGAGCTGCGGGACGGCGGCAGCGTTGCCATGCTGTCCGCGGTGAACGACCTGTATGAGCTGCTGACTTTCAACGAGGTCATGCAGGACATCTCCATCAAGGACACCGAGATCCTGGACAACATGAAGAACGCCAAGGAAGCGCTGGAAAGCGATAAGCTGACGCTGGAATCCCAGCGCAGCGAGCTGCAAAGCAAAAAGGCAGATCTGGATGCCCAAAACAGCCAGATGCGTGCCAAGCAGAACGAACTCAACTCCAGCGTGGCCGCCGCCCAGATGAGCGCTGCCGAGGCGCAGCAGGCCCAGAAGGACGCGCAGGCCGCCATTGAATCGGACGAGATGAACTATGAGGCCGTCAAGAAGCAGATCCAGAAGATGATCGCTGCGGCCGCTGCCTCCAAGCCCACCCTGAGCTTTACCGGCTTCATCTGCCCGCTCAAGAGTTATAGCCGCATTTCCAGTGAGTACGGCTGGCGCAAGAACCCCGTTACGGGGGTCAACAAGCTCCACGCCGGTACCGACTTTGCCGCCCCGGGCGGCACGCCTATCTATGCAGCTGCCAGCGGTTATGTGCAGGTGGCGGGCTGGTCCAGCGGCGGCTACGGCAACTATGTCATCATCTACCACGGCAAAATGTCCGATGGCAACCAGTACAGCACCCTGTACGGTCACATGCGGTCGGTCGCCACCTCGGCGGGCAAGTATGTCCAGCAGGGTGAGATCATCGGTTATGTGGGCAGCACCGGCAACTCTACCGGCAACCACCTCCATCTGGAGGTCTGGAAGGGCGGCTCCAAGGCCAATGCCGTCAACCCCCGTGGTTATATCCCCATGAAATAATCTGCATTGTATCAAAGGAGGCCGTCAGGGCTTATGAAGGAAGAAAAACGCAAGCGCATCCTGCGCGTGGGCTGTCTGATCCTGGCAGGGATCTTTGCACTTTCCATGCTGGGCAGCGTGGTTATGATGCTGCTGGTCTGACAGAGGAGGGAAAAAGATGAACCGTAAGATATCGGTCGGCATGGCGGTCAGCATCGTCATCCTGGCCATGACCGTTACCTTTTCCATTACCATGCTGGTGGCGATGCGCCTGTTTGACAGCACCGTTTCCAGCGTGAAGGAAAAGGAAAGCATGTACAACAAGATCGCTGAGGTGGACCGCTATGTCCGCAGCAACGATTACTATCCCATCGATGAGACCACCCTCTACGACCGCCTGACGGCTGGCTACCTGCTGGGCACCGGCGACAAGTACGCCCGCTATTTCAGCGCCACCGCCTATACGGAGCTGATGAACACCCAGAACGGCACCCTGATCGGCATTGGCGTGGAGCTGGCTGTGGATCAGTCCGGCTATGCCAAGGTCATCAAGGTCTACGATGAATCCCCCGCCAAGGAGGCAGGCATCCAGGTCGGCAACTACATCACCGCTGTGGACGGCACCGATGTCAAGAGCATGAGCAGCGTGGATGCCATCCAGACCCGCCTGCGCGGCGAGAGCGGCACCACCGTCAATGTGACCTGGCTGGACAGCGAGGCCGCCGAGCATACCGCTGACCTGACCCACTCCGGCTACAGCTCCACCACCGTGGATTACCAGATGGTGCAGGGCAATGTGGGCTACATCCGGATCCGCCAGTTTGATTCCACCACCCCCAGCGAGCTGGATTACGCCATCCGCAGCCTGAGCGCCAGCGGCGCGGGCAGCCTGGTGTTTGATCTGCGCGACAACGGCGGCGGCCTGCTGGACGATGCCATCCAGTGCATCGACCTGATCGCCCCGGAGGGCACGCTGGCCTTTGCTGAGGACAAGAACGGCACCCAGACCCTGCTGGGCACCAGCACCAGCGAGTCCCGGATCGACCTGCCCGTTGTCTGCCTGGTCAACGGCAGCACCGCCAGCGCTGCGGAGCTCTTTGCCAGCAGCCTGCGCACCCTGAATGGTGCCCGTCTGGTGGGCACCACAACGCAGGGCAAGGGCACCATCCAGAGCAGCCCCCAGCGCCTGTCCGATGGCAGTGCCGTGGTGGTCACCGTGGCAAAGCTGGTCTGCGGCGATGGCAGCTGCTTTGACGGCACCGGCCTGACTGTGGATGTGGAGCGGCCCCTGACTGCGGACGAGCAGACCGCATACTATGATTACACTGTGGAGAACGATCCCCAGATCCAGCGTGCCGTGAGCACTGCCCAGCAGATGAGCGGCACCACCACCGTGAGCGGAGTCAACGAAGCGGCTTCCAGTGAAGCTGCCGACAGTGCCGCCGCCGAGAGCGTAGCAGAGGGGGACGCTGAGGCTGCATCTGCCGAGAGCACTCCGGCAGAGACCGCGCCTGCCGAAAGTGAAGCAGCAGGGGAGAGCACTGCATCCAGTAGTCAAGAATAAGAGAACAACCCTCTCCGTCAGCGCTGACGCGCTGCCACCTCTCCCGAAGGGCGAGGTCTTGGCAATTCATGCAAAGTTTGCGGTTTTGTCAAAAGCTCCCCCTTTGGGGGAGCTGGCGAGCGAAGCGAGACTGAGAGGGTTATTTTGGAAAAGAAAGGATAGAGCCATGCCCGAACTGACCGACCTGTCTTATGTGCGCGCCCTGTGCGAAAAATATGATTTTGCCCTTTCCAAGGGCTTTGGCCAGAACTTCATCGTCAACCCCGGCCTGCCCCCCAAGATCGTGGATGCCAGCGGCGTGGACAAGCGCTACGGCGTGCTCGAGATCGGCCCCGGCATCGGCGTGCTGACCCGGGAGCTGGCAAAGCGGGCGGCAAAGGTGGTCTCCATCGAGGTGGACGAGCGCCTGCCGCCCCTGCTGGCCGAGACCATGTCCGGTGTGGAAAATTTCAAGCTGGTGCTGCAGGATGTGCTCAAGGTGGATCTGAAAGCCCTGATCGCGCAGGAGTTCCCCGGGATGCCGGTGGCAGTCTGCGCCAACCTGCCCTACTATATCACAAGCCCCATTGTGATGAAGCTGCTGGGTGACCGCCTGCCCATCGAGAGCCTGACTGTGATGGTGCAGAAGGAAGCTGCCGATCGTCTGGCTGCCGCTCCGGGCACCCGGGCCTCCAGTGCTATCAGCTGTGCGGTGAGCTATTACGCGACCTCTAAGATGATGTTCACCGCCGCCCCGGGCAGCTTTTACCCGGCCCCCAAGGTGACCAGCGCTGTGGTGCGGATGGAGATCCGCCCCACCCCCGCCGTGCAGGTGGAGGACGAGGAGGGCTACTTTGCCCTTGTGCGCGCGGCCTTTGGCCAGCGGCGCAAGACTGCCGCCAATGCCATTGCCAGCGGCCTGGGGATGCCCAAAGATGCCGTGACCGCTGCCATTGAAGCCGCCGGTTTCGATGCCCGCATCCGTCCTGAGGCCCTGACGCTGGAGGATTTTGCAAAGATCCAGAGCGCACTGGCACGGTGACTTGTTTTAATAATTCGGTTTTCCAAAAGCAGGAGCTCTTCGCAAAGCGTGGAGCGCCTGCTTTTTTAGAATATAAAGCAGAAAATACGGTGTCTTTTTAACAAGAACAATTCCGGTTGTTTTGTCCGCAGCATGGTCTGTTAAATTTCCTGCACGCTTTACCATGTAAAAGCAAATATATTTCATCGTTTTTGCGCGGCAGACTTTGCTTTTTGAAGAAAAAGCTGTGTGTGTTCCATTGACATCTTTTTATTTCAATGGTACAATATATGACGTGTTAAGGTTTTGCGGGAGGAGCACAGGTGCAGACAGAGGGGTCTGTTTCTGCGCTCTTTTGTATTCCCTGGCAATACAGGATTCAAAAACCTCCGCAGAATAGTGGGAAAACAGCAGGACATCCCGCCCTGCACCATGCACTGAAGCACGGAATTATTATAGGGAGGAAAACACAATGAACAACAACTACGAGTCTCATGCAATCAGCCGCCGCAGCTTTCTGAAGGCTTCCGGTGTCGTTGGTGCCGCCGGCATTCTGGCCGCCTGCGGCGGCAACTCTGGCAGCAGCTCCACCGCCGCTTCCTCTGGTGCTACCAGCGCTCCCAACACCACCGGCGCTACCCCGCTGAAGGAGTTCATCTCCTGGGAGAGCACCAACCGTGAGCTGGAGAGCTGGAACATGCTGTACAGCCAGATGGCTTCCGACATGAATGTCACCACCAACCTGTGGGAAGGCCTGCTGAGCTTTGACTGCTACGGCAAGGCTGTGCCTTCCGTGGCCAAGGAGTGGAGCCACAATGAGGACTCTTCCGTTTGGACCTTCAACCTCCGCGACGATGTGGACTGGGTGGATGTGAACGGCGAGGTCAAGGCTCACCTGACTTCCAAGGACTTCCTCGTGGGTCTGGAGTGGGTGCTGAACGCAGCCAAGAACCAGGCCAACAACACCTCCATGCCCAACGAGACCCTGACCGGTGCTGCTGATTACTATCAGAAGACCAGCGATATGGGCGATGCTGCTGCCGACCTGACCTACCAGGATATGCTGGATGCAGGCGTGGGCGTTGAGGCTCCGGATGACTACACCCTGGTCTTCACCTGCAAGGATCCCTGCCCCTACTTCGATACCGTTGCTGCCTACACCAGCTTCTACCCCGTCTCTGAGGATCTGATCAACGAGCTGGGCATCGAGGGCTTCCGTGCATGCGATTACACCAACATGTGGTACAATGGTCCCTATGTGGTGGAGGAGTTCATCAGCCAGAACACCAAGAGCTACATCCCCAACCCCAACTACTATGCAGCTGACGAGGTGTCCCGCTTCGACCGCTTCACCGTCACCATGATCAGCGACGGCACCGTCACCTTCCAGCTGTACCAGAACCGTGAGCTGGACGAGATGGATGTGGGCGAGAGCACCCTGACCACCATCCAGGCCGATCCCAACAGCGAGTACAATGCTCAGCTGTGTGAGAAGCGTCCCAAGAAGTTCAGCTACCAGATGCACTTCAACTACCAGAAGAACAACGAGGACGGCACCCCCGACGACAACTGGAACAAGGCTATCGCCAACACCGCTTTCCGTCAGTGCTTCTACAAGGGCCTGAATCTGACCAACTGGTATGCACGTACCAACAAGATCAACCCCCTGAAGTGCGAGAACGACTGCTACACCATGCCCGGTGTCTGCTACAACACCCAGGGCCAGGAGTACTCCACCCTGGTTGCCAAGGAGATGGGTTTCGACGGCGAGGCTTACGACGGCAAGACCATGATCCGTCTGCGTTCCAACAACGGCGACATCGCGGATCTGAAGAAGCAGGCCATGGACGAGCTGAGCGCCATCGGCGTCACTTTCCCCGTTCACGCTGCTTACTACATCATCGCCGGCAACTCCACCGCTCTGGACAGCGCAACCGTGCTGAAGCAGTGCTTCACCGACAGCCTCGGCGATGACTTCATCGTGCTGGACATCAAGACCTACGTTTCTTCCATCACCCAGGAAGTCCGTAATCCTCAGCTGCAGAGCTTCGTCATCAACGGCTGGGGCGCTGACTACGGCGATCCCGTCAACTTCGTTGGTCAGGAGATCCTGCACGACGACAACGCCTACTACAGCTGGTACTACTCCAACATCGCCAAGATCGTGGAGGCCGGCCCCGCTGACTGGCAGAAGGATCTGGTGGCCTGCTACGAGGAGTTCACCGATCTGGTCAACACCGCAAAGGCCATCGTTGATGATACCGATGCCCGCTACGCTGCCTTCGCAAAGGCTGAGGCCAGCATGCTGAACAACGTTCTGGCCTGCCCCTGCTACTTCGATGTTTCCTGGACTCTGACCCACGCCAACGAGTACAGCAAGATCAACGCTATGTATGGTCCCTGCAACTACAAGGCTGTGAACTGGGAGACCAGCGAAGAGGCTTACACCACCGAGCAGTACGAGGAGTTCGCCGCTGCATTCGACGCAGCTACCAAGGCTTAAGTTCCCCGTTTCCCCGCCCGAAAGGGTAGAAATAAAAGTTAAGGGTTCGATAACATGTTAAAATACACGGTTAAGCGGCTGCTCCAGTCGCTTGTCACAATCTTTCTGATCGCAACAGCAGTTTTCCTGATGATGCGCTGCCTGCCGACGGACTACTACTTCACTGAGGAACAGCTCATGAAGTTTACCGATCAGCAGAAGACCGCCGCTCTGGAAGCAGCTGGCCTGACCGATCCCATCCCCACCCAGCTGGTCAAGTTCTATAACAACCTGCTGCATCTGGATTTCGGCACTTCCCGCCGCATCCAGAACGGTGCCACGGTGGTCAAGGTCATTGGTAAAAAGTTTGGTGTCTCCATGCGTCTGGGCCTCACGGCATCCGGCATCTCTCTGGTGGTCGGTGTGCTGATGGGCATCCTGCAGGCGGCATTCAAGGACAAGGTATTCGACTGGATCGGCACGGCCTACACCGTGTTCGTCAACGCGGTCCCGTCGCTGGTGTCGTATTCTCTGGTGCTGGTCTTTGGTTCCAAGTACCTGGGATTCCCCACGCTGTACTCCACCCGCAATGTGAGTGCTTCCAGCGTGCTGCCCATCACCTGCCTTTCGCTGGCATCCATTGCAGGCTATGCCCTGTGGACCCGCCGCTACATGGTGGATGAGCTGACCCGCGACTATATCAAGCTGGCCCGTGTCAAGGGCCTGAGCTCCCGCGAGATCATGTTTAAGCATGTTCTGCGCAACGCCATGGTTCCCATGGTGCAGTATATCCCCCAGTCCATCCTGCTGACGGTGGGCGGCTCCCTGCTGATGGAACGGTTCTTCTCCGTTCCCGGCATGGGCCCCCTGCTGACGGATGCCATCCAGCGCTATGACCTGAACGTTGTGCAGACCCTGGTCATCCTCTACGCTGTGCTGGGCATCGTGGGCGTGTTCCTGGGCGATGTGCTGATGATGGTGGTTGACCCCCGTATTACTCTGACCGGAAAGGAGGAGGCTCGCTGATGGCTAAGGCATCGGATTTTGAGGGCAAGAAGCCCGAAGAACTGTTCTACTTTGTGGATTATTCCCCGGAAGAAGCTGAACGCATCGGCTACTCCAACTATTCCTATTGGGGTTCTGTCATCCAGAACTTCCTCAAGCAGAAGGTCGCTGTCTTCTGCCTGATCCTGTTCCTGGCGCTGACGGTGTTCTCCTTCATTGCGCTGGGCATCGGCAAGTATCACTACACCACCCTGATCTCTGATTCCAGCAAGGCTTTCATCAAGCCCAACAGTGAGTACTGGTTCGGTACCGACAACCTGGGCCGTGACTACTGGTGCCAGGTGTGGTATGCCACCCAGGTTTCCATCCGTCTGGCTCTGGTGGTCGCCGTGGGCGAGAGCATCGTGGGTGTGATCTTCGGCCTGATCTGGGGCTATGTGCGCAGTCTGGACCGCTTCTTCACGGAGCTGTACAACCTGATCGACAACGTGCCCTATATCATTTATATGACCCTGATCGCCCTGATGGTGGGCCAGAGCTTCTGGATCATGGCCATCTCCATGATCGCCATCAACTGGCTTTCTATGGCACGCCGTGTCCGCAACATGGTGTTCATGTTCCGTGACCGCGAGTACAACCTCGCGTCCCGCTGCCTGGGCACCCCGCTGTGGCGCGTGCTGACCAAGAACATCCTGCCGTATCTGGTCTCCGTTATCATCCTGCGTATGGCACTGTCCATCCCGGGCACCATCAATCTGGAATCCACGCTGTCCTACCTGGGCCTGGGCCTGGGCATCGACACGCCTTCTCTGGGCCTGATCCTGAGCAAGGTGCGCGGCTTCTTCCTGGATTATCCGTACCTGCTGGTTTTCCCTGCATCCATCGTGTCCATCATTTCCATTTCTTTCTATATCATGGGCAACGCTTTGTCGGATGCGGCTGATCCGCGCAACCACGTTTGATAGATTGGAGAGAGACGTAAATGGATAGACAACCGATTATCTCTGCCAAAGACGTGGAGATCACTTTCAGCCTGCGCGGCCGCAAGCTGAACGCCATCCGCAAGTGCTCGCTGGACCTGTACGAAGGCGAGACCCTTGCCATTGTGGGCGAGTCCGGTTCGGGCAAGTCCGTATTCACCAAGACCTTTGTGGGTATGCTGGATGCCAACGGTAAGATCACCGGCGGCTCCATCATGTTTGAAGGCCGCGATATGACCAAGTTCACCGAGAAGGATTGGCTGGGTGTCCGCGGCAAGAAGATCGCCATGGTCATGCAGGACCCTATGACCAGCCTGAACCCGCTGAAGAAGATCGGCAAGCAGATCCAGGAGAGCATTGAGCATCACCAGGGTCTGAAGGGCGAGGAAGCCAAAAAGGCTGCCATCGAGATGCTGGGCAAGGTGGGTATCCCCGACCCCGAGCGTCGGTACGAGCAGTACCCCCACGAGTTCTCCGGCGGTATGCGTCAGCGTGTCGTCATTGCCATTGCAGCGGCCTGCCGCCCGCAGGTCCTGATCTGCGACGAGCCCACCACTGCACTGGACGTGACCATTCAGGCACAGATCCTGCAGCTGATCCGCGACCTGCAGAAGGAGCTGGGCATGTCCGTTATCTACATCACCCATGACCTGGGCGTTGTGGCAAACGTGGCAGACCGTGTGGCCGTGATGTATGCCGGCCAGATCGTGGAATACGGCACCGTGGAGGAGATCTTCTACGACGCATGGCACCCCTACACCTGGGCTCTGCTGCAGGCTCTGCCGCAGCTGGGCACCAAGGGTGAGGCCCTGCCCAGCGTGGATGGTACTCCCCCGAACCTGTTCAATGAAATCAAGGGTGACGCATTTGCGCCCCGCAACAAGCATGCGCTGGCAATCGACTTTGTGCAAGAGCCTCCGTTCTTCCAGGTGTCCGAGACCCACGCCGCAAAGACCTGGTATCTGGACCCGCGCGCTCCCAAAATCGAGCGGCCGCACTCCATCCAGAACCTGCGTGAGAAAATGGGAAAGATGGGAGGCGCCAACTTAAATGGCTGAACGCGAAAAGCTGATTGAGCTGAAAGACCTTCAGATCACCTTTGGCTCCGGTAAGAAGAAATTTGTTGCTGTCGATCATGTCAACTTTGACATCTATAAGGGCGAGACATTCTCGCTGGTCGGCGAGTCCGGCTCCGGCAAGACCACCATTGGCCGTGCCATCTGCCGCATCAACCCGACCTCCGGCGGCGACATCTTCTTCAAGGGCCAGAAGATCAACGGCAAGATCTCCAAGGAACTGGACAGAGAGGTCATCCGTAAGATCCAGATGATCTTCCAGGACCCCATGGCTTCGCTGAACGAGCGCGCCAAGGTCGAGTATATCATTGCTGAGGGCCTGCTGAACCATCATCTCTACAAGGACCAGGAAGACCTGCATGAAAAGGTGATGAACGCCCTGCATGAGGTCGGCCTGCTGCCGGAGTTTGCCTCCCGCTTCCCCCATGAGTTCTCGGGCGGCCAGCGCCAGCGCATCGGCATTGCCCGTGCTCTGGTCATGGAGCCGGAGTTTATCGTGGCCGATGAGCCCATCTCTGCACTGGATGTCTCCATCCGTGCACAGGTGCTGAACCTGCTGAACGAGATGAAGAAGAGCCGCGGCCTGACCTACCTGTTCATTGCACATGACCTGTCGGTGGTCCGGTTCATCTCGGATCGTATCGCCGTTATCAGCAAGGGCCGTATCGTGGAGCTGGCTGAGGCGGAGGAGCTGTTCCTCCATCCGCTGCATCCCTACACCAAAGCCCTGCTGAGCGCGGTTCCCATCCCTGACCCCAGTCTTGAAAAGCACAAGAAGCTGCTGGTCTATGACCCCTCGATCCACGATTACAGCGTGGATAAGCCGGTCTGGGAAGAGATCGCAAACGGCCACTTTGTGTATGGCAACCAGCGTGAGCTGGAAGGCTACCGCAAGGAGTATGAAAGCCAGCTGTAAGCTGAACCGCTTTCCTGTATTTTAACACAATGACCCCGCTGCGCTGGGAGCTTTCCCGCGCGGCGGGGTTTTGTGCTGTCAGGGAGAAAAAAGAACCGGACGCTTCAAAAACGTCCGGTTCTGCTTTTTGCTATTGGTTCACGCGATCAGGCCTGAGTGGCTGCGTCGAATGCGGCAGCAAACGCATCGTACTGTTCGGTGGTGTAAGCCTCCTCGCTGGTCTCCCAGTTCACAGCCTTGTAGTTGCAGGGACCATACATTGCGTTGATCTTGCTGTACTCGTTGACGTGGGTCAGGCACCAGGTGATATCGTAGACGGTGGGGAAGATCAGGTTCTCGTCCAGGAAGTAGGCCTCGGCCTTGGCAAATGCGGCGTAGCGCGCATCGGTGTCGTCAACGATGGCACGGCCCTCGTTCACCAGATCGGTGAATTTCTCGTAGGCGGCAACCAGATCCTTCTGGTAGCTGGCGGGGCCATTGTTCACAATGCCTGCGATGTTGGTCATGTTGCAGCTGTAGTAAGCATTGTCGTCGTGAACGATGATCTGGGTCAGGAAGTTGATGGGATCGCCGAAGTCAGCACCCCAGCCCATGTGGACGAAGCTCTGCAGCTTGGGAGCCACGACTTCCTTCATGGTGGAGGACACGAAGGTGTTGACATCCAGCACGATGAAGTCATCGCCGAAGCTGTCGGTGAAGCACTGCTTCAGCACGGTTGCGCTGTCCAGAGCGGAGGTGGAGCCAGCCAGAATATAGTAGGAGCAGTGAACAGGGAAGGTGACACCAATGGCGCTCAGCTCTTCCATGGCCTGCTTCTTCAGCTCGGTGATGTCGCCGTTGTTGGCGCGCAGGCGCTTCATGGTCTTGCCATCGTAAGCCTCGCCGTCCAGACCCATCTCCCTGGCCACCAGGTTGGTGTAGTCGGTGCCGTCAGAGGTGTAGCACAGGCCCTTCATGGTGAAGAAGTCGTTCTCGCACTTCAGGGGATTGATGGGGTTGTAACGGGCGAAGAACTTGTTCAGCACCATGCCCTTGGAGAAGCACTGACGGAAGGCCTTGTTGGCAATGGCCTTGTTCCAGTTCTCATCGGGGGTGCCGTCGGTGTTCTTCTTGTCGTAGTTGAAGATGAAGCAGTAGCTGAACTTCTTGGCACGCTTCTCGCACAGCTGCTGATTGTACTCGTTGGAAGGATCGGACTGAATGGTGGTGATGTTGCTCTCGCCCAGGTCCACCTCGTCCAGCTCGCGGTTCTGATACAGCTGCAGGCTGATGGAACCGTCGCTGATCATGGTGACAGTGAAGCGCTCAAAGCGGCTGACGTTGGCAGCATCGTAGTAGTTGGGGTTGGGGATGTAGCTCTTGGTGTTGCCCTGGATGTACTCCTCCACCACATAGGGTCCGTTGTACCACATGGTGGTGTTGTCGCAGCTCCGGAAGCCATCGACACCCAGCTCCTCGATCAGAGCAGGGGCTACGGGGTAGAAGCTGTTGTAGGCGGCAACGGTATCAAAGTAGGGGCAGGCGCTGGGGCAGGTGAACACCAGAGTGTAATCATCCGGAGCTTCGATGCCCACACCGGCAGCCAGCATGTCCTCGTAGGTCATGTCAGCAGCAGCGTCACCGGCTTCTTTAGTCAGCGCGTAGTACTCGTAAGCACCCACAATGGTATCGTTGGGCATGGAGGTGTTGTTGGCTTCGTTCTTGATGGCGTTCATCACCCATTCGAAACCAACCAGGAAGTCCTTGCTGGTCAGGTGAGCCTTCACCTCACCGTTGCAATCCACCCAGTCCACGTCGTCCCGCAGGTGGAAGGTCCAGACAGTGGCATCCTCATTGTGCTCCCAGCTGGAAGCGATGGCGGGCACCACCTTGCCGTAGCGGTCAAAGCTCAGCAGACCGTCCCACAGGTTGGTGACCACGTTGGCATCTTCAGCCTTCTGGGTGTACAGCATATTCCAGCTTTCCAGCTCACGGTTGCCGCTCTCAAAGGAGATGAACTCCTTCAGGGGGGTAGCGCCGGTGGAGTTGGGGGCAGCAGCGCCGCTGGCGGCAGCACCATTGCCGGTGTTGTTGGACTTTTCGCCGCAGGCTGCCAGCAGGCTGGCGGCACCCACAGCACCTGCACCCTTCAGGAAGGTGCGGCGATCAAAATTGAAGCTCATTGGATGATCCTCCCAGATCTTGCGCGGACAGAGCCGCGCGTTTTTCCTTTTCCTAAACGCAGTGAGGCTGTCTGCCTTTCCAAAAAGTGCACAGGAAAGACAAAAGTCACACCACTGTATATTTTAGCACTTTACTGAAAAGAAGTCAATCCGCCACAGCATAGAATTGGAAACAAAACGGTGACAAACACTTTCATAGGAAAAGAATATGAAAAAATTACTATAAAATGGAAAGAACTGTATATCTGCGAAGAACAGGCGAAAGAGAGAAACTGTTCACGCAGTGCGCACAAAACAGCTATCTTTTTTCACAAAAACATGATACAATAAAGTGTATCTGTATCAATAAGGAGCGCACCATGAAGAAACTGACCTCGATGTACAAACGCTACATGTTCCACCCCATTTTATATAAGACCGTGACCCGCACCTCCATTGTGGCCGTGCTGATGCTGCTGTGGCAGCGCTATGTCAGCGATGGCACGTTTACCATCTGGGAGGCCCCGGGCTTTCTGTGCGGCGTGGTGCTGCTCATCTGGGCCTGGGTGGACTACCTGCGGCTGGATGGCGTGACCATCCACCATCTGCTGGAGGAATTCAAGGGGATGGGCAAGCGGCAGAAAAAGATCCACTCCACCCGCTCCATCATCGACTATGCGGATGAGAAGATCGTCTCCTTTGAGGAGCTGGAACCCGAGGAGCGCACCTATTGCAGCCTGCTCTCCAATCTGGTGCTGGGTCTGCCGCTGGTCGCTGCTGCGCTGATCGCCAGCGTGCTGTAAGGGGGCCGCGGCATGGAACAAGAGCACAAGCAGCTGGTCATCGGCATTCTGGCCCATGTGGACAGCGGCAAGACCACCCTTTCCGAGGCCCTGCTCTACGGCACCGGCACCATCCGCAAGCTGGGCCGGGTGGACCATAAGGATGCCTTTCTGGACACCGACGCGCTGGAAAAGGCGCGCGGCATTACCATTTTCTCCAAGCAGGCCCTCTTCACGGCGGGCAATACCGATTTTACCCTGCTGGACACCCCGGGCCATGTGGATTTTTCCACGGAGACCGAGCGGACACTGCAGGTGCTGGATTATGCGGTGCTGGTCATCAGCGGCACTGACGGCGTGCAGAGCCATACCGAGACGCTCTGGCGACTGCTGCGGCGGTACCGCATCCCCACCTTTGTGTTCGTGAACAAGATGGACCTGCCCGGCCCGGGCAGGGAAGCGCTTCTGATCCAGCTGAACCGTCGGCTGGGGGATGGCTTTGTGGATTTTGGGGCAGAGCAGGCCGACCGGGACGAGGCGCTGGCTGTCTGCGATGAGCGGCTGATGGAGACGATGCTGGACCGGGGAAGCCTGACCGATACCGACCTCATCCCCGCCATTGCCCGGCGGCATGTGTTTCCCTGCTGGTTTGGCTCAGCCCTGAAGCTGCAGGGTGTGGATGCGCTGGTGGAGGGCCTTGACCGCTATACCCGCCCGGCCCCCGCGCTGGAAGCCTTCGGGGCCAAGGTGTTCAAGGTGAGCCAGGATGAGCAGGGAAACCGCCTGACCTGGCTGCGGGTGACCGGCGGCGCGCTCAAGGTGAAAGCCCAGCTCACCGGAGAAGTCGACGGGGAGCCATGGGCCGAAAAGGCCAACCAGCTGCGGCTCTACTCCGGCGCAAAATTTACGCTGGCGGAGTGCATCGGCCCCGGCCAGGTGTGCGCTGTCACCGGCCTGACCAAAGCCCGCCCGGGCGAGGGTCTGGGGGCGGAACGGGACAGCGACCTGCCGGTGCTGGAGCCGGTGCTGAGCTATCAGGTGCTGCTGCCCGAGGGCGCAGACGTGCACGCCGCGCTGGGAAAGCTCCATCGGCTGGAAGAGGAGGAGCCCCAGCTCCATGTGGTCTGGAACGAGACCCTGGGTGAGATCCATGTCCAGCTGATGGGCGAGATCCAGCTGGAGGTGCTGAAAAGCCTGCTGGCCGAGCGGTACGGGCTGGAGGTCAGCTTCGGCCCCGGCGGCATCCTGTATAAGGAGACCATCACCGAAGCCATGGAGGGCGTGGGCCACTACGAGCCCCTGCGCCACTATGCAGAAGTCCACCTCAAGCTGGAGCCGCTGCCCCGGGGCAGCGGGATGCAGTTTGCCGCCGACTGCCGGGAAGAGGTGCTGGACAAGAACTGGCAGCGGCTGGTGCTGACGCATCTTGAGGAAAAGCAGCATCTGGGCGTGCTCATCGGGGCACCCCTGACCGATGTGAAGATCACCCTCATTGCGGGCCGCGCCCACCTCAAGCACACCGAGGGCGGCGACTTCCGGCAGGCGACCTACCGCGCCGTCCGGCAGGGCCTGATGATGGCAGACCAGATCCACAAGACCCAGCTGCTGGAGCCGTGGTATGCCTTCCGGCTGGAGCTGCCCTCTGACAACGTGGGACGCGCCATGAACGATATCCAGAACATGGGCGGCAACTTTGACCCGCCCGAGACCGGAGCCGACGGGGATACCACCCTGCTCACCGGCACCGCACCGGCTTCCACCATGCGCAGCTACCCCATGGAGGTGGTGGGCTACACCCGGGGCAGGGGACACCTGACCCTGACGCTGGACGGCTACCGTCCCTGCCACAATGCAGCAGAGGTCATCGAGGCCGCGGGCTATGAGCCGGAACACGACCTCGACAACCCGGCAGATTCGGTGTTCTGCGCCCACGGGGCCGGATTTGTGGTGCCCTGGGAGCAGGTGCGCAGCCACATGCATGTGGACAGCGGCTGGGGCAAGACTGCAAAGACCGAGGAAACGGTGCAGGCCCGTCCCCGCCGGATGGCCGCCTATCGTGCTACTTTGGAAGAGGATGCTGAGCTGCTGAAGATCTTTGAACAGACCTATGGGCCCATCAAGCGGGACCCGCTGGCGGCGTTCCGCCCCACCCAGAAGCGGGAACGCCCCGATTTCAACGCCGAGCAGTGGGAGATCCCGCCCGAATACCTGCTGGTGGACGGCTATAATATCATCTTTGCATGGGACGAGCTGAACGCACTCTCCAAAGAGAGCCTGGAAGCGGCCCGCCACAGGCTGATGGACATCCTCTGCAACTATCAGGGCTTTAAGAAGTGCGTGCTCATCCTTGTGTTTGATGCCTACCGTGTGCCGGGCAGCCCCGGCAGCATAGAGCAGTACCACAATATCCATGTGGTCTACACCCGGGAAGCCGAGACCGCCGATATGTTCATCGAGCGTGTCACCCATGAGATCGGCAAGGGCCGCCGCGTCCGCGTGGCCACCTCCGATGGCATGGAACAGGTCATCATTCTGGGCCATGGTGCCCTTCGTGTCTCTGCCCGCATGTTCCATGAAGAGGTGCAGGAAGCAGAGAAGGAGATCCGGAGGTATTTGCAGGGAACGGATTAAACCTCTCCGTCATCCCTGCGGGATGCCACCGTCCGGGTTGCGGCTCCCAGCGTCCGCTTCGTGCAAAATTTTGCACTTGCGTCCCGCTGGCCGCTGCCCCAACAACTCCTCCCTGTTTCCGCCACTGGCGGTGGTCGTCGTTGCTGCCCTAATAGGGGAGGCCTTGGCAAAGAGGGTGAGCTTTACGAAATGCCAAGGGCCCCCCTATTAGCGGGGGCTGTCACGCAAAGCGTGACTGGGGGGTTAAACCACAGTAGGAAAGGAGCCGCCTATGTTCAAAACAACTTCCGATTTTGTTTGGCAGAAGATCCAGCCCCGCCCCCGGGATGCGCATAAGGGGACCTTTGGCTCCGTGCTGGCGGTGGCGGGCAGTGCGTCCTACCGGGGCGCGGCGGCGCTGGCCGTGGAAGGTGCCCTGCGCACCGGGGCCGGTATCGTTACGCTGGCAAGTGTGGAGCCGGTGCTGGCGGCTGTGGCCGCCCGCCTGCCCGAGTGCTGTCTCTGCCCCTGCGAAGCGGGGGCCGAGGGCGGCATCTCGCCCAAGAATATCGACCGCATCCGGCGGCAGAAGGCTTCGGTCCTGCTGGCGGGCCCCGGGCTTGGCTATACGGCCCAGAGCGCGGCCCGTGCTGCCGAGACCCGGGCGCTGGTAAAAACACTCCTGCCCGGTTTTTCCGGCAGTGCAGTGCTGGATGCGGATGGCCTGAACGCCGCCGCTGACCTGCTCCAAACGGAAAAAATGCTTCACCCTCAAGGAGAACTGATTTTAACGCCCCACCCCGGCGAGATGGCCCGGCTGACCGGGCGCTCTGCGGCAGAGATCAACGCGGACCGGGAAGGCACGGCGCTGCGCTATGCGAAAGCATGGAATGCTGTGGTGGTGCTGAAGGGGGCGCACACCGTCATTGCAGGGCCGGATGGCCGCTGTGCGGTCAATCCCACCGGCAACCCGGGGCTTTCCCGGGGCGGCAGCGGGGATGTGCTGGCGGGCATGACCAGCGCACTGCTGGCCTGCGGTCTGCCTGCCTTTGAGGCCGCTGCCTGTGCCGTTTATCTCCATGGTGCAGCTGCCGACCGTGCCGCTGCCCTGCACGGGGAAACCGGGATGCTCCCGCATGATCTGCTGGATGCACTGGGGACCCTGTTTGCCGAAAACGGGCGCTGAGCAAGGGGACGATCCCATCAAAAAAAGAAACGCTTCCTTTCCTCTGGATTTGTGTTATACTGGAGCTATCCAAAACACAACGATCTGCCGGAAAGGAAGCGTTTTTTTTATGGTTCCTGCACTGGAAAAAATTATTGCCGAGAGCGACCGCATCGTCTTTTTTGGCGGCGCGGGGGTCTCCACCGAAAGCGGCATCCCTGATTTCCGCAGCGTGGACGGCCTGTACCACCAGAAGTACGATTACCCGCCCGAGACCATCCTGAGCCATACCTTCTGGGAGGAGAACCCCGAGGAGTTCTACCGGTTCTACCGGGATAAGCTCATTGTGAAGGGGGCAAAGCCCAACGCTGCCCACCTGCGGCTGGCAAAGCTGGAGCGGGAGGGCAGGCTGAAAGCCATCGTCACCCAGAACATCGACGGCCTGCATCAGGCGGCTGGCTCCAAGACCGTTTACGAGCTCCACGGCAGCACCCTGCGCAACTACTGCGTGAAGTGCGGCGCGTTCTACGATGTGGACTTCATTGCCAACAGTACCGGCGTGCCCCGCTGCCCCAAGTGCGGCGGCATCGTCAAGCCGGATGTCGTTCTGTATGAGGAAGGGCTGGATGAGGAGGTGCTCTCCGGGGCCGTGTCTGCCATCCGCAAGGCGGATACCCTCATCATCGGCGGCACCAGTCTGGTGGTCTACCCGGCGGCGGGGCTTATCCGGTACTTCCGGGGCCGCCATCTGGTGGTCATCAACATGCAGCCCACCGGGGCCGATGCGCAGGCCGACCTGTGCATTACCAAGCCCATCGGTCAGGTGCTGAGCGAGGACGTATTGTTGGAGGACTGAGATGAAAGCTGTCATTCTGGAAAGCTATGTTATGGAGGAAGGCGACCTCGACTGGTCGGGGGTAAAGGCGCTGGTGCCCGATACCACCAGCTATGTCCGCACGGCCTACGAGGAAATCGCCCCCCGCATTGGAGATGCGGACATCGTTCTGCTGAACAAGTGCCGCATGGATGAGAAGATCTTACAGCAGTGCCCGAACCTGAAATGGGTGGGCATCATCGCCACGGGCACCGACAACCTGGATCTGGAAGCCTGCCGCCGCCACGGCGTTGCGGTGGCCAATGTGCCGGGCTATTCTACCTACAGCGTGGCCCAGATGACCTTCAGCCTGCTGCTGGCCATCTGCCAGTGCGCGGAGCGCTACAACCGTGCCGTCAAGCAGGGGTGCTGGCAGCTGGATATCCCGGAGAGCATCGGCCTGCTGCCCCAGATGGAGCTCTACGGCAAGACCTATGGCGTTTACGGCTATGGCAGCATCGGGCGGCAGTCGGCCCGCATTGCCAGAGCCTTTGGCATGGAGGTGCTGGTCTGCACCCGCACCGTCCGGCCCGAATACGCCGCCGACGGTGTGGAGTTTGTGGATTATGATACCCTGCTGAGGCGGTGCGATGTCCTCAGCCTGCACTGCCCGGCCACGCCCCAGACCCGGGGCCTTGTCAACGCGGAGGCGCTGGCGAAGATGAAGCCCGGGGCCATTCTGCTCAACACGGCCCGGGGCGCGCTGGTGGATGAGGAGGCCGTGGCAGCGGCCCTCCACAGCGGTCAGCTGGGCTTTTACGGGGCCGATGCCTTTGTCACCGAGCCTCTGCCTCAGGAAAGCCCCCTGCGGGCAGAACCCCACGCTATCCTCACACCGCACATTGCGTGGACGACCCGGGAGGCTTTGCAGAACCTGATGGACATTACCACCCGGAACCTGCGCACCTGGCTGGAAGGAAACGGCGAGCACATCGTCAACAGATAAAAAGGAGAGATGAATCATGCAGGCAACCATTCACAACGAATTCCTGACCCTGACCGTGGATACCCATGGTGCCGAAGCAGTCAGCCTGAAAAATGCCGCCGGGCAGGAGATGCTCTGGCAGGCCGACCCGGCTGTCTGGAAGCGCCACGCCCCCATCCTTTTCCCCTGGACGGGCAAGCTGACCGGCGGGGCCTTTACCCATAAGGGCAAGACCTACCCCGGCGGTCAGCACGGCTTTGCCCGGGACGTGGAGCACACCCTGCTCTGCGCCGAGGGCGACACCATCCGGATGGAGCTGCGCTCGGATGAAAAGAGCAAGGCAGAGCGCTTCCCGTTTGATTTTGTTCTGACCAGCACCTTCCGGCTGGAGGGCAGGACGGTGCACCACACCTTGACCGTCACCAACCCCGCCGATGCCGCCGAGGAGCTGCAGTTCGGCATCGGCTACCACCCGGCGTTCCGCATCCCCTTTGATGACAAGCACACCACCACCGATTACGAGTTCCGCTTCGACCAGCCGGAAAGCCCGATGATCCTGGACGCTTACCCCAACGGTCTGCTGACCGGCAAGTGCGGTTACCGGTGGAAGAACGAGCAGAGCATCCCCCTGACAGACGATCTGTTTGAAAACGACAGCTTCTGCATGGCCGGTCTGCGCAGCCGCACGCTGGGCATCTACGAGAAAGACACCGGCAAGGGAATCGTCTGCAATGTGGAGGGTTACCCCTACACCCTCATCTGGTCGGCTCCGGCAAAGCCTGTGCGCTTTGTCTGCATTGAGCCGTGGCACTCCCTGCCCGGTGCCCAGACCGATACCCAGGAGTGGAGCCAGCGTGCCGCTGCCGCCTGCCTTGCCCCCGGCCAGACCTGGGAGACCACCCTCAGCACAACGTTTGAGCGCTGAAGCAAAGTTTGGCAAAGAAATGCAGGAACCCCTTGACAGAGGGGACTGCATTCTGATTTAATTAGAATCGATAAAAGGGAGTAAAGGGCATCCCGCAGGGCCTGCGGGGTGCTGCATGGCAGCGTCATCACGGCAGAAATGCCCGATGTCATGTGTTGGCTTGAGACTTTTGTCACAGACAGAGTGCTGTGGCAGGGGTCTCTTTTTTCTTGCCCGGCACCGGAACACAAGGAGGAAAAATAAATATGGATCTTCTGAACACATTCGCCAGTCTCTTTTCCAATTTTGGGAATCTGACCTGGCAGATGGTGGTGATGTGGGGCATCGGTGCACTGCTCATCTACCTTGCCATCGCCAAAAAGATGGAGCCGAGCCTGCTGCTGCCCATGGGCTTTGGTGCCATTCTGGTCAACCTGCCCCTCTCGGGTGCCATCACGCAGGGGGATACGGTGGGCCCCATCTCTGCATTGTTTGAAGCGGGCATGTCCAACGAGCTGTTCCCGCTGCTGCTCTTCATCGGCATCGGTGCCATGATCGATTTTGGCCCGCTGCTGGAAAAGCCGTGGCTGATGCTCTTTGGTGCGGCGGCCCAGTTCGGTATCTTTTTCACCCTGTTTCTGGCGATCGTGCAGCCGCCCGTGATCCGGCTGCTGACCACGCAGAAGGAGCGCCGCATCCGGATGTCCTATGAAAAGGGCAGTGTTTCCCAGCTGACCAAGATCCTGTTCCCCATCGTGGTCACGATCATTGCAGGCATGGTGGCTCCGGCCAGTGTGGCGTTGGTGGGCTTTTTGATGTTCGGCAACCTGCTGCGGGAGTGCGGGGTGCTGAATGTGCTGAGCGAGACCGCCCAGAATGTGCTGGCAAACCTTATCACAATCGTGCTGGGCCTGACCGTTGCCGGGCAGATGACCGCCGACAAGTTCGTGCGGCCCGACACCCTGCTCATCCTTGCACTGGGTCTGGTGGCCTTCGTCTTTGATACGGCCGGCGGCGTGCTGTTTGCAAAGCTGCTGAACCTTTTCCGGCCGGAAGGCAAAAAGCTGAATCCCATGATCGGCGCGGCCGGTATCTCGGCCTTCCCCATGAGTGGCCGTGTGGTCAACAAGATGGGCCTGGAAGAGGACAACCAGAATTTCCTGCTGATGTATTCCATCAGCGTCAATGTTTCGGGACAGATCGCGTCCGTCATTGCAGGCGGCCTGATCCTGACCCTGATGGCTTAACGGAGGTGATCGCATGCTTCATCTTACTTCGTGGATGACCACGCTGCCGATGATGCTGATCGGGATGGTCGGCATCATCCTTGTCATCGGCATCATTGTTCTGGCAGTGATGCTGCTCAACCGGCTGACGGGCCGGAAATAAAAGAAAAAGGCGATGCAGCTGTTCAAAACTGCATCGCCTTTTTGCTTGTGTAAGTTTACAGAGTCTGGATGGCGGCCTTGATGCGCTGGGCGGCGACCTTGGTCTTTTCGGCATCGCCGAAGGCGGTCAGGCGGAAGTAGCCCTCGCCGCACTCGCCGAAGCCGACACCCGGGGTGCCGACCACGCCGCAGTTCTCCAGCAGCCAGTCGAAGAATTCCCAGCTCTTCATGCCGCCGGGGCAGCGCAGCCAGATGTAGGGGCTGTTCTTGCCGCCGCAGTACCACACGCCGCACTCGTCCAGCGCGTCGGCAATGACCTTGGCGTTCTGGCGGTAGTAATCGAGGTTGGCCTGGATCTCAGCCATGCCGCTCTCGGTGAACACGGCAGCAGCAGCGCGCTGAACGACGTAGGGCACGCCGTTGAACTTGGTGGTCTGGCAGCGCAGCCACAGCTTGTTCAGGTTCATGCCCTCGCGCTCCAGCTCATGGGGCACGATGGTGTAGCCGCAGCGGGTGCCGGTGAAGCCTGCGATCTTGGAGAAGGAGCAGATCTCAATGGCGCACTCGCGGGCACCCTCCACCTCAAAGATGCTGCGTGCCAGAGCGGGATCGGTGATGAAGCACTCGTAGGCGGCATCGTACAGGATAACGGCGTTGTTCTTTTTGGCGTAGTCCACCCAGGCCTTGAGCTGCTCGCGGGTGTAGGCGGCACCGGTGGGATTGTTGGGGCTGCAGATGTAGATGATGTCAGCCTTCACGCTGTCATCGGGCATCCCCAGGAAGCCGTTCTCCTGGCTGGTGCGGCCGTAAATGATCTTGCGGCCGTCGGTCACGTTGTCGTCCACATAGGTGGGATACACGGGGTCCGGAACCAGAACGGTGTTGTCCACATCAAACAGGCCCAGCACGTTGGCCAGGTCGCTCTTGGCACCGTCGGAGATAAAGATCTCGTCCTCAGCCAGCTGGGTGCCGCGGCCTGCGTAGTAGCCCTGAATGGCCTGCTTCAGGAACGGATAGCCCTGCTCGGGGCCGTAGCCGTGGAAGCCCTCCTTGGTGCCCATCTCAGCGGCGGCATCCTGCATGGCGGTGACCACGCACTTTGCCAGAGGCTGGGTCACATCGCCGATGCCCAGGCGGATGATCTCCTTTTCGGGGTGTGCTTCCTGATAGGCGGCCACCTTGTGGGCAATGTCCACGAACAGGTAGCTTGCCTTCAGCTCGCCGTAATGATGATTCATTTTCATAAGTTGTTCCCTCACTTTATAAGATTGCCCGCCCTCTCAGGCCGCTTCGCGTCCAGCTCTCCCAAAGGGAGAGCCGATGCAGCGTCTACGCCAGCAGAAGCTGACCGTTGAGCCGCAATTGCCTCTCCCTTTGGGAGAGGTGGCATTGCAAAGCAATGACGGAGAGGGCGAGGATGTTAAACTTCCGCAACTCCCTCGTACACCGTGACAGCGCTGCCGGTCATCAGCAGCTGCCTGCCGGGCAGCACCCGGATGACCAGCTCACCGCCGCGCAGCTGCACATGGATATCCTGCCCGGCGGGGCAGATGCCCAGCTCGGTCAGAGCCGCCACGGTGGCGCAGGTGCCGGTGCCGCAGGCCCAGGTCTCGCCGCTGCCGCGTTCCCACACCCGCATCTTCAGGTGGGCGGCATCCACCACCTGCACGAATTCGGTGTTGATGCGCTCCGGGAAGTTGGCGTGATGCTCGAACGCCGGGCCGATGGCTTCCAGCTTCAGGCTGTCCACATCCTCCACCACGGTCACGCAGTGGGGGTTGCCCACGCTGATGCAGGTCACCTTCCACACTTTTCCCTCTACGGTGAGCGGCTGATCCACCAGTGGGCCTTCGCCCATGTGGATGGCAGGCAGGTCAGCCGGCAGGGTGCTGTAAGCGCCCATCTCCACCTGCCACAGCTGTGCGCCCTGCCGGGTGATGCGCTTGACACCGCTGTTGGTGTCGATGGTCAGGACAGGCTTTTCCACCCCGTGGGTGTAGAGCCACTCGGCCACACAGCGCACGCCGTTGCCGCACATCTGGGCCTCGCTGCCGTCCGCGTTGAAGATGCGCATCCGGCCATCGGCCCCGGGGGTCACAGGGGCGCAGATGCAGATGATGCCGTCCGCACCCACGGAAAAATGCCGGGCAGAGAGCCGCTGTGCAAGTGCGGCAATGTCTGCGGGCACACCGGATGCACGGCAGTCCAGATAGATGTAATCATTGGCACAGCCCTGCATCTTGGTAAATGACAATTTCATGGAGCATTCTCCTTTACAGGCGGGATCTCTGCGGCCATGCTGATGCAGCATGGCTGAGAGGCTTGGTTCGTCACATATAATCATAAGAATCAAACGGGCTTCTGTCAAGCAAAAAAGAGGGCTTTGTGCAATTTTCATCGGTTTTTTCTGCCCGTAAAGGGCCGGAATGCAAAACAGGGCTTGACAAGATACGGCCCATGGGATATAAAAAGAGAGAGTGCTTTTGCGCGCCGGAGAGGGCGTGCAGGCAGAGAAGAAAGAATCATTGACAAAAGGAGACCGCGACGATGGATACTTTTGAAAAGATCCGTGCACTGCTGGCAGAGCAGCTGGATATTGACCCTGCTAAGATCACGATGGAGAGCGACATTATGAGTGATTTCGAGGCCGACAGCCTGGATATCGTGGACATGGTGATGACGCTGGAGGATGAGTTTGGCATTGAAGTGCCGGACGATGCCATCGAGAATCTGCGCACCGTGGGCGACGTGGTGGAATTTGTGGACAGCCACAAGGGCTGATAACAGCTTTGCAAAAAGGCCCCGCACCCGCAGCGCTGCACACGGCGGCGCTGCAGCGGGGCTTTTAATATGAGCTCGTGCGGAACGGCTGGAACACAGGCGTTTGGCGCACGGCTTAGGAGGATATAACAAAATGGCAAAAGACAACAAGAAGCTTGTGCAGGCGATCACCAGCCAGGAAGAAAACTTTGCACAGTGGTACACCGACATCTGCGTCAAGGCAGAGCTGGTGGAGTACTCCAGTGTCAAGGGCTTCATCATCCTGCGCCCCTATGGTCAGGCCATCTGGGAGCTGATCCAGAAGGACATGGATGCCCGGTTCAAGGCAACCGGCCACGAGAACGTGGCCATGCCCGTGCTGATCCCCGAGAGCCTGCTGCAGAAGGAAGGCGAGCTGGTCAATGGCTTCGCGCCGGAGGTGGCATGGGTCACGATGGGCGGCTCCGACAAGCTGGAAGAGCGCCTGGCGGTGCGTCCCACCAGCGAGACCATGTTCTGTGACCACTGGTCCCGCGTGCTGCACAGCTACCGTGAGCTGCCCATGAAGTACAACCAGTGGTGCAGCGTGGTGCGCTGGGAAAAGACCACCCGTCCCTTCCTGCGCAGCCGTGAGTTCTGGTGGCAGGAAGGCCACACCATCCACGAGACTGCCGCCGAGGCCGAGGCCGAGACCCAGCAGCAGCTGAACTGCTACGCGGATGTCTGCGAGCAGGATCTGGCCATCCCTGTTGTCAAGGGCCGCAAGACCGATAAGGAGAAGTTTGCCGGTGCCGAGGCTACCTATACCATCGAAGCCATGATGAAGGACGGCAAGGCCCTGCAGAGCGGCACCAGCCATTACTTCGGCGATAAGTTCAGCAAGGCTTACGACGTGACCTTTACCGGCCGCGACAACCAGCTGCATCACCCGTTCCAGACCAGCTGGGGCGTTTCCACCCGTCTGGTAGGTGCCATCATTATGACCCACGGCGATGACGACGGCCTGATCCTGCCCCCGGCAGTGGCTCCCATCCAGGTCGTGGTCGTGCCCATCGCCGCCCACAAGCCCGGCGTTTCCGAGAAGGCCGCCGAGCTGGCTGAGAAGATCAGCAAGTATGCCCGCGTCAAGCTGGACGACAGCGACAACGCCCCCGGCTGGAAGTTCTCCCAGTGGGAGATGAAGGGCGTTCCCCTGCGCCTGGAGATCGGCCCCAAGGATCTGGAAAAGAACCAGTGCGTGCTGGTCCGCCGCGACACCCGTGAAAAAATCTTCGTGAGCCTGGACGAGCTGGAGACCGCGATCCCGGCCCAGCTGGAGGCCCTGCGCAAGGACCTGTACGAGCGTGCCCTCGCCAACCGCGAGAAGCGCACCTGGGCAGCCACCACCATGGAGGAAGTCAAGGAGCTGGCCAAGGCCAACACCGGCTACATCAAGACCATGTGGTGCGGCGACCTGGCCTGCGAGATGAAGATGAAGGAAGAGGCTGGCCTGTCCAGCCGCTGCATGCCCTTTGAGCAGGAGCACATCAGCGATGTCTGCCCCTGCTGCGGCAAGCCCGCCAGCAAGATGGTCTACTGGGGCGTGGCCTACTAAGCCGCTCCACAGTCAGAGAATGATCCGATGAAAAAAGCAGCTTTCCCGTTCAAACGGGAAAGCTGTTTTTTTGTATCTGCCTATTGACAACCATGTATCTACTGTATATACTGTAAATATACAGATGCAACGGAGGCGGCAGACATGAATCTCTTCATCGATAACAAGAGCGGCGCACCCATCTACGAGCAGCTCTACACCCAGATCAAGAACCAGATTTTGAGCGGGGAACTGCAGCCGGAGGAAGCTATGCCGTCCATCCGGGGGCTGGCGCGGGATCTGCGCATCAGCGTTATCACCACAAAGCGGGCCTACGATGAGCTGGAACAGGAGGGCTTTTTGTACGCCGTGCCCGCCAAGGGCTTTTTCGTGGCGGCGAAAAACACCGAGCTGCTCCGGGAAGAAAACCTGAAAAAAATCGAAGCACACCTGACGGAAGCCGTCCGGCTGGCGGCTCCCTGCGGGCTGACCAAACAGGAACTGACCGAAATGTTGGAATTGCTGTGGGAGGAATGAACCATGAACGCATTAGAACTGCACGGCCTTGAAAAGCACTACCCGGATTTTGCGCTGGGGCCCATTGATCTCGAACTGCCCGGCGGCACAGTCTGCGGGCTGATCGGTGAGAACGGCGCGGGCAAGAGCACGACCATTAAGCTGATCCTGGACATGATCGACCGGGAGGCAGGTACCGTGAAGCTGTTCGGGCAGGAGGAAATTACTCCGCTTGCCAAGGCCGATATCGGCGTGGTGCTGGGCGGCGAGGGCATCCCTACCTGCCTGACCGCGCCGCAGGTGGGTAAAGTGATGGCGGGCATCTATCCCAATTGGGATGCCGCCGCCTACGCCGACTGGTGCCGCCGCTTTGACCTTCCGGAGAACAAGAAGTACGGTGACTACTCCACCGGCATGAAGATGAAGCAGTGCCTTGCCGTGGCACTTTCTCATCACCCCAAGCTGCTGTTGTTGGACGAAGCCACCAGCGGCTTGGACCCGGTGGTGCGGGATGAGCTCATCGATCTGCTGCTGGACTTTGTGCGGGATGAGAACCATGCAATTTTGATCTCGTCCCACATCGTCAGCGATTTGGAAAAGCTCTGCGATACCATTGCTTTTCTGCACAAGGGGAAGCTCCTGCTCTGTGAGGATAAGGACACCTTGCGGGAGGAGTACGCCCTCTGGCACGGCACTGCCGGTCAATTGGAGGAGCTGGATAAAAACGCCATCGTCAGCCGTCGGGTGACAGCCTACGGGGCCGAGGCACTGGTGAAGAGGGAACTTGTCCCGGCGGGCAGCACCCTGACACCGGTGAGCATCGAAGAACTGTTCGTTTTGATGGTGAAAGGGGAGAATGTGCGATGAAAGGTTTGCTGTTGAAGGATTGGTATCAGGTCAAAACAAATATGCGGATGATGTACCTCACGATGCTGGCCGTGTTGGCGATCTGGATCCTGAGTACTTCCGGGGATTCGAGCTTTGCGGTGAATTATTCAGCTGTTTTTCTGGGGATCATGCCCGCCTACCTGCTTTCCTACGACCACGCCAGCGGGTGGACGGAGTACAGCTTTGCCCTGCCGCTGAGCAAGGAACTTCAGGTAGCAGAAAAATATCTCGTGGGTCTGCTTTGCACGGCGGTCTCTGCGGCGCTGAACGGAATTTTCTGCGGCATCCGGTTCTGGATGGGAAAACCGCTTCCTGCGATGCCGATCGGCCTTTTGCTGGGGGCGGGCGCAGCTTCCATCCTGCTGATAAACGGGATCATGCTGCCGCTGTACTACCGTTTTGGTGCAGAAAAGGCGCGGATGCTCTACATGCTGATGTTTGCCGGAATGGGCGCTGCCCTGGGCGGCGGGATGGTCCTGATGGATGCCGTGCCGGAACCGGGCGCGGCCATTGCCATCGTCGGTGTGCTGGCAGCGGTGCTGGTGCTGTATGCACTTTCCTGGAGGTTGTCAGTGCAGTGGTATGGGAAGTATAAGAAATGATCTTTGTGCAATATAGCAATAATCCGGTAAAAAAACTGTAAAAGGGGTTGAAAAATCCGGCCCGGCGTAGTATGATAACGGGGCTGAAAGAAAAATCTTACACCAAGGAGGAGTTTGTTTCCATGTCCAGTGACCATACGGATCACCCCAAACAACGCTTCTCCTGCGATGCGGGCCGTGCAAACGTGTTAGCCGCATCCTGAACTGCATGCCCTTTGTACACCGCAGGAGTTGTAACCAGACCGATGCGGTGTATTTTTTATGCCCGGAAACGGGAAACGGAGGGACCAAACCATGCAGAAGAAAAATTATGTGCAGGAGATTCTGGACATCATCCACAGCGGTCTGCCCCAGGCAGAGCTGGCTGAAAAGCTGTCCGATTACCATGAAAATGACCTGGCCGATGCCCTGACGGTCCTGACACCGGAGGAGCGCCAGAAGGTGTACACCGCACTGGGCGTGGATACGGTGGCAGAGATCTTCTCCTATCTGGACGATGCAGAGCCTTACCTGAAGGAGCTGGACCCCGAGCGGGCCGCCCGGGTCATCTCCCACATGGATTCGGACGATGCCGTGGATGCTCTGGATGACCTGGAAGAGGACGATAAGGCAAAGATCGTCCACCAGCTGGACAAGGATGCCGCCGATGATGTGAAGCTGCTGCTCTCCTATCACGAGGACGAGATCGGCAGCTGCATGACCACCAACTACATCTGCATCCGCAGGGATATGACCATCCGGCAGGCCATGAGTGAGCTGGTTAAGCAGGCAGGCGAGAACGATAACATCTCCACCCTGTATGTGGTGGATGAGAACGAGCACTTTTATGGTGCCATTGATCTGAAAGACCTCATCGTGGCCCGTGCGGAGGAGCACCTGGAAAAGCTGATCGCACGCTCCTACCCCTACGTCACCGACCACGAGAAGATCAGCGACTGCATCGACCGCATCGTGGACTACGCCGAGCGCTCGCTCCCTGTCCTGAACGACAGCGGGAAGCTGCTGGGCATCATCACCTCGGCGGATGTGGTCGAGCTGGTGGACGACGAGATGGGCGATGATTACGCAAAACTCGGCGGCTTGACCAGTGAAGAGGATCTGAACGAGGGTGTGTTCCAGAGTGTGAAAAAGCGCCTGCCCTGGCTGATCGCCCTGCTGTTCCTCGGGATGCTGGTGTCCTCGGTGGTGGGGGCGTTTGAATCGGTGGTGGCGGTGCTGCCCATTGTCATCTGCTTCCAGTCCATGGTGCTGGATATGGCCGGCAATGTGGGCACCCAGTCGCTGGCTGTGACCATCCGTGTGCTGGTGGACGAGAACCTGACCACTGCCAAAAAACTCCAGCTGCTCTGGAAGGAAATGCGGGTGGGCTTGGCCAACGGTGCACTGCTGGCCGTGCTGGCGCTGGGCTTCCTGGGCTGCTACATCCACTTCTTCAAGGCCTACGCCTGGGGCGAAGCCTTCCTGCTCTCGGGCTGTGTGGGCGTATCTCTGGTCGTGGCCATGGTGATCTCCAGCCTGGTGGGCACGGTCATCCCCATGCTGTTCCATAAGATCCACATCGACCCCGCCGTGGCTTCCGGCCCGCTCATCACAACCATCAATGATCTGGTGGCGGTGGTGGTCTACTACGGTCTGGCCGCCGTGGTGCTGATCGACATGTTCCATCTGGGCTGAAATAGAGAAAGGCTGCTGCCGACAACTCCCTCAGTCACGGCTTCGCCGCGCCAGCTCCCTCTTGGAGGGAGCCTTGACGTAATGGCAATCTGTGAAAGCCTCCCTCATTGAGGGAGGTGGCATCGCGTGAGCGATGACGGAAGGAGTTTGGCAACAGCCTCTTTTTACTTATTCTGTATCCAATACCGCTGTGTCAGCGTTCCATCGGAGGAATCGAACTGCTCATCCTCCAGCACGCCGCCGTTGGCGCGGATGGTCTTTGCTGAGGCAACGTTGTAATGGTCGCAGCAGATGCGCACCTTTTCGATGCCTCGTTCTTTTGCCTTTTCCAGCGTCAGGCGAAGCATCTGGGTGGCGTAGCCGTTCTGCCGCTCCGAGGGGCGGACGCTGTACCCGATGTGCCCGCCGTAGGTCAGCAGGTAATCGTTGAGCCGGTGGCGCAGGTTGGTCATGCCCACCAGATGCTCGTGCTCATCCAGAGCCAGATACTCCGTGGCGGGCACGAGACCGGCGGGGGTTGAGGCCGGGTCTTTCAGCTTGCGGAGTTGGGCCAGCCAGGCATCGAAGTCGGCATATTTGTCCAGAGCCGAGGTGCCGTCCATCCGGGAGCCGATGGCCAAAAATTCTTCCCGGTAGGCCATTACCTGTTCCCGGTCGCCCTCATCCGGCTCCCGCAGGTGGATCTTCTGGGGTGAGGTGCGCCGGGTGGCAGTGCGGAAATCCGGAGCCTTCATCAGGCCGTGGCAGTTGCAGTAGAAGTAAAGCACACCTGCGCCCCGCAGGGAGAAGCGGGCAGAGGCATCTCCCTCGGGGTAGAGCTTGACCAGCTGCAGCTTATCGCCGGTGAGGTAGGCCAGAAACGAGATGTAATGGTTTTTCTCCATGGGGTGGTGCAGGGTGACGAAGAGCTCGTCCTCCACCCGCTCCACGGTCAGCTGATGATGCTCGTCGGCATCCTCGGCTTCGGCGATGTCCAGCGCAGGCAGGGTGATGCCGCAGCAGCTCACCACAGCCTGTCCGGTGGCGTGGAGCACATTGCCACAGAGGGGGCAGACGTAGAGCTTGCTCCGCAGCAGGTTGGCTGCCCGGTTCCGGTTGATGATGGGCTCTCCCTGCATCAGTTCCAGCACGCTGACCCCCAGAGCCGCAGCCAGCGGTTCCAGCAGGGAGATATCGGGCAGACCCTTGGCGGTCTCCCACTTGGAAATGGTCTTGGCGCTGACAGAAAGCGTTCCGGCAAGCTCTGCCTGGGTCAGGCCCTTGGCTTCCCGCAGCTGCCGGATGGTGCTGCCTGTGACGTATGTGTTCATAGTAATAACCCTCCTGAATAACCCCCCAGTCTGCTTCGCAGACAGCCCCCGCTAATAGGGGGGCCATTGGCAAAACCGTAAGCTCCTGCTTCTCCGGGTGTGCTGCCCAGCCCCGCAGGGCCGCCCCTACTAGGGGCGGTGGCATCCCGCAGGGATGACGGTGGGGTTTGTTGCTGCCAGCTTACCATACAAAAAAACTCCACGCAACCTACGCTGCGTGGAGTTCGTGCTTTCAGGAATTATTTGACTTCGGTCTCGTCTTCCTCGTCCGGGTCCAGCTCCATGGTGAACACGGCCTTTTTCAGCTTGCCGCAGCCCTGGGCCTTCAAGCCGGATTTGTACGGCTCCCCGGCCAGATAGAGGGCAAAGCGGCCCTCGCAGAGCATTCCGGCAATGCTGGTGCCGGCGGTGCCCACGGTGGTATCAGCGGCTTCGTCAGCAGGCCGGGTGGGGCTGAACTCGCCCAGGGACACCTCAAACAGCTCGCTGCCTTCGAGGTCGGTCTCAAGGGTCAGGTGGCTGTCGTGCCGGACAAAGGGGGCCTTGTCGCTGGCCTGCGGGGTCACGGTGCTCACCGTGACCACAGCCTTGTCACCATCGATGCGGGTGCGCCCGGCGGGCAGGTTGTTGATATCCCGCGCCATGATGAACTCGATGACGCTGTCCAGACTGCTGCACAGGCCCAGATAGTTGGGGAGATTGTTCAGGGTATCGTAGATCATGGATCAGTCCTCTTTCGGGTCGGTCAGAAGCTCCTTGATGCTGGGCACAACGCCGCCCAGATTTTGCAGCTCCGACGGGATGATGATCTTGGTGGCCTTGCCGTTGGCGACCTTGGCCAGTGCTTCCAGGCTGCGCAGAGCCAGCACCTTGTCGTTGGGCATGGCCTCGTTCAGCAGGCGGATGGCATCGGCGTTGGCCTTCTGCACCGCGAGAATGGCCTGTGCCTCACCCTCAGCTTCGAGAATGCGCTGCTGTTTGACGGCATCGGCACGGAGGATGGCGGCTTCCTTTTCGCCCTCGGCGGCGGTGATGGCGGCCTGCTTCTCACCGTCGGCCTTCAGGATGACGGCGCGCTTTTCGCGCTCTGCCTTCATCTGCTTCTCCATGGCTTCCTGGATCTCGCGCGGCGGGATGATGTTCTTGACCTCCACACGATTGACCTTGATGCCCCACTTGTCGGTGGCTTCATCGAGGATGGCCGTGATCTTGCCGTTGATGACATCGCGGCTGGTCAGGGTGTGATCCAGCTCCATCTCACCGATGATGTTGCGCAGGGTGGTGGCGGAAAGGCTCTCGATGGCTGCGATGGGCTGGTTGACACCGTAGGTGTAGAGTTTGGCATCCATGACCTGGAAGAACACCACGGTGTCGATCTGCATGGTAACGTTATCGCGGGTGATCACAGGCTGGGGAGGGAAGTCCGCGACCTGCTCCTTCAGGCTGACCTTTTTGGCGATCCGCTCAATGAACGGGATCTTGACATGCAGGCCGGCCGACCAGGTGTCGGAGTAGCTGCCCAGACGCTCCACAACGTACACCATGGACTGAGGCACGATGACGATGTTGGTGACGACGATGAGCAGGATGACAAAGATGAGCGCGAGGATCACAAACAGCATGATAGGCATAGAGACGCTCCTTTTTTAGTGGTTGATGGATTCGGTCAGGATGGGTTCCACGATGAGCAGGGTGCTGTGGATCTCGGTGACCCGGCAGGCCTGCCCGGGGGTCAGGGTATCGCCGGGGGTGGCACAGCGGGCGCTCCAGTCCACGCCGTCCAGCCGCACCCGGCCCGTTTGCTGGGCGGAAACAGGGGTCAGCACCCGGGCCTCCCGGCCAAGGGCGCGGTCTCCGTTGGTGGGGGTGGGCTGCTTGTGCAGCCGTTTGGCCAGCGGCTTGAATGCCAGCAGGCAGACCGCGCTGACCGCAATGAACACCACCGCCTGCACCCGGAACGAGTGGGTGAACAGGCAGCAGAGCAGGGCTGCCGCGCTGCCTGCCGCAAACCAGACGGATACCATGCTGAAGGTCATACCCTCCAACGCCAGGAACCCGACGGCGGCAAGAAGCCAGAAAATGGGGTCAATGGACATCGAACATCCCTCCTTATGATCCTATTATAGAGCATCCGGTTGGGGGAAGGTCAAGAGATTTTTGCTGAATTGTTGCGCAGAAAACAAAATGCGGTCATACATAATCATAATAGCTGTGGTTCGGGTTATGCCCCACCTCTTCCACCACGATGGTAAAGCCCATGGGATTCACCTCAGTGCTCTTGCCGCTGGCAAGGGTCTCCACGATGATATGCTCGGTGCGGTTGACGATGATCTCCGCGGTCTCCACCTTGCCCACCCGTTGGTAGTGCAGGATACCGTCCTCGGCACGCAGGACCCGCAGCTGGCCGGTGCGGAAGGCCTCGCAGGTGTGGCGGAGCTGTGCCAGCTGTGCCAGCACGGGGCGCAGGCGCTGTTCGTGGGCATCCCACCGGAAGAAAGCCCGGTTGAAGGGGTCCCGGTAGCCCTGCATGGCGATCTCGTCGCCGTAGTACAGGCAGGGCACACCCGGCAGGGTGTAGATGATGGCGTAGGCCATCCGTAGGCGGAGCAGGCCCTCCTTGTAGGCATCGCCGGTCACACAGCGGCCGCTCTGCCACGCGCGGCCCCGGCCATTGGCGGGCTCGTCAGCGATCACGGTCAGGGCACGCTCGGTGTCGTGGGTGGAGAGGAAGTTCAGGGCGGTGTCCATGGCCGGGGCAGGGTAGTGTTCGCAGATGGTCAGGATCTCCGTCATGGCCTGCTCGGCGGGCTTGCCCTTGACGAAATCCAGCACGGCGTTCTTGAAGGGGTAGTTCATCACGCTGTCCAGGCCCTTGCCCAGCAGATAGGTGCGGCGCTTATTGAAGCCGAACTTGGTGGTGGCATCCTCCCACACCTCGCCCAGCAGGAACTTTTCGGGGCTGACCCGCTTGACGGCGGCGCGCACCTTCTCAATGAATTCGTCGGGCAGCTCATCGGCTACATCCAGCCGGAAGCCTGCCGCGCCGCGCCGCAGCCAGGTGTCGATGACACCGCCCGGGCCAGTGATGAACTCCACATAGGAAGGGGTCTCCTCGTTGACCTCGGGCAGGGTCTCAAAGCCCCACCAGCTGCGGTAGCCGCCCTTGTACTGGGGGCCGAAATCGTACCAGCAGCGGTAAGGGGAGTTGGGGTCCCGGTACGCGCCGCCCTCGCGGTTGAAATAGCGGCTGTCGGAGCCGGTGTGGCTGAATACGCCATCCAGCACGATGCCGATGCCGTACTTCTGGGCGGCGGTGCACAGTGCCTCAAAATCCTCGTTGGTGCCCAGCAGGGGGTCCACATTCAGGTAGTCGGCGGTGTTGTAGCGGTGGTTGGAGTGGGCCTCAAAGATGGGGTTGAGGTAGATGAAATCCACCCCCATCTCGTGCAGGTAGGGGAGCTTTTGCTGGATGCCCTTGAGGTCGCCGCCGAAATAGTCCTCGTTCAGGTGGCCGCCCACCTCGTTGGGCTGCCAGAAGGGCTCGGCGTGCTTGTCGGCCTGATAGATGCGGTCGGCAAAGGGCATGGGCTTGTTCTCCACCCCTTCGCAGAAGCGGTCCGGGAAGATCTGATAGAACACCTTGCCCTTGATGCTTTCGGGGGTCTCAAAGTCCTGCTCATAGACCGTGATCTGCCAGCTTTCGCCATCCTGCCAGCTGATCACGCCGCAGTTGTCGGGGCCGCGCACGATGCGGCGGAAGTCGGTGTAGAGGTCGAAGTAGTAGAAGTAGAGGCCCGGGTCATTCAGAGGCACTTCCACAGAAAAGTGGTTCTGCCTGGGGGTCTGGCCATCGAAGTTCATCCGGTAGTAGACGGGAACATCGAACTTACCCTCTTTTTTCAGGACAAGGTGCGGGTCTACATAGCCCAGCTCTTCGGGGATGCAGAGCGACAGCCGGACAGTCTGCCCGGCGCGCACCGCACCAAAGGGCTGCTTGAAATAGGGGTCAAAACTGTTGAACAGACAAGACAAGTGGGGTCGTTCCTTTCTCAAAAAAAGCCCCGGTTCCGTAATGGCTCCGGGGCAGAGATATATTTGTGCGAAACCCTTCCGTCAATGCTTCGCATTGCCACCTCCCCTACTAGGGGAGGCCTTGGCAGAACGGTGAAGTCTGTGCGTAAAGGAAAAGCTGTAAAACTTCCCGTAACGCCAGAGGCCCCACTACTAGGGGGGCTGTCGCCGTAGGTGACTGGGGGTTGACCTTTCCAATTACTTCACAGCAGAAGCGTGCCAGATATCGCGGGCGTAATCCAGCACAGAGCGGTCTGCGCTGAAGATGCCGCTGTTGGCGGTGTTCTTCAGGCTCATCTGTGCCCACTTCTCGCGGTCAGCATACAGGCGCTGCAGGTCGGCCTGAGCACGGCGGTAATCCTTGAAGTCGGCCATGACCATATAAGGATCGCTGGTGCGCAGGTTCTCGGTGACCTCGTGGAAGTCCTCGCCGTTCCAGCCGCGCTCCAGGAAGTTCAGAGCGGCATTTGCCACGTCATCGCCCATGATGAAGGCGCTGGGGTGGTAGCCCACCTGCTTGAGGTTGTTGACCTCGGGAGTCAGCATACCGAAGATCAGCTCGTTCTCCTTGCCGGCGGCATCGGCGATCTCAACGTTTGCGCCGTCCAGCGTGCCCAGCGTGATGGCACCGTTCAGCATGAACTTCATGTTGCCGGTACCGGAAGCCTCGGTGCCAGCCAGAGAGATCTGCTCAGAGACCTCGGCGGCGGGCATCAGGTGCTCGCTCAGGGAGACGCAGTACTCTTCCAGATAGACCACGCGCAGCTTGTCGCGCACGGCGGGATCATTGTTGATCAGGTCGCCCAGCTTGCAGATCATCCGGATCATCTGCTTGGCCATGTAGTAGCCGGGGGCAGCCTTTGCGCCGAAGATATAGGTCTTGGGGATGAAGTCGGCGTTGGGGTTCTCCTTCAGGTACAGGTACTGAGCGGCGATGTTCAGGGCGTTCAGGTGCTGACGCTTGTACTCGTGCATCCGCTTGACCTGGCAGTCGAAGATGGAGTTGGGGTCGATGACCTGGCCGGTGCTCTTCTCCAGATAGGCGGCAAAGTTCTTCTTATTGTCCAGCTTGATCTCGTTGATGCGCTTCAGCACGGTCTTGTCGTCCGCATACTTGTTCAGCTTGGAGAGGTTGGAAGCGTCGTGCTTGTACTCCTCGCCGATGGTCTCGTCCAGCAGCTTGCACAGCTCAGGGTTAGAGGCCAGCAGCCAGCGGCGGTAAGCGATGCCGTTGGTCACGTTCTTGAAGGCCTGGGGCTTGAACAGGTAGTAATCGTGGAACACGCTCTCCTTGATGATCTCGCTGTGCAGCTTGGACACGCCGTTGATGCTGTTGGCGGTGTAGGCACAGATGTTTGCCATGCGGACCTGATTGTCGCCGATCAGGGCCATATAGTTGATCTTGCCCTGGTCGCCGGGGAATGCCTTCTCCAGCTCCTCACGGGCACGGCGGTTCATCTCGACCACGATCTGGTAGATGCGGGGCAGGGTCATCTTGAAGATGTCCACATTCCACTTCTCCAGAGCCTCGGCCATAACGGTGTGGTTGGTGTAGGCAAAGACCTTCTGGCAGATCTCAAAGGCCTTATCCCAGTCAAAGCCGCACTCGTCCAGCAGGATGCGCATCATCTCGGGGATGGCCAGCGTGGGATGGGTGTCGTTCAGCTGGATGGCGACCTTGTCGGCCAGGTTCTCCAGCGTGCCGTAGGTGGACAGGTGGTTCTGCACGATATCACCGATGGATGCGGCAGAGAGGAAGTACTGCTGGCGCAGGCGCAGGATCTTGCCCTCAATGTGGTTGTCGTTGGGGTACAGCACCTTGGAGATCAGCTCGGCGCTGGCGTTCTTGCTCATGGCAGTGTTGTAGTTGCCCAGAGAGAAGCTGGACATATCAAAGTCAGGAGCCTTGGCCTGCCACAGGCGCAGCTTGGCAACGCCCTTGCCGTCGTAGCCCTGCACATACATGTCGGAAGGCACAGCCATAACGCTGTTGTAGTTGGTGTGCTGGATATAGTGGAAGCCGTGATCCCAGTTCTCGCGGATCTCGCCGTCAAAGCGGACCTCGATGGCCTGATCGGGGTGGCTCTTCAGCCAGACCTGACCGCCGGGCAGCCAGTTGTCAGCGCGCTCCTGCTGCCAGCCGTCCACGATCTTCTGCTTGAAAATGCCGTACTCGTACAGGATGGAGTAGCCGGTGCCGCAGATGCCGGTGGTGGCCATGCCGTCCAGATAGCAGGCAGCCAGACGGCCCAGACCGCCGTTGAGAGGTAATATACCTGCTTGGTACCGGTGCCAATGGCCTTAGACTGGAACTTCTTGTGGTTCTCACTCATCATCTGACGGCAGATCAGGGCAAGAGAGCGGTAGATCTGCTGCTTGGAAGCAACGCTCAGATCCACGCCGTACTCGCTGGTCAGCTTGTCCTGAAGAATTTTTGCAAATTCTTTTGTAGTCATAAGGAACTCCTATCCGCACACACACTTGTGCTGTTTTGAAATATCGCAACAGGGAATTTCTCCTCTTTCCCTCTCCCTGTTACCACAACAAGAACATTATAATCAGTTCTATTCGTAAAAGCAAGGAAAAACGCCGATTTTTGCCGTAACTGACATTTTTATCACAATCTTTCTGGTAAATATGCAAAAAATTCAAAAATAGCACTTTCTCTTGGCACGCATTTATATTATAATAAGAAGTGAACGGCTGTCCCGGCGGGGGCAAAAGCGTGCGCCGGGGCAGGAAACTCGGCCACAAACTCCGCTCAGAGTAATTATTAGTGAGGATACGATGGTTAATAAAGTGAGAGTGACCATTGCGGGCGCGCCCTATGCGATCGCAACGACGGATTCCGAAAAGTATATCGCCTCTCTGGCCAAACGGCTGGATGAGGATATCACCAAGCTGCTGGACACCAACGAAAACCTTTCGGTGACCAAGGCGGCGGTGTTCTGCGCCATGGATTATCTGGATGAATACAAAAAGAGCACCGGCAGCGCCGAGAATATGCGCAGCCAGATCCAGGATTATATTGCCGATGCCGCCAGGGCAAAGCTGGCTGAGGACAAGGTGAAAGCGGAAAATGAAACGCTGCGGCGTGAAAACGATGCCCTGCGGGAGCAGCTGGCACGCCTGCAGGCCAAGCAGAAGGCCGACCGGGAAGCAAAGACGGAAGCGTGAATGGGGGCGCGGTGAGCGCGCCGGAACAAAGGGAGTATTATGCCAAAGATCGAGATCCTTGCCCCGGTGGGCAGTGAAGAAATGCTCCGTGCCGCGGTGTTCAGCGGTGCGGACGCGGTATATCTGGGCTTTTCGGGCTTCAATGCCCGGACAGGGGCCGGAAATTTTGATGCGGACAGCCTGAAGGAGGCGGTCCGGTTCTGCCACGCACGGGGTGTCAAGGTGCATGTGGCATTGAACACCACCGTTTACGGCGGGGAGCTGGCCGCGCTGGCCGGTGCCGTGAAGGCTGTGGCCGAGAGCGGCGCGGATGCGGTCATCTGCCAGGATCTGGCGGTGGCGCAGCTCATCGGACGGATCGCCCCCGACCTGCCCCGCCACGGCTCTACCCAGATGAGCGTCCACACCCTGCAGGGTGCACTGGAGCTGAAGGAGCTGGGCTTTACCCGGGTGGTGCTGGCCCGTGAGCTGAGCCTGCCCGAGGTAGAGCACATCACAAAGCACTGCGGCATCGAGACGGAGTGCTTTGTCCACGGCGCGCTCTGCATGTGCGTCAGCGGCCAGTGCTATATGTCTGCCTTCCTGGGCGGCCGCAGCGGCAACCGGGGCTCCTGCGCCGGGCCCTGCCGCCTGCCTTTTGAGGCAAACCCACTGCCTGAGGGCAAGCCAGGCCGTCTGCACCACCTTTCCCTGAAGGACAACTCTGTTATCGACAAGCTGGATCGGATGCAGGCCGTCGGCGTGGCATCGGCTAAGATCGAGGGCCGCCTGCGCACGCCGGAGTATGTGGCAGCGGCGGTCAGCGCCTGCCTGGCAGGCCGCGAGGGCCGTGCCTACGACCGTGACCTGCTGAAAAATGCGTTCAGCCGCTCTGGCTTCACCTCCGGTTATCTGGATGGAAAGATCGACGGCACCATGTTCGGCGTGCGCAGCGAAGCCGATGCGGAGCTGACCAAAAAGACCCTGCCTGCCCTGCGCGAGCTCTACCGCCGCGAGCGCAGCCGGGTGCCGGTGCAGTTCAGGCTGGAAATTGAAGAGGGCGGAGAGAAGCTGACTGTGACCGATGCGGACGGCAACAAGGCCTTTGCCTACGGCGATGCGGAACCGCAGCCTGCCCGCACCGACCCCACCGAGAGCCTGCAGCGCAGCCTTTCCAAGACGGGCGGCACCCCCTTTGCAGTGGAAAAAATCGATGTGGAGATGGACGGCGGTCCCTGGTTCGTGCCGGGCAGTGCCGTGAACGAGCTGCGCCGGGATGCGCTGGAGGCCCTGCTGAAAAAGCGGGAGATCCTGCGCCCCTGGCCGGTACACGAGGCGGAGCCGGATGTTCTGCCCCTGCGCACTCTGCCGCCTCACCGCACCCTGCGCGCCCGCTTTGAAGCTTGGGAGCAGGTGCCGGAGCAGGCCCTGAGCGGGGTGGAGTATCTCATCCTGCCCATTGCTCAGGCCGACCGGGTGCCCCGGGAGTGGCGGGGAAAGACCCTTCTGGAGCTGCCGCGCGTGATGTTTGGTGCGCTGGAGGAGGACACCGCCCGCCGCATTGCCGCCACCCAGGATGCGGGTTTTGCGGGCTATGAGGTAAGCAACATCGCCCACCTGCGGCTCTGCCGTGGCCTGCCGATGACCGGCGGCTTTGGCCTGAATGTCACCAACCAGATGGCGGCACAGTTCTACGCCGACCATGGCCTGAACAGTGTGCTCATCCTGCCCGAAGTCAAGGACAGCGATATCAGCACCATTGCCCCCACCCGTAACGGCAAGCCTGTGCCCACCGGTGTGCTGGTCTATGGCCACATGCCGCTGATGGTCACCCGTGCCTGCCCGCTGCAGAACATCCATGACTGCGCCCACTGCAATAAAGCAGGGGAACTGACCGACCGCAAGGCCAAAAAGTTCCAGGTGCGCTGCGGCATGGGCGTGCGGACGATCTATAACCCCGTACCTATTTATATGGGTGATAAGCCCGGTGCTCTGACTGTGGACTACGGTGTGGCCTGCTTCACACTGGAATCCCGGGAAGAAGTAGCCGCCATTCTGGACAGCATCCGTGTCCACGCACCCTTTGAGGGAGAGTTTACAAGAGGACTTTATTTCAAGGGAACCAACTAAAGATGCAGTTTCCCCGGGCGGGAGCCGAGAGTTTCTCCGAGGACCGTCCGCTGGGGTGGGACCCTGCTGCCGCAGGCAGTAGGGCGGGCGATGGAATGGCCCGTTTCGTGTCCGAGGAGAAAGCTCCCGGAACACGCCCGAATATAACTTTAACAAGAGGTATACTATGGAACCGATCACCGTAAACTATAAAGTATTGGACCCCCGGGCCAAGGTGCCCGCCTATGCAACGCCGGGGGCAGCGGCTGCCGACCTGTGCGCCGTGTTGGATGAGCCCCTGACACTGGCCCCCATGCAGCGGGCGTTGGTGCCCACCGGCCTTGCCATCGAGCTGCCCGGCCCCCACGCTGTGGCGCTGGTCTATGCCCGCAGCGGCCTTTCCATCAAGCACGGCCTGTGCATGGCAAACGGCGTGGGTGTGGTGGACAGTGACTACCGCGGGGAACTGAAGGTGCCCATGATCAATCTGGGTACCGAGGCCTATACCATCCAGCCCGGTGAGCGTGTGGCACAGCTCTGCATTGCACCGGTGTATACCGCTGCCTTTGCTCAGGCGGCCGAACTGGGGGATACCCAGCGCGGCGCGGGCGGCTTTGGTTCAACGGGGAAGTGAAGCGTATGAAAGATCTGATCCTGGCTTCCCAGAGCCCCCGCCGGAAAGAACTGTTGAGCCTGTACACGTCGGATTTTACCGTCTGCGTCAGCGATTTTGACGAGGATGCCGTGACGGCGGATACCCCCGCCCGGCTGGTGGAACAGCTTGCCCGGGGCAAGTGCCTTGCTGTGGCCAAGGAACACCCCGGTGCTGTGGTGCTGGGCTGCGATACCGTGGTGGATGTGAACGGCGAGGTGTTCGGCAAGCCCCATAGCCCGGACGATGCCAGACGGATGCTCCGCGCGCTGTCCGGCGCGACCCACTATGTGCACACCGGTGTCTGCGTTTCCGATGGTACCCGCACCGAGAGCTTTGTGGATACCTGCAAGGTCACCTTTTTCCCGCTGAGCGAGGAGGAGATCGAGCGGTACGCCGCCACAGAGGAACCCTACGATAAGGCCGGTGCCTACGCCATCCAGGGCCGCGCGGCGGTCTGGCTGGATGCCATTGAGGGCGATTATTACACCATTATGGGCCTGCCCGTCAGTCGGACGGTCCGCCTGCTTGAACAGTTCTGACAGTTTGTGCGGCGGAACGCACAGAAAAATGAAAAATACGGAAAAACTTGACAAAACGCTTGAGAAAACGTTGACTTGCGGCTATAATAGAAACGTGTTATTCTGCGATAGGCGGTCAAACCCTGTGGAGTTTGGGCTGCTGTGCGTTTTGGAATAGACCGGAAATACGAAGGAGAGCTTCATTATGAGTTTTTTGTCAAAGGACGTTGGCGTTGATCTGGGTACTGCCAATACCCTGGTTTACATGAAGGGCAAGGGCATCATCATGCGGGAACCCTCGGTCGTGGCTGTGGATACCAAGACCGATGAGGTGCGCTGCGTGGGTGCTGAGGCAAAGGCTGTCATCGGCCGTACCCCCGGCAGCATCGTGGCAGTCCGCCCCCTGAAGGATGGTGTCATCGCCGATTTCGATATCACGGCAAATATGCTGGAGAACTTCCTGAAAAAGGCCTGCGGCAACAGCATGTTCTCCCGCCCCCGCGTGGTCATCTGCATCCCCTCGGGCGTGACCGAGGTGGAGCGCCGCGCTGTGCGTGAGGCGACCCTCAAGGCCGGTGCCCGTCAGGTCTCCGTCATCGAGGAGCCCATGGCTGCTGCTATCGGCGCGGGCCTGCCCATCAGCGAGCCCACCGGCAGCATGATCGTGGACATCGGCGGCGGCACCGCTGAGATCGCTGTCATCTCTCTGGGCGGCATCGTAGCCTCCCGCAGCGTCCGGATGGCCGGTGATATGTTCGATCAGGCCATCATCGCCTTCATCAAGCGCAAGTATAACCTGCTCATCGGTGAGCGTACCGCCGAGCAGATCAAGATCGAGATCGGCTCGGCCTACCCCATGGACCCCGAGATGACCATGGAGATCAAGGGCCGCAACCTGGTGGATGGCCTGCCCAAGAACATCGTCGTCCACTCTGAGGATGTGCGCGAGGCCCTGCTGGAGTGCCTGGTCAAGATCACCAGCGCCATCAAGGAGACCCTGGAGCGCACCCCGCCTGAGCTGAGTGCCGATATCATCGACCACGGCATCACCCTGACCGGCGGCGGTGCCCTGCTGCGGGGCCTGGATCAGCTGATCCAGAGCGAGACCGGCATTGATGTCCATGTTGCGGAGGACCCGCTGGATTGCGTGGCCAAGGGTGCCGGTGCGGTGCTGGATCATGTGGATGTTCTGCACGACGTGCTGGACACCGATGGAGCTCATATGTAACGATGTAACAGAGGGTGCGGACGGCTCTGGGCTGTCCGCGCCCTTTTGCAATCGGAGGAAAACCCCTTGAAAGACTTTTTCGATACCTGGAAATTCAAAATCCTGGTGGGCATCGCGGTGTTTCTGGTGGGCATCATGGCCTACGCCGGTGCCAACGGCCGCCTGACTGCCGCTCCGCAGGAGCTGTTGAGCGTGGCGGCTGCTCCGTTCCAGAAAGTGGCTGCTGTGGTCAGCGGCGGTGTGGCCTCCCTGTGGGAAAAGTACACCAGCATCGATGACGTGATGGCTGAGAACGAGACGCTCAAGGCCGAAAACGCCGAGCTGCGCCAGCAGATGGTGGATTACGACCGCGTCAAGGCCGAGAACCAGGCCTACAAGGCACTGGAAAGCATCCAGAGCCAGCGGCCAGAGATGAGCTATCTTTCCAGCTTTGTCATTGGCCGTGACCCGCTGGATTCCTTCTATGGCTTCACACTGGACCGCGGCACGCTGGACGGCGTGGCCGTCAACGATGCCGTGGTCAGTGACCAGGGCTACCTGCTGGGCATGGTGGTGGAGGCTGAGCCCACCAGCTGCAAGGTGATGACCATTCTTCACCCCAACTTCAACGCGGCGGGCGTGGTATCCCGCACCCGTGACAACGGCATCGTTACCGGCAGCTCCGAATACGCCGCCGATGGCCTGTGCGTGCTGACCAACCTTGCGCGCAACACCCTGACGGAGAAAAGCGACCAGGTGATCACCACCGGGCTGGGCGGGGTGTTCCCGGCTGACCTGCTGGTGGGCGTGGTACAGGAACTGGTGCCCGAGGTCAGCGGCAAATCGACCATTGCCGTCATCAAACCCGGCACCGACCCCCGCACGGTGCGCCATGCGTTCATCATTACCAGTTTCTGAGGAGGGACCCTGATGGAATCACGCCGGAAACGCAGCCGGGGCCAGATCGTCAAATGGATCTGCTATGCGCTGCTGGGCCTTCTTTGTGCTGTTTTGCAGACCACGCCCGGGCTGTTCCAGTTCGGGGCGGCAAAGCCGCTCTGGCTGCTGCCGCTGGCGCTGGCGGTCGCCGTGTTTGAGGGCGAGTTCGCCGGGGCTGTCTTTGGGGCGGTCTGCGGCCTGATGTGGGACTGGCTGGCCGGGCGCACCGTGGGCATGCTGGCGCTGGAGCTGCTGCTGCTCTGCTTTGCCGTTTCGGCGGTGATGCAGCTCTACTTCAAGAATTCGGCCGCCAACTTTGCACTCATTGCGTCTGCTGCCGCCCTGCTGGTGCTCACGCTGGACTGGCTGTTTTTTTACTACATGCCCGGTTACAGCGGCGCGGCCAGCCGCTGGCTGTGGTTTGTGCTGCCCACGGCGGCGCTCTCGGTGCCTGTCTGCTTCCCTCTGTTCGGGGTCGTGCGCCGCATCCACGAAGAATTTAAGATCGACAACGGCGTGGTGTAACGCACCCCGCGCCGGAAGGAGAATCCATGAACCAAGAAGAACGGAAAACCGCCATCCGGCGGATGCGTGTTCTCGTTGCCGCCGCCTGCATCCTGATGCTGCTGTACGGGCTGCGGCTCATCTTTTTGCAGCTGGTCAACGGGGACGATTTCAAATCCCAGGCCACCAACACCACCGACTACAAGTTTACGGTCACGGCGGCACGCGGTGACATTGTGGGCAGCCGGGGGGAGCGCATTGCCACCAGCGTCACGGGCTACAACGTGGTGCTCAACAAGCTGCTGATGGGAGACGAAGATCTGGACGGGATGCTCCAGAAGATCGTCGAGCTGCTGCGTGCCAACGGTGAGAGCTGGAACGATACTCTGCTCATCAGCCAGCCGGATGCAGCGGGCAATTATACCTTTACCGCCGAAGCGGGCAGCACCAGGGATCAGAAAGCCCTTGCCGCCATGAAGGACAATCTTGGTTTACAGCAGTATGCAACGGCCAATGATGTGATGGAGAAGCTGGTGGAGGACTACGACCTTGCCAGCTATCCGCTGAGCTGGCAGCGCACGCTGGGCGGCATCCATTACGAGATGCAGCTGCAGGCGTTTTCCAATGTGAACAACTTTATCATGGCGGAAAACGTCAGCGAGGCCACCGTGGCGACCATCAAGGAGCACAGCCTCTCGCTGCCGGGCGTGGAGATCGTGGAAACGAGTACCCGCAGCTATGAGCAATCCACGGTGCTGCCTCATGTGCTGGGCCGGGTGGGCAAGATCACCGCTGAAAAGTGGAAGGTGACCGACGAAAACGGCCAGACCACCTACCCCCTGCGCGAAAAAGGCTACAACATGAACGACATCATCGGCATCTCGGGCCTGGAATCGGCCTATGAGGACGAACTGCGGGGCAAGGATGGCGTGGAGACCATCACCCGCAACTCCGATGGTGTCATTGTGGATACGGCCCTGACCACAGTGCCCGAGCCGGGCCACACCGTCCAGCTGACCATCGACAGCCGGTTCCAGAAGGCGGTGGACAAGGCACTGGCCGAGAACATCGACATGATCAACCGGGTCTACAACACCGGCAGCATGAAAGCCGCCGCCTGTGCCGCCGTGGTGCTGGATGTGAAGGACGGCAGTGTGCTGGCCGCTTCCAATTACCCCAGCTTTGACCAGAACCTGTATGCCACCCAGTACAGCGAGTACAGCGCGGACGAGAGCCTGCCCCTGTTCAACCGGGCGCTGCAGGGCCTGTACACCCCCGGCTCCACCTTCAAGCCTGCCGTGGCGGTGGCGGCGCTGGATTCGGGCCTCATCAACCGGTATTCCACCGTGTTCTGCAACGGTGTGTACAATTATTACAGCGACTACCACCCCAAGTGTACCCGCCACGGCCACAGCGGCAACATCGACGTGATCACCGCCATCAAGTGGAGCTGCAACATCTTCTTCTACGACGTGGGCCGCCGCCTGACCAGTGAGGTCTACGACGCCTACGCCTACAAGCTGGGCCTGGGTGTGCGCACCGGCGTGGAGGTCAGCGAGGCGCTGGGCCACCTGACCAGCAAGACCGACTCCAACTATATGGAGTCGCTGGACGTCCAGGCCGCCATCGGTCAGGGCAACACCGTGGTCAGCCCGGTGCAGCTGGCCACCTACGCGGCCACCATCGCCAACCGGGGCACCCGCTACCGCACCCACTTCGTCAAGGCCATCCTGGACTCCAACACCGGCGAGGTGCTGCAGGAGACCCAGCCCGAGGTCATGGACGTCATTGAGGACAGGGGAGAGACCTTTGATCTGGTGCAGCAGGGCATGATCGGCGTGTCCCAGACCATCCCGGTGCTGGCCAGCTACCCCTATACCATCGCCTGCAAGACCGGCACCCCCCAGCGCAGCGAGGGGTACTACGTCGGCAGCACCTATAAGCACTACACCAATACCATGATGATCACCTACGGCCCGGCGGAGGACCCCCAGATCGCCATCGGCATCGTGGTGGAGTACGGCGGCGGCGGCGCCCGCGCGGGCAACCTGGTGGCGGATATCTTCAACGCCTACTTCGCCATGCAGGATGGTACCCTGAATGAAGATGGCACCATCGGCAAGCAGGAGACCGCTGCAGACAGCACCCCCGCTGACCAGACTGCCCCCGCCCAGACCGAAACCGGCACGGATGCGGCAGCGGATACGGCCACAGACCCCGCCGCAGGCACCACGGATGCTGCTCAGGAGACTGCACCTGCCGGGCAGGATGCTTTAGACAATTGAAGAAGGATAAAACGCTGAAACACTGCTTTTGGTGAATTCTGGCGCTTTTTTCCGAAAAAAGTATGAAGTTTGTCTAAAAAACGGTTGTAAAAGAACGGAAACTGTGATACTATGATATATGCAAGAAAATGCCCACTGGCAAAACAAAGGAGAGGTTGACCGATGACCATTGCACTGATTGCGCATGACTCCAAAAAAGAGCTGATGGTTCAGTTCTGTACGGCGTATTGCCGGATTTTGAGCCAGCATAAATTGGTGGCTACGGGCACCACCGGCAAGCTGATCTCCGAGGCAACGGGTCTGCAGATCCAGCGCTTTCTGGCAGGGGTTCAGGGCGGTGATCAGCAGATCGCATCCCGCATTGCCTGCAATGAGGTCGATCTGCTCCTGTTCTTCCGCGATCCGATCAACGCAAAGCCCAGCGAGCCCAACGAGATGACCCTGCTGCGCCTGTGTGATGTGCATAACATCCCGCTGGCCACCAACATCGCCACCGCGGAGGTGCTCATCCACGGTCTGGAGCGTGGAGATCTGGATTGGCGGGATATCGTCCACCCGCAGAACTGAAAACTGGAATAAAACACAAGCCCCCGCACGTTGGCCGGAAAACCAACGTGCGGGGGCTTTTTTGCATCCCTGTGATGGTTACAGGAACGTGACGGTTTCGGACAGAGGCTTGCGGGAGCTGTGGTTGGGCAGGGGACCTGCACCCTCGGCAGCGTGGCCCAGATCAAGGAGCATCACGATCTCCTCGTTTTCGGGCAGACCCAGCGCTTTTGCCAGCTTGTCCGGGTCAAAAAAGTTGACCCAGCAGCTGTCTACGCCTGCATTGGCAGCGCCCAGCAGCAGGTGGGTGGCCACAATGGCGGCATCCTCCATGCCGGAGTTCATCCGATCGCCGGGGTAAGTAAAGGTGTGGTTCTTGTCATAGGCGACCACCAGACAGACGGGGGCACCGTAGCGGCAGGGAGTGGCAGCATCGATCTTTGCCAGCCCTTCTTCGGACTGAACAACGTAGATGCGCTGTTCCTGGGTGTTCTTGGCGGTGGGGGCCAGCCGACCGGCTTCCAGAATGGTGTGGAGTGCTGCAGCGTCTACCTTGCCTGCACCAAAATTTTTGCAGGAATACCGCTGTGCAATAAGCTGAGTGAATTCCATAACGATCTCCTCCTGACTTGGATTGGACGGAACAGAGCGCCGCTTGCAAGTGCTCTGTTATGCTGATTATACCACACTGCGCCGGTGGCGCAACCCTTAAAAGAGATCCAGCATGTTGTCCAGATAGATCGCCTCCCGGACGTGGATCTGATACTCCGGCCGGATCAGATAATAGAGCAGAAACTCCAGCACCAGCGCACTGCCCAGCCCGCGCCCTTCCAGCTTGAAATTGGAAAAACCCAACGGCAGATAGCGCTCCCGGATGTCCGCAGTGCCGATGAACCCGGGGTTTTCCATCGCCTTGGAAAAGCGGTAGCCCTCCTGCGCGCCGGGGGCAGTGCACCGATGTTCGCAGACCTCCCCCAGATTTTTGCGGCTGACGGCTTCGTAGCAGCGCCTGCGCTCGGTGCAGCCGAACCAGCAGCACTCGTTGCAGAGAAATTCTACCTTGTCCTTTTCGGGCTGGGAGAGTGCATTCAGGACATCGAAGGCCTTGTTCAGCCGGAAGTCCGGCACGACATACCGGAACTCCGGCCGCCGGACCTCTGCCTGAAACGCCTGAAGATCCGTCAGGACCTTGGTGGTGGAGGATACGAGATAAAGCTCCGGGTAATGCTGCTGCAGGTAGTTCAAAAGCAGCTCGGAGTGGACGATGACCCCATTCTGCACAGTGCCCCGCTGGGCAAACTGCTGACACACTGCGTTGCATTTCCGGTCTGAAAGGTGCTCCGGGCGGAGCAGGGAATTGCTGAATGTGAGCCGGGCAGAGATGCCGTATTCCCGGGTCAGGGCCAGAACTTCGGCGGGGGAGTGCTCCCCGGCCTCCACGCGGCCCCCGCCCCAGATGCAATCCGGCGGCGCGCCGTAGATGGAGCCGATCTCGCACCAGTCATAAAAATATTCCCGGTGCTCCCGGAACAGGGGCAGGAACAGGCGGTAGAGCTCGTAGAACTCGAAGAGTCCGGGCAGGTGATAGCAGGCGGTATGTTTCATTCTCAGATTTCCTCGGTGTCAGAAGGTGCAGCGGTGATATCCCGGTAAAAGATCGCCCAGGCCGCTTCTTCGTAGGGGTGCAGAAAGAAAAAGCCGGCGCTCAGCGGGATGGACAGCAGGATCAGCGGAACAAGGACCGTATCCGCCGAGCGGGTGAAGGCAAAGACGAGAGAGAAACCAATCAGCATGGGCAGGGTGCAGAGCAGCTCCCAGCCCAGAAAGCTGAGATCGAGGCAGAACAGCCGCCACTTGTTGCCGTCCATGATGCGCCGGGATTCAGTGATGGCTTCATTGGCCGTCAGGCCGGGGTGCTCGGCCATGATATAGGGGGTCATGGCATAGCTGTAGGCTTTTACCACGCCGGGGATGAACAGCAGCAGCGACCAGAGCGCCACATAAAGCCCCTGCAGGAAATTCATGCAGAAGCCGTCCCACAGGCGGTGCTTCTGAGAAGCGAGGTCGGAGAGGGCAGCGTCCCTGCCGTCTGCAAGGTTCAGGTTGAACCGGGCGTAGCCTAGCCGCACCGCACCGCTCACGATGAAGGTGAACACTGCCCAGGCAAGGATGCAGACCACAAGAACCGCCAGCACGCCGCCGCTGCCGGTGGAAAGCAGCCCGGCAAACCCCGGGGTGTCGCCGTTGGCGTTCTGGCTCATGTTGGAGATGACCCTGTCTGAGCTGCTTACAATATTGGCTCCCAGCAAACTGGCGATCAGTCCGGCCAGAACAGCTGTCTTCCATCTGCCGCGCAGGGCATCCAGCGCAAGGGCACGATAATCAGCAGAAAATTTCATAGAGCTTTCCTCCTGTCTGTAATGGAGATCATTCGTTGAAAAACGGCAGCTGCCGTTTTATACAGGATACGTTTCAGCCTGCACAAAAATTGCAGCCGGGACTTCTTTTGCAAAGGCTCATCCCCGGGCATCCTGCCGGGTGGTGCTGAAATATTCCTTGGGGGTCATACCGTACTCCTTTTTAAAGGCGCGGAAAAAGTGGTTGTAGCCCCCGAAGCCGCTGGTTTTGTACACCTCGGTGATGGGCAGGCCCTGCTCAATGAGGGCGCAGCAGCGGTCCAGCCGGGCCTTTACGATGTAGCGGTGCACGGTCTGGCCGGTCTGGCGTTTGAATTCCCGGGCAATGTGCTCCCGGGAGACGAAAAACTCCTTTTCCAGACGCTCCAGCGTCAGTTCCTCGGTGAGGTGCGCCTGAATAAACAGGAATACCTCATCCAGCATCAGGTGGTGGCGGCTGACCGAAGCGGTGTGGAATTCGGCATGGATGCAGGCACGCAGCGCCAGCACCACGAACATCTGCAGGATGCCGTGCTCGAACGCCGCCGCGCCGAACTGACTGCTCTCCTGGGGCAGCACCAGCAGCTTCCGGGCAAGATTCTTCAGCAGCATATAGATCTGGCTGTCCGGCCGGACAGCCACCTGCCGGAAGGGCACCACGTTGAAGCTTTTTTCAAAGTCAGTGTCCTCATCCGACAACTGCGCCAGCATCTGGGGAGACAACTGCACCCGGATGATCTCCAACGGGCCGTAGGTTCCGGCATATTCCAGCCTGCCGCCCTGCCCGGGCTTGAGGATGATCAGGTTCTGCTGCTGGGCGGGCAGCACTACTTCGCTGCACCGGAACACACCGCTGCCCCGTATGACCAGAAACAGGTCATAATACGCGCCGGAAAAGAATTCCCGAACAGTGCTTTGTTCAAAAAGATAACGTTTGGCTGTATAATTCACCAAAATTCCCTCCGTGGAACTGTCAGATGCGACAGTTTGTTGTACACAACTGAAAAGTACAACTGTCATAATTGCATAATACATCAATTTGCGATAGTTTTCAATCATTTTTTGGATATGCTTTGACGCAAAATTAACGTATAATGCAATCGAAGAGAAGAGGCTTGTGTGAAAAGCCTCGTGGTTTCATCTGTTTTTTAAGGAGGATAAAACGCAATGGACCAGAAAAAGACCGTTCGGCCCTTCTCCATGAAGGACAAGATCGGCTATACACTGGGCGATCTGGGCTGCTGCTTCACGGAGCAGTACCGCGCCATGTATCTGTCGATCTTCTACACCCTGATCCTGCAGGTCAACCCCTTCCATGTGGGTATCCTGCTGCTGATCACCAAGATCTGGGATGCCGTCAACGATCCCATCATCGGCGCGATCGTGGACTCCCGCAAGGCCACCAAGGGCGGCAAGTTCATCCCGTGGATCCGCGCTTTCTCGTTCCCCATGGCAGTGCTGTGTGTGCTGGCCTTTGTCAATGTGGGCAACATCAGCTACGGTCTGCGTCTGGCTTACATGTTCATCACCTATGTGCTGTATGAGGCACTGTACACCTGCGTCAACGTGCCCTTCGGCACCCTGTCCAGCGTGATGACCGATGATGTGAGCCAGCGCACCGCCCTGTCCCGTTACCGCAGCCTGGGCGGCACCATCTTTATGACCGTCATGGTCATGGTCGGCCCCCTGTTCCTGTATGTGGACAACCAGCCTGTGGCTGGCCGCTTCCTGATGCTGGCCTGCATCTGCGCCATGCTGGGCCTGCTGTGCCTGCAGATCACCTGCGTGTGGTGCAAGGAGCGTGTGGAAGTGCCTGAGCGTCCGCAGGGCGAAAAGCTGAACTACCTGCATGTTCTCAAGGAAATCTCCCACAACAAAGCCCTGCTGGGCGTGATGTTCTTCAGCCTGACCGGCATGATCGGTGCATCCGTGGTCAACGGCCTGAACACCTACCTGTACAAGGATTTCTTCGGCAACGTTAAAATTCAGGCTGTCTCCGGTATGCTGAGCGTTCTGTACGCTGTGCTGTCCTTTGCCATCACCCAGCCTCTGGCCAACAAGCTCGGCAAGAAGGAGTGGTGCTGCATGGGCGCAGGCTTTGCTGCCGTCGTGTTCGGCATCCTGTTCTTCTTCCCCATCCACAACCCTGTGGCCTTCATCGTTATCAACGGCATCTGCTACCTGGGCGCTTCCGGTATGCAGGTGCTGATCTGGGCCATGGTCAACGACGCCATCGACTACCACGAGCTGCAGACCGGCGAGCGCAACGAGGGCATCGTCTACTCCACCTACTCCTTCTTCCGCAAGCTCGCAAGCGCCATCTCCGGCAGCCTGTCCAGCTTTGTGCTGGGTGCCATCGGTTACAACGTCACCGCAGGCGCTGTGCAGACCGCAGGTGTTGTGAACGCCATCTGGAAGAGCTACACCGGCATCTACTTCCTGGGCTACGGCATTGCAGTGGCCATCCTGTTCTTCGTCTACCCCCTGACCAAGCAG
>QWCN01000657.1_pt1 | contig 59992 bp, 52 predicted proteins | sample 1972711 | NCBI WGS metagenome assembly QWCN01 (sample SAMN09866707, study PRJNA288562) | Human gut metagenome isolate term1_stool, whole genome shotgun sequencing... | isolation source: gut | host: Homo sapiens | place: USA: California
ACATATCCATCAGCGGGACCCGGTAGGCGGAAATGCCGCCAATAATCCGTCCATAGTCCTCATTCTTGACCGCGTATGCTGTATAGACCAGCTTGGCCAACTCATAATCCAGATCCGCCAGTTCGGCAAACTGTCTGGGCGTTAGCCGGTCGGCCAGCATATAGCCGTCCATCGCCTCCACATTGGACAACCCCATGGTGTAGTCCACTTCCTCGTGGCTCTCGATCTCGGCAAGCATTTCCCGTTCCTTGTCGAAATCCCCCGCCGGGACCACCAGGGCCACCATGTTGGAGGACCCAAAGTTGTCCTCGATCATCTGCTCGGCGATCTGGGTGTCGTTCAGCTTCGGGGTGGACAGGATGCTGTAACCGTAGGCGTAGGGGCACTGCGAGGAAAGCTGGAAGGCAAACACAATGAGCACCACGAACACCACCGGCACCACATGGCGAGTGGCATAGTCGATATGGCCCACGAAGGGGATTTTCGGCACGAAACTCCGGTGGCCGGTTTTTTCAATGAGCGGGCCAAAGAGCATCAGCAGGCCCGGCATTACCAGGAAGGCGGACAGCAGGGCGAAGGCAATGGCCTTGATAAGGCAGATGGCCATATCCGGGCCAAGCTTGAACTGCATGAACAGCATGGCCACCAGGCCGCCCACGGTGGTCAGGCAGCTGGAGCCGATCTCCGGGATGGACTTGGCCAGGGCCGTGATCACGGCCTCCCGGATGGGCAGCAGCCGGTGTTCTTCCTTGAACCGGTTGCAGAAAATGATGGCATAGTCAATGGACAGGGCCAGCTGCAAAATACTGGTCACGGAGTTGGACACGAAGGAGATTTTGCCCAACAGGAAATTGGTACCCTGGTTGATGATCAGAGCCACCACGAAGGTCAAAATCAGCACCGGCACCTCGCCGTAGGTCTCCGAGGTCAGCAGCAGCACCGTCACGATGACCACCGCCACATAGACCATGATCATGTTGATCTCCCGGTCGATGATCTCCGCCTGGGTGTTGCCCAGGTCCGTGGACAGATACAGGTCGTAGTCCGCCAGGGCCTCTTTTACCGCTTCCAGAGAATCCAGACAAGCGTCATTCTTCTCGTCGTAATCAAAGGTCACGGAGAACAGAGCAGAAAAGTTATTATAGTGGTCGGAGGTCTCATCATAGTCCACGCTCTGCACGCCCTTGATGTCTTTCAGGGTGTCGTGAAGCTTGGCGGCTTCCTCCTGGGTAATGTTGGCCACCATCACCTGGGCCGTGCCGTAGGTGATGAACTGGTCCTCCATTACGTCCAGGGCTTTCTTCGTCTCCGAAGTGTCCGGCAGGTAAGCAGTCAGGTCATTCTCCACCTCCACCCAGTTCCGGGAAAACATGGAGAAAATGATGAGCAGCACCACGATCAGATAGATGAGGTTCCGCTTATCCACAATAAATGTGGAAAGCTTCTCCATGAAGCTGCCGCCGCTCTCCGGCGTATTGTTTTCCATTGTCAGCGTCCTTCCTTTCTATTGGGCTTCGGCCCTGCTGATTTACAACTCTTTACGTTTCTCATTATAGCGTGCCTGAAAAAAAGAATCAAGCGGACAGATCGCTCCCGGTGTGTAAAAATGCGGCAAAACCACGCCTCCACTCTTGACATGAAGTGAACTTCATGTGCTATAATAGGCTCAAATTATTTGAAAAGGAGATCGGTATTATGCCATCCAAGGTTTATTTCACCCGCACCCTGACCCCCGAGAAGGTCGTGGAGCTTTACAAGGCCCTGGGCATCTCCCTGCCCGGCAAGGTCGCCGTGAAGCTGCACTCCGGCGAGGAAGGCAACCAGAATTTCCTGGGGCCGGACTTCTGGAAGCCCATGATCGAAGCCGTTTCCGGCACGGTGGTGGAGTGCAACACCGCCTACGAAGGCTCCCGGAACACCACCAAGAAGCATCTGGCCACTCTGGAAAAGCACGGCTGGAGCAAGCATTTTCACGTTGACCTGCTGGACGCCCAAGGCCCGGACATGGTGCTGGACATTCCCGAAGGTCATAAAATTCACAAGAACTACGTGGGCAAGGACATGGCAAACTATGATTCCATGCTGGTCCTGTCCCACTTCAAGGGCCACCCCATGGGCGGCTTCGGCGGCGCCCTGAAGCAGCTGTCCATCGGCTGCGCCTCCGGCTACGGCAAGGCCTACATCCACGGTGCCGGGGACCCCGCCCAAATTTGGACTGCCGACCAGGATTCCTTCCTGGAGTCCATGGCCGACGCCGCCTCCTCCGTGGTGCAGTATTTCCACGGAAATATGGCCTTCGTGAACGTGATGAAGAACCTGTCCGTGGACTGCGACTGCTGCGCCGTGGCCGAGGACCCCTGCATGGCGGACATCGGCATGATGGCCTCCCTGGACCCCATTGCCATTGACCAGGCCTGCCTGGATATGGTCTATGCCTCCAAGGACCCCGGCCGGGATCATTTGATCGAGCGCATTGAATCCCGCCACGGCGTGCATACCGTGGAAGCCGCCGCCCAGCTGGGCTTCGGCAGCCGGGAATACGAGCTCATCGAGCTGTAATTTCCAAAAAAACCATGAAAATCGCCCTTTCCTCTGCGCCGGAAGTGCGCTGATGATCCTGCGGCACCACGAGAATATTGGCCGGCTCCTGGCCGGTACGGAATCCAAATTTCACTTATCTTCCAAAAAAGCATGAAAAACCGGCTGACAGAGCATTTCTGTCAGCCGGTTTCAGCCTGTCAAAGAACCCCTGCTTTCAAATAACGAAAGCAGGGGTTTTCTTACAGCTTTGGAAATAATAAACGAATATAAACCGGGAAATGGAGTTTTTCCAACTCCAATTTGCCAGCTTTTTTAGGTTCATGGCAGCAAATTTAAGCCTGACCCATCGCGTGACGGCGGCCAAGCCTCTGTGGTGTGTATAACGCATGGCGTGTTTCTCTTTTGCGTCCGCAAAGACCCGCTCAATGGTCTCCTTGCGCTGTGCGTAAATCCGCTTGCCCAGGTCGGTTTTTCGGATGCCCTCCACAATGTCCAGATATCCCTGCCAGATGTGGGTTGTGAATAACTTTTGCCCTTTTTCATTTGCTCCGCATTTTGCCTTGCATGGGCAGTCTCTGCACTGCGCCGGTGTGCTTCGATAGGTCCGCTTCCCCTCCCGGTCGGTGGTCGTATGTCTTAATATCCCGCCCCGAGGGCAGATGTAGGTATCATTTGCAGGGTCGTAGGTGTATTCCCATGGCTTGTAACTGTCCTTCTTGCCGGTGTACCTTCTTGATCAGAACGACCGGATCTGTCCCGGGCCTGCCATTGTTATGGCAGTAATACGGCGACAGCCTTTCATACAGCCATTCGTAATCCATGACCTTCTCTATCTTCCGCAGCAGATGGTCTTCCGGCACCAGTGCCTCCAGATCCACTATGATTGGCTCATGCCGTGCATCTTTTCTCCAATCTTCCATGAAAACACCCCCGTTTCCTCTATTATACCAGAATCAGAGTCGATTTCAAAGTTTTTTGACAGACTGAAAAAAGAACATTCTCAAAGAGAGAATGTTCTTTTTTGGGCTTAGAACGATTCGATGATTTCTTTTGTCATGGATTTGACCACTGCCATAGCAAGCTGAACGGTAGCCTCAAAATCATAGTAAGAACTGATGCCGTAATGGGTATGAATATAACGGACGGGAACACCTACCACGATTACCGGAATACCATCCATGGAAGTATTGATAATAGCACCATTATTTCCGCCGCCTTCCCGAACGGAGGACTGGATGTCCAGATGATTTTTCTCAGCCAGATCCAGGGTATAGCGCTGGTATCTGGGGGAGCAGATCACGGATCTGTCCAGAAAACGAATCATGGGGCCTTTCTTCAGTGCAGTCTGAATGGCATAGGGCTCGGTGAAGGTGTCATCAGCCGGGCATCCTTCAAAACAAAGGGCAATCTGCGGTTTCACTTTATTGACTGCCACGTGGACACCTCGTTCTCCCACTTCTTCCTGGGAAGAGAGAACACCTACCAGATCCACGTTCAGCTGCTCATTGGCCAAACGACGCATGGTTTCCAGAAGGGCAGCACAGCCGATACGACAGTCAAAGCCTTTTCCGATCATGATATCGTGTGCTTCATCATATTCGAATTTGACATTGGAGATGATGGGTTCACCGATACGGATGCCAAAGTTTTCAATGGCATCTTGATCACTTACTGCGCCGATATCAATCACCAGATTCTGAATCGAAATATTGTTCCCGCCGTTACGCTCCGCAGCGGACATAAAATGAGGCGGTTTTGCTGCGATCACACCGGGAATATAGGCACCGTCGCGGTTTCTTACCAGAACCTTGGAGGAGGGCAGAGAATTAGTATTCCAGCCACCTAATTCTACAAAACGAAGGGTTCCGTTTGGTTTGATGGAATGAACCATAAAGCCCACTTCATCGCTGTGGGCATCCAGCATGAACACAGGCTTGTCTCCTGTGTTGGTGTTGCGGTACATATAAAGGTTTCTTAAGCAGTCTTCCTCCACACGGGCAATATCTTCCACATATTTCCGGGCAGTATTTACTGCCTCATCTTCAAATCCGGAAGGCCCGATGGCATCGGACAGCTCCTGAATCATTTTCAGGGTTTCAGGGTTTTTATTCATGGGTAAACACAACCTTTTCCTATTATTTCCTATTATTATATAGATTGTTTGGTGCCGAATCTTACTCGGCAGGATGAGGCAGATCAATTTTCTCGTATTCCTCTATGAAGTCTGCAATGTAGTCTGCCATGGTCTGGAGCATTTCTTTTCCCCATTCCTCAGTGGCCAGATGAGGCTCATCGGTGCCGTACCAGCCATTTTTGGTGTAGTTCCTGTATTCCCGGGGAAATACCACGGTGGCACCTTTGAAGTTTACAGAACCCCAGCCTGTGGTGGGCATATTTTCTGATACATCATTTACCAGATCCATAGGCTCATGGATATAATCCATATCCACCAGAGAAGGATCAACACCCATAATGCCGGCAGTCTCTTCGGCACCGCCGTGGCCGCCCTTCCACTCAGGGCGAAGTTCTCCGGCCATGAGCCACCAGTTTAAGCAAGCAAGCCAGGCTCCTTTTTTGTGAAGCTCCATGCCCACCTGCTCAATAGCCTTGCAGTTGCCGCCGTGACCATTGAGAATAATGAATTTGCGGAAGCCGTAACGATACAGACAATCATACACCTTGGTAAGGAGCATGATCAGTCCATCGGTGCCGATGGTAATGGTGCCCGGGCAGCCATAGATGGTATTGGTGGCGCCGTAGGGAATGGTGGGAGCAATCATCACGTCACATTTCTCTTCCAGAAGCTCGGCGATGCGGTCTTTGGACTGCTTTGCCCGCATTTTTATCCTAGATGGCACGATTGTAACACTGCGCCGGCATTTTTTCAATGCGAAAGTCAGAAGATCATTCCGCATCTACGGCAGATGCGCCGTTTTCATAGCGCTCCCGGATCATTTCCCGGTCCATAAAGAGCACGTAGAACAATCTGCCGTAATGGCGGCTCTCCATGATCCGCCCGTGGTCCAGGACCTCCCGATAGGTCCCATCCTTCCGGGCAAAATGGAAGGTCACATAGTCGTTGCTGCCGTCCACCTGAGCGTCGATCTGCCGCCAGATGCTCTCCTCCACCCGGTCGTATTCATCGGGGCGGACCAGATTCCGGAAGCGACAGCCGCAGAAATCCAGGAAATCCGTCAGATCCCGGCAACCGGCGAATTGGATCAGCTCCTGATTGGCGAAGAGGATGTGATCATCGGTTTTATCCGCCTTATAGATGAGGAACGCGCCGGGAAGATTCTCGGAAATATCGTTCAGCATAAACCCCAGCTGGCTGCGTTCCTTTTTCCCGCAGATCTGATCGTTATAGGCCAGGCAGCCCCGTTTACCGCCCATTTTCACCTCATAGAGCGCCATATCCGCCCGGCTCAGCAGTGCCGAAACACCGGAAGCCTGCCGGGGATACTCTGCATAGCCCAGAGAAATGGTAAAATTCTGGGCCAGTCCCTCCGAACAGAACGCCCGTTGTTGGGTAGCAAAGGCCTGAATACGGGCCTGTGCGCTGGCGATGGTCTCATTTCCCAACAGAATACTGAATTCGTCGCCGCCGTTCCGTCCCAGAATGGCTTTGTCCGGGAAGCTCTGACGCATACTTTCCGCCAGGGTCCGCAGGGCCTGATCTCCGGCTGCGTGGCCGTAGAGATCGTTGATGAGCTTGAAATTGTCAATATCCATCAGGATGCCCACGCAGGGTTCCTTTTCATGCAGCGTAACGTATCCGGCCGCCGCTTCGTCAAAGCCATAGCGGTTCAGAAGCCCCGTCAGGGCATCCGTCCGGGCCATTTTCCGATACTGGCGGTTCCACCGGGCGAAGACCACCAGCATGGACGCCAGCGCCGTGGTCAGCAGTACGATCAGGATGCCGATAATCAATATCCAGACCGTATGCGTGCTGCCGTTCCAGCCGCCTGTTGGCATTACCTCCAACTTCCAGGTGCAGTTGCCCACGGTGAACGTATGAGCCACCGGCTCCTCCAGGACCGTACCGGAGGAAAGCACCTCCTCAAAGTCCCGGTCTGTAGGGTATGCGCATTTGGAAAGGCGGTAATCATATCCGAAGGCTTTCAGCGCCTCCACGGAGTCTTCAAATATCTCCGGCAGACGGATGATGGCAACGGTAAAGCCCCAGAAGACCTCCTCGCCCTGATCGTTTTTCAGGTAAACCGGGTCCCGCAGCGCGATGCCTCTGCCGCCCTGCTTCAGATCGAAAGGACCCTGGAAGGTGGCAACATGGTTGTCCCGGCCATAGCGGCAGATGCGCTCCCGGGCTTCATCCGCAAACAGGTCGATCTTCCCCGCCTCATTGCCCGTCTCTGGGTAAATATCCGTCACCACACCGTTGGGCGCCAGTTGGATGCTCTGAAGCACGTCCGACATCAGATTCCCTGCAATTTCCGGGAACCAATCCGTGTTGCCGTCTCTGCTGATCAAGAGCTGCTTCATCGTCTTCGTCACGTCCAACGCCTGATGCAGGTTCTCCTGCAGGCGGTCAGAATAGCTGGTGGCATTCATTTCCGCCATGGTATGGGCCTTCTCCCGTTCAGAGCGGGCATCCGATGCCAGTACCAGCAGCAGCAGGGCAACACCCGTCAGAAGTACCAGCACCGGCAGCAGCGTTCCCCATGGAAATCTTTTTTTCATCATCCGATCCCCCCGAGATCGTTCGCGCACATAAAAGCGTTTGGAATCTATTTCTTATTATATTATACCAACTGAATGGCCATCTGTAAAGCGCCGGGAGCGGGTTTTCGTTCGCCGCACAGCGAAATTCTTTCATATTCCGTTTTCCGGGATAGAAAAGCAAGGGCAACAAGCGGCCCGGATGAAGGAAAAACTGCGGCCGCACCCCCGGCGCAGTCTTGTAAGGGCGGCGGGCAGTTGGATATTAAGTGTAGGGGCGAGGCATGCCTCGCCCGCCAGCCTACAATGACCGAGCGGTAAAAATCGGCGTAGAGACTGACGGAACAGAGAAAAGCCTTCCCCTGGAGGGGAAGCCTTACGCCTCGCAGGTTCGGCGTATGAAATTCATGCGGGCGGGGCATGCCGCCGCCCCTACAAAGCTACGCCAGTAGGTTTTCAGGAATTCGATAGATTACACCCCCTCAGTCTGCCCATAGGGCAGACAGCTCCCCCTACACTGGGGAGCCATTCTCGCTTCTTGGCGGGAGCATTAAAGAGCTCCCCCGAAGCAGGCTGCTCCGGGGGACGGTTTCTTCACTTTTCTTCCGTTTTCTCCGGATTTTCCGCATCCTTCACCGGATGTTCCAGCACATTGGGGATGAAGTTCCGGGCAACCTTGCCCTTTCCCTTGCTCTTTACATAGAAATAACCGAAGAAGGAGAACACCACTGCGCCGATGAGGTTCACCAGCAGGTCCTTCATGGTGTCCATCAGGCCGATGTCCAGGTAGCCGCCCAGGCCCATGGACATGGTGGACCCGTCCGCAAAGACCAGAATGGTATCCGTCACATTCCGGACGTGATAGGCCACGTTCCGGCCCTGGGGGTCCAGCATGACGGTATTGAAGCCGGTGAGCACCGTGTCCTTCTGCATATCCAGTCCCGCAAAGTTATCCATGCCCCACTCGAAGAACTCCCAGAGAATGCCGATGGTCATGGAGAAGCAGAACGCCGTCACGGCCATATAGAAGGGAGACAGGTGCATGGAGGTATGCTTGTCCTCGTTGAGGATGTTCACGATGGAGAAGCCGATGGCGGCACAGAGGAAGCCGTTCAGGGTGTGCAGCACCGTGTCCCAGCCGGGGATGAGAATGTAGAATTCCTGAATCTCGCCGAGAATTTCCGCCGAGAAAATGAACAGCAGCACAATGACCTCCAGCGTATCCGGCAGGTCGATGTGCAGCCGCCGCTCGCAGAAGCTGGGCAGCATAAACAGCACCAGCGTCAGCACGCAAAGCATCACGTTCTCATAGTTTCCGTTGAAAAACTGGGCCACCATGGTGGCCACCACCAAAATCCGCAGCACCAGATAGATGGTCAGAATGACCTTCTTGTTCTGGATGTGCCGCCAGTGCTTGCTTTCCTCATAGGAGACCTTCAATTTCATTCTTCTTACTCCTCAATTGGGGTAGACATTGGTCAGATACAGCAAAATAGGCAGCACCAGGGTGAAAATACTGATGATCCAGGGGTAAAAGGTCCGCCGGGAGCAGAACATCAGCAACAGACAGCCGCCCGTCACTGCCAGCGGTCCCAGCACCGCCAGATCCCGGGAGATCATCTGGGCGTACACGCCGGTGGTCTGCAGGTCAATGCCCACCTGTGCAGGCAGGTTCGCCATATTGTACCGGGCCAGATAGATGGCCGCAAAAATTACCGGGATGGCCATCAGGACCTTCCGCAGCCGGTAGATCCAGCTTCCGATGACCTTCAGGACGCTGCCCACGGTCTGAATACCGGACGAGTCCTTTTGCAAATTTTGTTTTTCCATAGGATCTCCCTCCTCATTTTCCCCAATCATAGCACATTTTCGGCTTGCTTGCAACATGGGAAACATTAAGATTTTTTGAACGCCGGTAATCAGTCCGGTTTATGGGACACTTTTCCTGATAGAATACGGTCACAAAGAAAAAGGAGGCCGCAAACATGAAAACTGCCGCATTGTATTCGTCCCGCTACACCACTTACCGCCGCAATTCCGCCGCCCCCTATCCGGGGGTCGGGACCGGCAAGCTGCTGAACAAGCTGGTCAACGCCGCACTGTGCGTGGCCATTGCCCTGGGGACCGTCGTGACCATTCTGTTCCTGCTGATCTTATGAGCGCCGGTTCTCCCGGTACAGGGCCGTCAGGCCCTTCAGAATCAGGTCCCGGTCATAGATCACCGGGGTCTTGCACAGGGGAGCCACGAACTTGGCGATGCCGCCGGTCATAATGACCGTGGTCTTATAGCCCAGTTCCTCCTCCATCCGCTCCACCAGGCCGTCGATCATGGCGGCGGCACCCAGCATGATGCCGGAGCGCATGGCGTCGGAGGTGTTCCGGCCAATGGCCCGCCGGGGCTTGTCCAGCTGCAATCCGGGCAGCAGGGCGGTCTTGTCCGTCAGAGCGTCCAGAGAAATTTTCACGCCTGGGCAGATACAGCCGCCAATATGCGCCCCGTTCTTGTCCAGCACGGACAATGTCGTGGCCGTACCCATGTCCACCACGATCAGCGGCGGCTCATGCTCCAAAAGGGCCGCCACGTCTCCGGCCACCAGGTCGGCGCCCATCTGTCCGGGGCTTTCCAGCAGGATGTTCAGACCGGTTTTCAGCCCCGGACCCACCACCAGACTGGTCTTGCCCGTGAGCTTCTTCACGGCGGTCTGCAAAGAATTCAGCACCTGCGGCACCACGCTGGAAATGATGATGCCCTCGATGGCCTTGGGGTCCTCGGCGTAAATATCCAGCAGCATTTTCAGGTCCACGGCATATTCATCGGAGGTCTTGGTGGCGTCCGTCCGAAGCCGTGCTTCAAAGCGAATGTCCGTATCCTCCACGCCGCCCAGGACGATGTTCGAGTTTCCGATGTCAATGGTCAAAATCATGATTTATTCCTCCAAATCTCTCCGGCTCACCAGATAACATTCTTTGATTCTTTCGTTTTCAATTTCCAGCACCGCTGCCGTACCGGCCAGGCCGCTGCTGCCGGGATTGACGACCCACAGCCCCGTTTCCGTCTGGCGGATGTCCGGCACATGGGTGTGACCGTACAGCACCGCCTGGACCCGGTCTGTCTCCGCCTCCCGGATGAGGGCGGCGGTATCGTATTTCACATGGAACAGATGCCCGTGGGTCAGCAGAAGCTTCACCCCGCCCAGCTTTTCCCGCCGGGTCAGGGGGACCCCCATGGGCGTGCGGCCGCTGTCGCAGTTACCCGCCACGAAATAGCCGGGAATTTCCGGGAACTCCTCCGCCATGGCCTGAGCGTCCTGATAATAGTCCCCCAGATGGATGAAGGCATCCGGTCGAATCTTCTGCAGGGCCAGCCGCATGAAGCGCAGGGAGGAATGGGAGTCGGAGAGAACAAGAATTTTCATAGTACACCAGCGATTCTTTTTGCATATAGTAAAGGGTAGTGTCCTTATTATAGCAGGCATTGGAACAGGAGGCAATCCAAATGAAGGAAAATTCGCCTGATTTTTCGCAGAAAGACCTTGCTGACCTGCAAAAGAGTCCCGTAGGACGGCAGCTTTACGAAAAACTCCACTCCGCAGACCCGGCTGTCCTGGAAAAAGCCATGGAGGAAGCCCGGCAGGGAGACTATGCCGCCATGCGGGCCACATTGTCGCCGCTGCTTTCCCAAAGCGAGGATTGAGCCATGGCAGAGCTGGATGAAAAGCTGGCCGCCATGATGGCGGACCCGAACATTATGGCCCAGGTGGCCGCCATGGCGAAAAGCCTGGGCATGGCCCCGCCGGGTCCCGGCGAAACGCCGCCGGAGGGACCGCCAAAGCCGCCGGAAGGGCCGGACGGCCCGAAGCCCCCGCCCAAGGGGCCGGAAAAGTCGCCTGCGCCCCCACCCTCGCCGGATGTTTTGCAGCGGTTGGCCGCTATGGCTGGCCAGAGCGCCCTGGACGAGAACCGCCGAAGATTATTGCACGCCCTGCGGCCCTACGTCCGGCCGGAACGGCTGGCCCGGCTGGAAAACGCCATGCGGACCGCCCAGTTGGCCGGAGCCGCCACGGCCATGCTGGAAGGAGGAGGCCATGTATAACCGCTACGTTCCCCAGGGTGACGGCACCTACCGCCGGATGGACGGGGCACCGAAACCGCCCGCACCCCCGCCTGCTCCTCCGGGTCCGGTGGGGTCTCCCCTGGCCCCGCCGGACCGGCCTCCAAGGCCCCCTATGGGACCGCCGCCGGGGCCTTTGGGGGACCTTCTGAGCCGGTGGCTGCCCTCCGGCATGGACCGGGAGGACCTGCTCATTTTGCTGCTGATTCTGGCCACCAGCCCCGACGACAGCACCGCAGGTCTGACCGTTGCCCTTTATTTTGCCCTGGCGTGAAAACGAAGTTTCCCGGAAAAGAAAAGCAAAAATGGGTGTGCCGCCCAGTGCCGCACACCCATTTTCTCTTTTTTCCGAACTTATCGGGCCACGAAGCCCACTTTCTTGTAGACCTTCCGCAAGGTCTTTTCGGCCACATAGGATGCCTTCTCGGCACCGGCACGGTACACGCTTTCAAGATATGCCTTGTCCTGCATCAGGCGGCTGGCCTCCTCCCGGATGGGCCGGAGGGTCTCCACCACACACTCGCCCACGGCGGGCTTGAAGGCCCCGTAGCCCTTTCCTGCGAACTCCTGCTCGATCTCCTCGTAGGTCTTGCCGGTGCAGGCGGCGTAAATGGTCATCAGGTTGGACACGCCAGGCTTGTTTTCCTTGTCATAATGCACGCAGCGCTCCGTGTCGGAGTCGGTGATGGCCCGCTTGAACTGGCGCATGATGGTGTCCGGGCTGTCCATGACCAGCACCCGGCCGGTGTCCTCGTTTTCAGACTTGGACATCTTCGCCGCAGGGTTGGTCAGGCTCATGATACGGGCGCCGACCTTAGGCACGAAGGGCTCCGGCAGCTTGAACACGTCGCCGTAAATGCCGTTGAACCGGCGGGCGATGGTGTGGCACAGCTCCACGTGCTGCTTCTGGTCCTCGCCCACGGGCACCAGGTCCGGCTGATAAAGCAGAATGTCCGCCGCCATCAGAGCCGGGTAGGTAAAGAGGCCGCCGTTGATATTGTCGGCATTTTTTGCGGATTTATCCTTGAACTGGGTCATCCGGCTCAGTTCGCCGAACATAGAGTAGCAATCCAGCACCCAGCCCAGTTCGGCATGCTGATGGACGTGGCTCTGGATGAACAGCGTGTTCTTCTCCGGGTCCAGGCCGCAGGCAATGTACTGGGCCAGCTGCTCCAACGTCCGCCGCCGCAGGTCCGCCGGGTTCTGCCGGACGGTGATGGCGTGCAGGTCCGCCATAAAATAGAAACAGTCGTATTCCTCCGCCCGCTCGGCCCAATTCCGAATGGCACCCAGATAGCTGCCCAGGGTCAGATCGCCGCTGGGCTTGATGCCGGAGAGCATCCGCTTCTTTGCGGGGGTGGCTGCTTGAATGGTATCGCTCATAGTAACGCTTCCTTTTTCCATGATGTCCCATTTTAGCATAGCTTTCCGACTTTCGCAAGGAGTTTTTCATTGATTTTCGCCCCCGTCTATGCTATACTGAAGTGCAGTATAGAACTTTGAGCAAAGAGGTAGATATTTTATGGATACGAATACCCTTGCAGGCCTTCTTTTCCCAGAGGTCACCATGACCGAGGCAGAGCTGGAAGCGAAATATCCCCCCCGGAACCTGCCGGAAGGGGCTGTGGTCTCCCGGATGGCCCCCTCTCCTACGGGCTTTGTTCACCTGGGCAACCTGGTCCAGGGCCTGACCTCCGAGCGGATGTCCCACCAGAGCGGCGGCGTGCTTTTCCTGCGGGTGGAGGACACCGATGCCAAGCGGGAGGTCCCCGGTGCGGTGGAGGTCCTCATCAACACGCTGAAGCACTACGGCATCCACTTTGACGAAGGGGCCACCATGGACGGGGATTCCGGCGATTACGGCCCCTACCGCCAGCGCCAGCGGGCGGATATTTACCATGTCTACGCCAAGCGGCTGGTCCGGGAGGGCAAGGCTTACCCCTGCTTCTGCACGGAAGAAGAACTGACCGCCATGCGGGAGCAGCAGGAGGCCAACAAGGAGACAACAGGCTACTACGGAAAATATGCCATCTGGCGGGACCGGCCTCTGGAGGACGTGCAGGCGGCCCTGGCGGCAGGAAAGCCCTGGGTCCTGCGGTTCCGTTCCACCGGCGACGGGGAGCGGCAGTTCAAATTTGACGATCTGGTGAAGGGCAAGCTGACCGTTACGGAGAACAATGTGGACCATGTGCTGCTGAAATCCGACGGCATCCCCACCTATCACTTTGCCCACGCCGTGGACGACCACCTGATGCGGACCACCCATGTGGTCCGGGGCGACGAGTGGCTGCCCAGCCTGCCCTTCCACATCCAGCTGTTCCAGGCGCTGGGCTTCAAGCTGCCCAAGTACGTCCACATCGGACCCCTGATGAAGATGGACGGCAGCTCCAAGCGGAAGCTCAGCAAGCGGAAGGACCCGGAACTGGCCCTGACCTATTACAAGGCCGAGGGCTTTCCGGTGGAGGCCGTGTACGAGTATATCATGACCCTGCTGAACTCCAATTACGAGGACTGGCGGCGGGCCAATCCCACCGCACCGGCCACGGAGTTCAAGTTCAGCCCGAAAAAGCTGAACCCGGCAGGCAATCTGTTCGACTACGCCAAGCTGACGGACGTTTCCAAGAACGAGATCGCCAAAATGTCCGCCGAGAAGGCCTATATCCTGCTGACCGAGTGGGCCAACGAGTTTGACCCGGACTTTGGGTCCAAGCTCAGCGCCGACCCTGCCTACGCCACCGCCATTCTAGCCATCGGCCGGGGCGGCAAGAAGCCCCGGAAGGACCTGGCCACCTGGAAGGATGCCAAAGAGTACATGGGCTTCTTCTATGACGAATACCTGGCCGAGCCGGTGTTCCCGGAGCGGTTCAGCGTGGCAGTCATTGCCGCCGTGCTGGAAAAATTTGCCGCCGTTTACGACCCCGCCGACGACTCCGCCACCTGGTTCGAGAAGGTCAAGGCCATCACCACCGAAGTGGGCTTCACCACGGACATGAAGGCCTATAAGGCCGACCCCAGCGCCTATCCCGGCACCGTGGCCGACGTTTCCGGTTTCCTGCGCCTGGCCCTCACCGGGAAAGAGAATTCTCCGGACCTGTACACCGTCATGCAGATCCTGGGCAAGGACCGCTCCTTGGAGCGTATCCAGGCAGCATTGAAAAGCCTGTAAAAAGAACACCAAAAGGCCACCGGAACCCCCGGTGGCCTTGTTTTGTATGTGTTGGGGAAGAATGCCCCCGGCGAGACGTTGGCTCCCGGGTGGACACCAGCTCCGTCACGGTGGCGTTGGCCCGCTCCGCTGCCAGGTGGATGGCCTCCACCGCCTGATTGACCTGCTTGGTGGCGCCACGATAGTAGCCCCGGTACTGCCTTCCCTCCATATATCGCCTCTGGAACCGTTCAAAATATCAGCGAAAAATGCAATGGAATGATCGAAATTTTTTGTAATTTTCGGGTTACTTCCGATGCAGCCGGTTCAGCAGGATGTAGAGCAGGATGAGAAACACGATGGTCCCCAGCAAAATGGCGTACATTCCCGGCACGGCGACTTTCGTCCCAAAGGCGTAGATATTGCAGTCCACGCTGTCCCGGATGGCGTCGATGACCGCCGCCGGGACCCCTTCGGCCTCCATGGCTGCAAAGGGTCCGTTCATGGCATGGTTCCGCATAAGGGCCGTGCCGTAAGTGCCGGGCAGCAGGGCCACCACGTTCTGCAGCCCCTTGGAGAAGGAGGAAATGGGCATATAGGCACCGCAGATAAAGCCGTAACCGGAGCTGACGATGGTCCCCACCCCGGAGGCCTGGCCCTGGGTGGACATGGGGAACAGAATGCAGGAGGACAGGGCCGTGCCGAACAGCACCAGCAGAATGACATCCAGCAGCACTGCCGCCACATCTGCAAGACGCAGGCACCAGCCCGTAATGGCCAGGTAAACGAAGCATACCCCCAGCGCCGTCAGGCAGACGATGAGCGTGGAGAGGAGCGTGGCAAAATAATAGCCCAGAGCCAAGGTGGAGGCCTTCACCGGGCTGATGGTCAGGTCCCGGCGGGCGCCGGTGACTTTATCCTGGACCATCACCAGGTTGGAGCAGAAGGCCACGGTGACGCAGCTTACCGCCAGCATAGAGGAGAACAGCTGCCCGCCCACGCATCCGGCGAGAATTTTGTCGGAGATCTGGATACCGGCGGCGGTGAGGACCTGCCGGAAGCTATCCTCGTAGACCTTCCGCAGGAACGTGCCGTAGAGGACCAGCAAGATCAGCGGCGTGATGAGAGACGTAAGAAAGAGGCCCTTGTCCTGAAAATAAATTTTGGCGTTGCGCTTGACCAATACCGACAGTGTTTTCATTGTTCCTCCCCCAGCTTTCTCCCGGTGATGGCCAGGAAAATATCGTCCATTTTGCCCTTGGTGACTTCAAAATCCCGGAACAGCGCCGGATTTTCCCGGATAAGCCGGGCCGCCTCCGCCGGATTCGCTACCGATACCCGGAAGCCGTCCCGAACCGGCGTATAAGGCCGATTCAGTGCCCGGACCGCATTTTCGTCCACGGCGTACAGAGTCACATAGTCCTTGGTGTAAGTGTCCTTCAGCTTCAGGGGTGTTCCCTCGGCGGCGATCTGGCCGTGGTCCAGAATGACCACATAGTCCGCATCCGCCGCTTCCTCCATGTAATGGGTGGTCAGGAACACCGTCAGGCCCTCTTTCGCCCGCAGTTCCCCGATGACCTGCCAGAGAAGGCTCCGGGTCTGGGGGTCCAGTCCGGTGGTGGGTTCGTCCAGAATCAGGATTTTGGGATGATGGAGCAGGGCCCGTGCAATGTCGATGCGCCGCCGCTGGCCCCCGGACAGCTTGCCCACAGGCCGTTTCAGCAGATTTTCAAAGTTCAGAAGCCCGCTCAGTTCCGCCAGCCGGTTCTGAAAATCCGCACCCAGAATGCCGTACAGGGCCGCCCGGCTTTCCAGATTGTCCCGGACCGTCAGAGACTTATCCAGCACGGAGTTCTGGAACACCACCCCCAGCTGCCGCTTGACGCTGTCCGGCTCCCGGTCCGGGTCCGCCCCGCAGATGGCCACGCTGCCGGAATCCTTGGCCAGCTGGCCGCAGAGAATGTGGATGGTGGTGGATTTTCCCGCACCGTTGACCCCCAGGAACGCAAACAGTTCCCCTTCCTTCACCCGGAAGGACAGGTCCCGGACAGCCTGCACGTCCCCGAAGGACTTGCAGAGATGCCCGATCTCGATGATATTGTTCATTTCTCTTCCTCCTTTTTCCGATAATGGGCCATGAGGCCCTGATAAGCGTCGGAAAGCACTTTGCTGACAAAATCCTCATCCCAGTTCAGGTAGCCCGTGGCGATCATGGTGGCGATGCCGTGGACATACACCCACATTTCCAGATGGAACCGGTAGGCTTCCTCCTCGGAAATGCCCAGATTCTTCCGGATGAGGGCAATCAGCGGAGCGATGCTCTCCCGGTCCTCGGTAATGACTTCCCCGCTGCGGTCCCGCATGAAAAGCAGCTTGAAAAGCTCCCGCTCCTGCCGGGCAAAGCGGATGTAGGCCATGCCGCTGGCCTTGTAGGGGGGATATTTTCCGGCGGTCATGTCCTCCCGGAGAAATGCGGCATATTCTTCCTCCGCAGCGGTGAAAACTGCCCTCTGAACGGCCTCCATATTCTCAAATTGTCCAAAAACCGGCTTGGAGCTGGTGCCCAGCCGCTCCCCCAGTCCACGGGCCGTCACGGCGGCAATGCCCTTTTCCCGGGTCAGATCCAGGGCTGAAGCAAGAATTTCCTCTCGTGTAAATCGATTTTTCCGGGGCAAGTTCACCAGCCTCCTTTTTAAGAAACATTCGTTGCGCTACGCTTGTAGCTTTATTATAGGTGCTTCAATCTCATTTGTCAAGAAAAATTCCCGCCGGGTCCAAAAATGCCGAACCCCGCGGGAAGATATGCTTTTTTAAAGTTCCGCTTTGACGCAGCGGAGGGCGCTGGCGATGACCACGTCCATGTCGTAATACTTGTATTCGCCCAGGCGGCCGCCGAACAGGGTCTTGGTCTCTTTGTCCGCCAAGATACGGTATTTCCGGTAAAGTTCCCCGTTTTTCCCGTCGTTGATGGGGTAATAAGGCTCCTCTCCCGGCTTCCACTCGGCGCTGTATTCCCTGGAAATGACGGTTTTTTCCTGATTTCCGAACACAAAATGCTTATGCTCGATGATGCGGGTCCAAGGGGTCTCCCGGTCCGTGTAATTCACCACGGCGTTACCCTGATAGTTGGGTATCTCCAGCACTTCCGTCTCGAAACGGACCATCCGGTATTCCAGCGGGCCATAGCAATAGTCAAAATACCGGTCGATGGGGCCGGTGTAAACGACTTTTTTCGCCAGCCCGTCCCAATGGGCCTTGTCCGCCAGATAATCCACATTCAGCTTCACTTCTACCCCGTCCAGCATTTTTTCCACCAGGGCCGTATAGCCTTCTATGGGGATACCCTGGAACCTGGCATTGAAGTAATTGTTGTCGAAGGTGAACCGCACCGGCAGACGGCGGATGATAAAGGCCGGCAGTTCCGTGCAGGGGCGGCCCCACTGCTTTTCCGTGTAGCCCTTCACCAGTTTTTCGTAAATATCCGTGCCTACCAGAGAAATGGCCTGTTCCTCCAGATTTTTCGGTTCCGTGATTCCCGCAGCCTGCCGCTGGCGGGCAATTTCCGCCTCCGCCTCCGCAGGCGTGACCACCCCCCACATCCGGTTGAAGGTGTACATATTAAAGGGCAGCGAGTATAATTCCCCGTGATAATTGGCCACCGGGGAATTGGTATAGCGGTTGAATTCCCCGAACTGGTTTACGTAATCCCAAACAGCTTTGTCATTGGTATGGAAAATGTGGGCCCCATACTGATGGACCGGGATGCCCTCGATATTGTGGGTGTAGACATTTCCGGCGATGTGGTCCCGCTGCTCCAGGACCAGCACGGACTTCCCGGCTTTTTTTGCCTCGTGGGCGAACACCGCCCCGAAAAGCCCTGCGCCGACGACCAGATAATCGTACATCATCAGTTGAACCTCACCACCAGATGGGCCGCCCGGTAGACCCCCCGGACCGCACCGGCACCGCCCTTGCCGGGGATGGACATGAGCATCAGGGCCAGATTTCTTTGGAAATGCTTCGCCCATTTTTCGTCATATTTCCGGCAGTTTTCCCACATGGCTTCCAGGTCCCGCTCGGCCTGGGTGGTCCCGTTCATCCGGGCGTACAGCACGGCGATGCCGAGCATCATAAACATTTCGTGCTTGAGATAGCCCTTCTTGGACCGTTCGGGAATGTCATCCAGATGGAACGCCGTAAAACAAAGCTCCGTGGCCTTCAGCTGGTGGGCATACCGGCGGCACATGACGCTTTCCTGCACGCTCTGGCCCGCCCGGCCGATGGTGTAGCGGTACAGGTCGCAGTCCATATAATACAGGGTCTTGACCTTTTCCAGATTGCCGTAGACGTAAAAATTATCCTCATAAAAGGCGTGTTCCGGAAGTTGGATGCCCGTTTCCCGCAGCAGTTCCGTCCGGAAGGTGCAGGTGTGGATCATCAGGATCTGGTCCACCCGGAAGCGCTTCACGCTGTTCCACCCGAACACCCGGTCCGTGGGCAGGGCGTTGGTGAAACGGATGGTCCGGTCCCCCTTGCCGTCGGTGTGGATGTAGCGGTAGTTGGTCAGGAACAGGTCCACCCCGCCGAAGCCGTCGCAGCGCTCCAGGGTATCCAGGAAGGCCGTCAGGTCGCCGCTGAGGGTGTCGTCGCTGTCCACGCTCTTGAAATATTTGCCGGTGGCCTGGGCCAGGCCCTGATTGATGCCCGCCCCGTGGCCCCCGTTGGGCTGATGGATGGCCCGGACGATGGTGGGATACCTTCCCTGATAGGCGTCGGCAATTTCGCCGGTCCGGTCCGTGGACCCGTCGTCCACCACCAGCACCTCCACCCGCTCGCCGCCCTTGACCAGGCTGTCCAGGCAGGCTTCCAGATAATCCTGGGAGTTATAGCTGGGGACCACGATGCTCAACAGTTTCATAGCGTATCCTCCTGCATTGCTTTTTCAAATTCTTTGACAGCCCGTTTGTTCCGGAAGAAGTCAGCGATGGTCCGGCCCAGACCCCGCCAGAAATGGCCGTTGACGATGAAGAGAATGTCCTCCACCATCTTGTCGCTGACCAGCCCTTCGGTCATTTTTCCGATGGCCCGGAAGGGCATATTGTAAATAAACAGGATATTCAGGTCCGGTTTTCCCTTTTTCTCGGACTTTTCCTTGAGATTCGTCAGGATTTTGTACGCCAGCCGGGCTGGGCCGGATTTGGCGTAATACATCTGGCAGATGGCGTCGTTTTTGGTCAAAGCGCCGCTCCAATGGCCATCGGGGATGGGATGGCCCAGCAGCGCTTCAAATTCCCGGTCGCTGACCGTGCGAATCTGGCCGCTGAGATAGGCGTTCAGGCCCTCGTAAGGGGCCGGGGCGTTGGTCCCCACCACTTCCACCGTGCCGGTGAGCCGCACATCGGCCACGCTGGCGGCCACGGAAATTTCGTAGATCCCGCCTTCCGTCTCCCACCGGTTCGTTTTCACGTTGAAATACCGATAGGCCTTGTCATCCAGGGGAATGGTGACTTTTTTTGACTCCCCGGCCTTCAAAAAGACCTTCTGGAAACCCTTCAGTTCCTTTTTCGGTCCGAAAGCCTGCTTTCTCGGTGCGCTGACATAGACCTGGGCCACCTCGGCCCCGTCCCGGTTGCCCGTGTTGGTCAGGGTGAAAGTCACGGCGTCCTTGGTCAAGCTCAAATCGCTGTATGCAAAGCTGGTATAGCTCAAACCGAAGCCGAAGGGGTACTTCACCGGCCGCTCCACGGTATCGTAATACCGGTAGCCAACGTACAGGCCCTCCCGGTATTCGCTGGTCCGTTCCCGGCTTGGGAAATAGGAATAGGATGGATTTTCTTCCAGAAGCTCCGGCCAGGTCTCGTTCAGCTTGCCGCTGGGGTTGATTTTGCCCAGCAGCGCCTCGGCCATAGCCGTCGCCCCGGCCTGTCCCCCCAGATAGCCGTGAATGACCGCCCGGCAGGGGGCTTCCTCCGGCAGCAGGAAGGGGGCGCCGCCGGAAAGTACCAGAACCGTGTTGGGATTCTCCCGGCACACTGCCCGGATGAGGGCCTGCTGGCCCAGGGACAGGGAAAGATTCGTCCGGTCCATGCCCTCGGACTCGGCAATTTCGTCCAGACCCACGCACAGCAGCACCACGTCCGCCGTTTTTGCCAGGGTCACAGCGGAGCGGATGGCGTTCTCGTCAGGCTTGGGGTCCACCCGGGAGTAGCCCTTCTCGTAGCCCGCTTTTGGGACCCCCAGGTCCTCCAAAGCGTGGAGCAGGTCCTCCAATTTCGTGGGGTTCACCAGGCTGGACCCGGCTCCCTGATACCGGGGCGTTTCCGCAAAGTCCCCGATAACGGCAACGGATTCCTTCCCGCTCAGAGGCAGAATTCCGTCGTTTTCCAGCAGAACGATGGCGTTTTCCACACATTTCTTTGCCAGGGCGTGATGGGCCTCCCGGTCGAAACGCTTGGGGGCTTTGGCCACCGCCTGGGAAGCAGGCAGCAGCACCCCCAGCAATTCCGTCAGCCGGGCATCGATGTCCGCTTCGGAGAGCGTTCCTTCCTCCACAGCCTTCACCAGCTGCATGGCCGCATCCGCTCCCGGCGCAGGCATCACCAGGTTGGACCCGGCCTTGACCCCCGCCACATGGTCGTTGTCGGCGCCCCAGTCCGTGACCACGAAGCCGTCGAAGCCCCATTCTTTCCGGAGAATTTCGCTAAGCAGGTGGGGATTTTCGTTGGCGTAAACGCCGTTCACCTGATTGTAGCTGGACATAATGGTCTTGGGATGGCCCTCCTTCACGGCGATCTCAAAGCCCGTCAGGTAAATTTCCCGCAGGGTCCGCTCGTCCACCACGCTGTCCATGCTCATGCGCCGCAATTCCTGGGAATTCACCGCAAAATGCTTGGGGCAGGCGGCCACGCCCTTGCTCTGGATGCCCCGGACGTAAGCGGCAGCCATTTTGCCCGCTAAGTAGGGGTCCTCGGAGAAATATTCAAAATTCCGGCCGCACAGGGGGCTGCGCTTGATGTTCAGGCCCGGTCCCAGCAGGACATGAACATCGTTGGCGGCGGCTTCCTCGCCCAGGGCCGCACCCAGTTCCTCCCCCAGATTGGGGTCCCAGGTGTTGGCCATGGTGGCCGCCGTGGGGAAGCAGGTGGCCGGAACCGATGCGTTCAGGCCCAGATGGTCCCCGGCTCCCGCCTGCTTGCGAAGGCCGTGAGGGCCGTCGGAGAGGAAGATGGCCGGAATGCCCTTTTTGCTCAGGTCCCGGGTGGTCCAGGTGCTCCATCCCTGCAGCAGCGCTGCCTTTTCCCGGATGGTCAAGTTTTGCAGTATGTCTTTCATGGTCTTGCTCCTTTGATGGGGTCGCTATTTGCTCAGCGGGATCAGCACCCGCAGCTCGAACCAGTCGCCCTCGGTATGGATGGTCATGGACCCGCCGTAGGATTCTGCGATGCGGCGGATGCTCTTGGTGCCGTAGCCGTGGAAGGCGCTGTCCTTTTTGCTGGTCACGGGCATTCCGTTTTCAAAGCGGATTTTGCCCTCGAAACAGTTTTCAATGCGAATACGCAGGAAGCCCTTCTGCCTTTGCACGGACACATGGATGAGCCGCTTGTCCGGGTCTGCGATTTTCCGGACGCTTTCGATGGCATTGTCCAGGGCGTTGCCGAACAGGGCGCTGATGTCCATGGGCCGCATGAAGGAAAGCTCCTCGCCCTCCGCCACGCAGGTCAGGCTGATGCCCTGCTTCTGGCATTGGAGGCTTTTGGTGGTCAGGATGATGTCCAGGACCCGGTTTCCGGTCTTGTTCCGGGCTTCGTAGGTCTTGATCTCCTCCTCCATCTGGTCCAGGTAGGCGTTCTTTTCTTCTTCGCTCTCGGTCCGGCGGAGAATTTGTATCTGATGCTTCAGGTCGTGGTACTTCTGGTTCACCAGCTCCACGCTCTCGGCAGACATTTTGTAAGTGTCGTATTGTAATTGCAGCATCCGCTGTAAAAAGTCGTTTTCCAGCTGGGTGCTGTTCATTTGCAGCTGCATGTGATAGGCGAAAAGCATCCCCACGCCGCCCAGGTCCGCCAGGGTGCGGATGATGAAAATTTCCGCCGGGAATTGGCTGGAAAAGGGAGACGCAGACAGGGCGTAGCTCATATTGCTGATGGCATATACCGCCAGGGTGATGGTCCCTGCCACGGCCAGTTCCTTTCCGGTAATGCGGAGGCTGGCGTTGCCGGAGCAGTACCGCCGTTCCAGAAAATACATGATGGAAAACACGCCGCCGTGAATGACCAGCAGAAAGAGAATGTTCCAGCCCATATTCAGTTCCAGGTGCCAGGTGGTCAGGCCGTAATAAAAAAGCTGCCATTCCAGGGAGGCGGCAAACTCCCCCAGCATCACCGTCCGGGCACAGAAGTAGGTGGTCTTGCGCCAGTCCAGGCAGCAGCACACATGAAGGGACAGCCACACCAGGAACACTTCAAGGGTCACGCAGGGCAGATACAGCTTCACGTCCACACCGTCGGTCCAGAGCATGAAGGACCCCAGCACCAGCAGGAAGCCCCCCTGGACCAGCACCCGCTTCCAGCCGTGGAACCGCTTGGGATTCACGGCGATGTACAGGCAGGAGGAGAGGAAGTAGGCGATCACATAATACACGCCGGGAGTCCGGGTCAGATCTACCTGCACTACTTGCTCACCTCGTTTACATAATTATTCAGAGCATCCAGCAGGGCTTTTTTCTTGGGGCGGCTCACCTGAATGAGGGTCCCGGCCACCTGAACCTCGAAATTCTGCACGGACTCCACATATTCCAGATTCACCAGATACCCCTTGTTGCACCGGAAGAAATTCTTCTCCCCCAGCAGCCGCTCCGCCTCGGAAAGAGCGCCTTTCGTCGTAAAGCCGCCCCGGCGGGTGTGGTACACCAGATCGTGGTCCAGCACCTCGACGTATGTGATCTCGGACACGTCCAGCTTCATCATGCCCCCCTGGCAGGAGAGCGCAATATAGTGCTTGCTCCGGCGGCGCATCCGCTGCAAGGCCCGGTCGATACGCTGGGAGAAGGCATAGTAGGTGATGGGCTTGAGCACAAAGTCCATGGCGTCCACGGTGTAGCCCTTCATCACATACTGGGACATATTGGTGATGAAGATGATGACTACCTCCATGTCCAGTTTCCGGATGCGCTCGGCGGCGGTCATGCCGTCCATGTAGCGCATTTCAATATCCATGAGGATGATGTCGTATTCCGACCGGTAATCCTGTACGATCTCCATACCGTCGGAAAAAAGGGAAAGACGAAAGCTCTCGCCGCTTTCGGATTCATAGCGCTTGAGAAAGTCTACCAGCTGGCGGCGGTAGGCATCGTCGTCCTCTACGATAGCAATGCGGATCAAGGCGCACACCCCCTGAAAGTAGTTTCTATACCTATTATAACACGAAATTCACGCAAGGGGAAGCACATTTCCTCCTTGCGTGAATACCGTTTGTCCCTTTGGGGAACCGTTCGTCTTATTTCCCGCTCCGCTTGGCGATCTCCGCCTGCTCGGCAGACAGATCCTTCTCGATGGTAAAGGAGAAGATCAGCGCAGCGCAGACCAGATAGGCCACGGTCTCCACCCAGATATAGCTGACGGAAATGGCGCTCTTGGCAGCCGCACTCTGGGCAGCCGTGCCCAGAGCCACGCTGGCATTCTGGTCATAGCCGCTGCCGTTGAGCAGGGCGCTGAAAATGGCGTTGCAGATGGGCGTTCCGGCCACCATGATGGAGCTGTAAATGGACATGGTCAGGCCGTCGGTGCGGATGCCCTCCTTGAACTCGATGTGATCGATGACATCGGCCAGCAGGGCCAGAATCATGTAGCAGGCGGGAGCGGAACCCAGGCATTTCAGGGCCACGCCGATGGCCACGGGGACAATGTTCCCGCCGCCGAGGCCGGCGATGAGGCCGCCGAAAGCGCCCAGCAGCATACCGGCCATGCAGGCCCAGCGCTTGCCAAACTTATTGCAAAGAGGAGCCACCACCAGCGCCGCCACGGCCATAGGCACGGCGCCCAGGATGGACAGCAGGGACTGAGAAGCACCCCAGGCATCGGCATTGCCGTAGAAGGAATTATCCAGCACCCACTTGCAGAAGTAGGACATGGAACCGTTTTTCAGAGCGCCGCTCCACTGGAAGCCGATGTAGAACAGCATGACGATCCACCACATCTTCTCCCCGGTGACGGCCTTCAGCTGACGGCCAATGGAGGGAGCGGGCTTCTTCTCGTCAGCCTGGGCCTGGCCGGTCAACTCTTCCGTGACCCGCTCCCTGGTGAAGAGGTACTGGAGATAAATGGTCAGGGCGGAGAAAATGGCCACGGCCAGCATGGCCACGAACCACAGGGCCTGATTCTCCTTCAGGGCGAAGGACACCAGCAGGGGGAAGATCATGCTGCCGGCACCCATGACGCCCAGGCCAGCAATATTGGTCAGGGAAGCCAGGGTCCCCCGCTGCTTGCTGTTCCGGGTGGACAGGGGGATAAGAGCGGAGTTTGCGGTGTTGTAAATGGGATAGGCCACGGCATAAAAGAGGTTGTAGGCAATGGCCACCCACACATATTTTGCAGTCCCTTCAAAGGGAACTATGAACATCAGCACGCTGGCCACGGATAGGGTCAGAGCCGAAAGCAAAATCCAGGGCCGGGCCTTGCCCGCCAGGGTCTTGGTCCGCTCGATGAGCTGGCCCACCACCAGATTGGCCGCTACGATGAACACCGTGGACACCAGCTGCAGCGTGGTCAGGAAGGCCAGGTCCAGCTTGAGCACGTCCGTAAAGTAGGTCTGCAGGATGCTGGTGAAAATGCCCGAGGCCAGCAGGGCGCCGAAGGGTCCGATCAGGTAGCCCAGCAGCATTTCCGGCACTTTCACGTCGTCGCTGCGGACCTTGGAGCGCACCAGCGGATTGCCCCAGAAGTTTTTGTTTTTCATGTTGTTCATCCTTTCATCTGGCATTTCCGGACATAATGCCCGCTTTGCAGAGTCTTGCTGCTGCCGTCCGGCAGGGTCAGGTCACATTCCGTACCCATGGGCACCGTCAGGTCCAGGGTAAAATCCGAACCGTTCCGTTCCCAACGGAGGGCGATCTTGCCGTAGGGGGTCTCCGTGTGGCTCTCCGCCCAAGTCAGGTCCCCGCCGGGAAGCGGCTGGACCCGGAAACGCCGGTAGCCCGGCTGAATTTCCTCAATACCGGCGGTCCGGCGGTACAGGAAGTCACCCACGGCTCCGGAAGCATAGTGATTATAGGAGATCATAATGTCCGTGCCGTCGTCGCCGATGGGACATTCCCCCTGCTCGTTCAGGCCGTCCCACCGTTCCCAGATGGTGGTAGCGCCCAGCTTCACCTGGTAGAGCCAGGAGGGGCATTTCGTATTCAGCAGCATTTTGTAAGCGGTGTCGGCGTGGCCGTTGTCCGCCAATGCAAAGAGGATGTAGGGGGTGCCGGGGAAGCCGGTGCCGATGCAGTAGTCGTTTTTCCGCACCAGGGCGTCCAGATTGTCCGCAGCCTTGGCCTTGGTGGCCGCATCCGGGAACATATCCAGATAAATGGGCAGCACATAGCCGGTCTGGAATTCCTCCTTCAGCTTGCCCGCCCCATCGGTGAACACGCTGCAATAGGCGTCGGCCACTTTTTCGCTGAGGGCCTTGTATTCCGCCGCTTCCTCCGGTTTTCCCAGAATTTCGGCAATTTTCCCCGTCAGCGCCGCACAGTTTTTCAGGCTGGCGGTGGCCGTCCACTTGGACCGGGCCTGCCACTGGTTCATTTTTGGCACGTCCGGAGCCACCCAGTCCCCGAAGTGGAACACGCCGGGGGTATCCCAGATATACCGGTGCTTCCCTACGCTGAGAAGCCCCGCCCAGAATTTGCAGGCATGGACGTATTTTTTCATGCCGGGGTAGAATTTCCACAGGATCTCCACGTCTCCACGGGCCTTGTATTCGTTCCAGGGGACCAGCACGCAGGCGTCGTCCCACCAGTCCACCGCCATCACCGGCATGGTGGCCGGGAAGCCGAAGCCCTGCAGAGGGATCGTGTTGGGTACGCCGCCGGTGGGCAGCTGCTCGGCCTTCAGGTCCAGCATCCACTTGTTCAGGAACCGGCTCATGTCGAAATTATAGCAGGCCACGGGAGAGAACACCGCAATGTCCCCGGTCCAGCCCATCCGCTCGTCCCGCTGGGGGCAGTCGGTGGGAATGTCCATGAAGTTGGACTTGGAGGACCAGAGGATATTTTCCTGCAGGCGGTTCAGCATGGCATTGGAGCAGGCAAAGCCGCCGTTCTCCCGCACGTCGGAGTACAGGGCCAGGGCATGAACGGTAACGTCCGATTCCTCAATGCCGGTGATGCTGATGTACCGGAAGCCCATGTAAGTAAGCCTTGGGGAATAGTGCTGCTGCCCGTCGGTGCAGATATAAGTCGCCGTGGCCTTGGCGGTCCGCAGGAACTTCACGTTCAGGCTGCCGTCGGGATTCAGAAGCTCCGCATGGCGGACGGTGATTTTCTGTCCCTTTTTGCCCCGGATGTCCAGGTCCACCACACCGGCGAAGTTCTGGCCGAAGTCGTAGATAAGTTCTTCTCCCCGCCTGGTGCAGGAAACGGGAGTCATGCGCTCGTGGGCCACCACCGGGTCCCCGTAGGCCGCCCGGATGGAGGGGGAAAGCCGCAGCTTTTCCTCGGCGGCATTGTGCCAGCAGATTTTTTCCTCGTCCACGGTGGCGTCATAAGTCTCGCCGTCGTAGAAGTCAGAGGCCCGGTAGGGGCCTTCCTCCGTCACCAGCCAGCTGTTGTCGGTCCCTACGAACTGGGTGCTGCCGTCGGCGTAGGTGATTTGGATTTCCAGCAAAAGTGCCTGCCGGTCGGCGGAAATGCGGTTCTGCCTGGTGAACACGAAGGAGCCCACCGCCCAGCCGCCGCCGACCACAGCCGTCAGGGTGTTGTTCTCCGTCAGCAGGTCTGTAATGTCGTAGGTCTGGTACTGCAAATTGGTCTTGTAGGAAGTAAAACCGGGGGCAAAATACTGATTTCCCACTTTTTTGCCGTTCAAGTCCAACTCATAGATGCCCATGGCCGTGGCGTAAAGCCGGGCCGAGGCCACGGCCTTATCCGCCGGGAAGGTCTTGCGGAAGGTCATGGGGACCGGGGAGACTTTCTTCTCGGTAAAGTGATAATCAGGGTCGCTGATCCACGCTCCCTGCCAGGGGGTGTCCAGCCGTCCGGTCTCGAAGGTCAGGGAGGCTTTGGCGGTCTCCCCAGCGTCGTCTGTAATTTCCACAGTGGCTTCATACCGGGTGAAGGGCTTCAAGTCCGCCCCGGCGTAGGGAATGGCAATTTGCCCGGTGGTCTCCGTGGACCAGTCCCCTACCGTCAGCTTTGCCTTGACCAGTTTTGCTCCCGGCCGGTCGCTTTCCGGCACGAAGGAAAACCGGGGATTTTTCTCATCGGTGACGCAGTTGCGTTCCAGATTTTCGCAGGTAAATCTTCGGATGCTCAGCATTTTGCTTCCTCCCCTTGGATCGGTATTTCAACCGAATAGGTGTTGGTTTCGTCCCGGAACCGGACCCGGACGCTGCCGGAAGTCCCCGCCCGGACCACAGCCAGAGCCTCGCCGTAGTAGGTGTTGCTCTCGTTGGTCCAGTAGCCGTCGGGATTGTAGGAGCAGCCGCTGCCGAAGCCCAGCAGCTCGCCATTCTCCACAGCAGCTGTCAGCCGGTGCTTCTCCATGGGCTTCCAGACGCCCTTTTCATCGGTGTAGCGGAGCCGCAGGAAGCACAGGCCCTCCGGCTTGGCGCTGTCCTGTTCCGGCGTGACGGTCAGTTTTGTGGTCTTGTCGGGGCTTCGCAGGGCCTCCCGGCCCAGTTCCCGTCCGGAAGCGTCATAGCTGACCGCTTCCAGCACGCCGGGGGCGTAGGGGACGGAAAAATGGGCAACGCAGTCGTTTTTCAGGTCTTTCCGCCCGATTTTCACCCCGTTCAGCCGCAGTTCCACGCTGGCGGCACGGGCGTAAACTTCAATGCGGGCGGACTTGCCCTCGCAGCCGGGCCAGCCCCAGCTTTCCATGGCATCGGTCATTTTCCAGGCGGAGGGAGTGTGCTTGCCGGTCTGGTACACCGGCCGCACGGCAATTCTCGGCCCAATTTCCCGCTCCAAAGCCACGGAAGTATAGGCCGCTTCGCCGTTGGGGAAGCCCAGAATGTTCAGCCGTCCGCTTCCGGCGGTGAGCCAGCCCGGGTCCTCGGTCTCCATGGGGGCGTGGTCCGGGTATTCCCAGGCGCCGATGCCCGCCTCGCCCATGTAATCCATACCCGCCCAGACGAAATCGCCCACAATACGCTTTTCCTGCTTGGCCAGCTCGTAAAACTTATAGGCATCGTTGCAGAAGGTCTCGCTGCCTAAAATCAGCCGATTGGGGTATTTTTTCAGGTCGTGGCGATAGCGGAGGATGCCATAGTTATACCCCGCCACGTCCATATTGGCGTAAGCGTCTCTGGTTTTCCAGTCGCACATGGGAAGGGAAGCCCCCACCTTCATGGTGGTGTCTCCCAGCAGCCCCGCCAGAGTATTGTAAAATTCGCTGCCCACGGCCTTTTTCCGCTTTTCCGCAGGCTGTTCCGACTCTTTTTGGGCCTTTTCATCGCTGTACACGCCGAAGCCCATGGAATAGAGGAAGTTGAAGAAAATATTGATGCCGCAGGTCACGGGACGGCTGTCGTCCAGCGTGTGGAGGTACTCGGTCATGGCCCCGGTCAGGGCGATGCCCTCCTTCTGGCCGGTCTCGGCCACCTCGTTGCCGGTGGAGTAGAGGATCACGCTTGGGTGGTTATAATCCTTATCCACCATTTCCAGCAGATCCTGATGCCACCACTCCCGCATATGGCTGGCATAGTCGTGGGCGTTCTTGTGGATGTACCACATATCCGTGTACTCGTCCATGACCAGCACGCCCAGCCGGTCGCAGGCGGCAAGCATGGCCTTGGAGCAGGGATTGTGGGCGGAACGGATGGCGTTATAGCCCACGTCCTTCAGAAGCCGGATCTTCCGCTCCTCTGCCTCCGGGAAAGCGCAGGCCCCCAGCACGCCGTTGTCGTGATGGATGCAGGCACCCTTCAAAATAGTGTGCTGGCCGTTGATGGCAATGCCGTTTTCCGCCGTCCAGGTCAGGGTGCGGATGCCGAAGGTCTCGGTCACTTCGTCGTCCCCGGTTCTGGCCGTGCAGGTGTACAGGAACGGGGTGGCCGGGCTCCAGAGTCTGGCAGTGGGAATGTCCGCTTCCAAAACCGCACCGCTTTTTCCGGAAAAGCTGCCCACCAGGCTTCCCTCCGGGTCCCGAATGTCAAAGGTCACGTCCCCCGGCAATCTGGTGTCTGCCCGGAGGGCAATGCGGGCCGTCTCCCCGATGGACAGGGTGCGGATGCGGAGGCTGTTCAGCAGGATGTACTGTCCCTTGCCCCCGTAGAGCCACACAGGCCGGTAAATGCCCGTGCCGGTGTACCAGCGGCTGTTGGGCTGGTCGGCGTTCCGGGCGATCACACGAATTTCGTTCTCGCCGGAGTGCAGCAGGGACGTAATATCCCCGTGGAAGCAGGTGTAGCCGTTGGGCCGGTACAGGGCCTTTTGTCCGTTCACATAAACCTCGGCGTTATGATACACGCCCTCCAGCTCCAGCTCGAAGGCATCGAAGCCCTCCGGCAGGGTCAGCGTTTTCGTATAGGCATAGTCATGGCCCTCAAACCAGCCGATGTTGTGCCGTCCCCGGCTTTGCAGGCTGCGCCGCTCGGCGCACATGGCGTCATGGGGCAGATCAACGATCATGTCCTCCCGGTCCTCATCCAGACAGGTGAGCCGCCAGCCCCGGTTCAAATCGAATTTTTTCATATAGAAACCTCAAAGAATATTCCGAAAAATCACTCGAAAACATGGGAAAGGCTCCGTATTCCGGCGCTTTTCCCACATCCTCGCAGACGGGAAAGTTCCCCCCGGAAGGGTCTGGCCCTTCCGGGGAGGAACCGGATTGCTTACTCAGCTTTCTTCCAGGAGAAGAACGCTGCGACGATGGCCACGATGGCGGCCACGGCCAGAATGGCGATGGCTGCGATGGCGCAGGTCACGGAGGACATATTGGCTGCGGTCTGGACCTCCGCCAGGACTTCCTGGTTGGAGAACAGCACGAAGGCAATGCCCTGGGCCCGGGCCTGGATCAGCAGAATGGCAGCACCGGCGAGGCTGGCGGGAGCGGCGATCTGCAGCAGACCTGCCACCACTTCCACGCACTTCCCGGCGATGCCGGTCAGCTTCAGCACGGACAGCAGCACCACGACTACCAGAGCGGCAGCGCCCAGAAGGAACCAGGTAACGGCGACGGGAACGGAGGCACGCTGGAAGTAACCGGCGGAGCCGATGTTCACAAAGTAGACGATGATGCCTACGATGGTCAGAGCCAGAGCCACCAGAGAGGTGATGCTGGTCTTGTTTTTCAGGTTAGCCATGATTAGACCTCCTCCTTCTTCTTTTCGGGGATCAGGGTCAGCACCAGCCAGGCGGCACCCGTCAGGATGGTCAGCACCGTGCAGGTGTTGGTCACGGCGGACAGAGCGTTATCCCACCAGGTCACGGCCACTTCCGTGGAGATGTTCATGATGGCGCTGTTGGCGAAGGTGTAGAGCTGATATTTCAGGTTCTCTCTGGCCTGCTCCACCAGGGTGGAATCGTTCTTCACGCTGTCCACGCTGATGTAGGACCACACGGCGTCCACGCCGCCGTCGCCCAGGTTGATGTGGCTGTTGTCGCCGCCGAAGTCGGCCACCTGGGTGATACCGGCCATGACCATGGCCTCGGGATTGAAGTAGTAGCTGTTGTTCATCATGTCGGTGGAGATGACGCCCTTGAAGGCCCACTCGCCCCGGAGGATCTTCTGGATCATACCCACATGATGGGAAGCGTTGGTAGCGCCGATGCGGTTGAAGGCCACCATGACGGCCAGGCCCTGTGCATCCTCCAGGCCGCCCTGGAAGCAGCGCAGATCGGTCTCACGAAGCTTCTGCTCGGTCATGTAGGCGGTCACGCCGCTGCGGTTGTGCTCCTGGTCGTTGCAGCCGATGTGCTTGGGTCCGTTCAGGATACCCTTCTCGGCGCAGCCCTTCAGCACGCCGTAGCCAATGCGGTTGCCCAGCATGGGATCTTCGGAAACGTACTCATAGTTCCGGCCGTTGTAAGGAGTACGGCGCTGGGTCAGGCCGATGCCCCACAGGTCGTAGCGGTCCAGCCACAGGCCGGAGTTGCCTTCCACCAGGCCCCACTCGTAAGCCAGCTCCGGATTGAAGGAGGAGCCCAGCAGGGTCATGGAGTTCACATTGAACTTGTAGGTCTTTCCGGTGGCTTCATCGGTGTAGCCGGAGGTGAAGCCGTTGACGCCCTCGTTCTGGATAACCACAGGGTTGTCGATGTTGGTCAGGGTATCGGACCGGCTGCCGCCGTGGATGACGGCACCCACAGCCTCGTCGATGGTGATCTGGCTGACCAGGTCGCTCCAGAAGGCGTTGTCGATGTTGGTCAGCTGCTCGCCCTGGATGTTGGCGGAATCAAAGCGCAGGCCCTTGTCGGTACCCTCGGCAGCGGGGCTGTCGGTCTTAATGGTGTACTGCTGGCCGCGGAGTTCTGCGATCCACTCGTCAGCCTTGGGGCTGTCGCCGATCTTGATCTGCACGTCGGTGTTGTAGTTGATGGGATAGGTGCCTTCCCAGTCCTGACGGGACAGGTAGGTCACGGTGTCGGTGCCGGTCCAGTAGTTCAGATCGGCATTGTCGGCCACGTTGGTGACAACGGTGCCGTTGGACACGGAGAAGGTGGTGGTGTCCAGTTCCGGGCAGTTCCAGACCTGGCAAGCACCGGTCACATCGGTGTCCACACCGTCGGCAGCGGTCTTGCCCTGGGCAGCCAGGAAGTTGTTGGTGGCAGCGTGAGAACCTGCGGCGGCGGTGAAGTAGTAGTCACCGGCGTCCAGGATGTAGGTCTTGGCAGCGGTGTAGTCGTAGCTGGCCAGGTACTTGGTGGGGACAGTGATGGTCACATCCACGCTCTGACCGGCAGGCACGTCCACCTTGGCGGAGTTCAGGAAGTTCACGGCGGACTTCTCCACCTTGTTGGTCCGGTCATACTCGGTGTAGGGCTGCTGCACGTAGAGCTGAGCCAGGAACTTGCCGTCCTTATCGGACTTGTTGGTCACAGTGACAACGGCGGTGATGTTGCCCTCGGGGGTCTTGTCCACGTCGATGCTCTTCAGGGTCTGGGTGTAATCCAGGTAGCTCAGGCCGTGGCCGAAGGAGTACAGCACTTCCTTGTTATAGTCCCAGTTGGCGCTCTGGGTAGCACCCTTGGAGGAGGAAGCGTTGAAGCTGGGGTTCATAATGGAGTCGAAGTAACGGGTCTCGAAATACTTGTAGCCAACGTAGATGCCTTCGGCTTCCACAATGTAGGTGTTGGCTGCGTAGCTGGCGCTGCCGCCGCCGAAGGAACCGGCAGAAGCATTTGCGATCTCCTGGCCGGGGTAACGGGGGTCGTTGCCGGTGGAGGCCACGATGTCGCTGTCGGCGTAGTCGCTGCCGCCGAAGTTCATCACGGCAGGAATGGAAGCATGGTCCACGGGATAGGTGTCGGTCAGAGCGCCGGTGGCGTTGACCTTACCGGTCAGCACGTTGGCAATACCGGTGCACTGATAGTCGTTGGGGCAGCCGATGTAGGCAATGCCGTCCACCTCGTGGGCGCCGCCCTTGGCGATATCACCGATCATCATGGTGTTGCCGCTGTTCAGCAGGACCACCACCTGGGAGCAGGTCTCCTTGGCGGCATCCACGATGGCCAGCTCGTCATCGGAAAGCTGCAGGGGGTCCTTGCCGGTCTTTTCGCCGTCGAAGTTCACAGCAGTGCCGGGGCCGTAGGTGTTGCCCTCGCCAGCGGGGCGGGCGAACACGCAGATACCGACGGTGTTGTCCTTATCGATCCAATCGGTCTTCCAGTTGGCGTCGATGCCGTAGTTGGCGAAGTGAGAAGGAGAGGGCTCGTTGATCTGGTAGTCGGCCATATCGCCCACGGTGGTGTTGTAAATGACGGAGTAGACCATGGCCATGTACTTCTCGCCGGTCCAGCGGTTCTCCCGCTCTTCCTCGTGGAGGTTCATCATCTTGTTCAGATAGAAGTCCTCCAGCTTTTCGTTGACGGTCACGCCCGCCTCTTTCAGAGCGCCCAGCAGGTCCACGGAATCGGCATTGCCGGCCTTCAGGTCGCCGCTGGAATAGGGGTAGGGAGCGTAGGCGGCCACGCCGAACAGGGCCACCTGCTTGCCGGAGGCCAGAGGCAGCACGCCGTTGTCGTTCTTCATAACAACCGTGCCTTCCTCGCCCTGACGGATGCTGATGTCCTTGGCTGCGGCAGCCATGTCCTCGATGGTGTCGTAGTCCTTCTGGAACCGGCCGCCCTCGCTGGTAGACGTCACATAGCTTTCAATGCCCAGGAAGTCGTTCAGGTAGGTCCGGTAGGTCTCTGCGATCTGCGTTCCCACAATGGACAGCACCAGAAGCACTGCCGTCACTGCGGAAAGGCCTTTCATGACCGCGGATAGTTTTTTCGCTTTCATCTTTTGGTATTTCCCTCCTTGATTGTTTGGGAACTTCCGTTCCCCTTGCTGGCTACATCTTATCACGCACCCCGGCTTCCTTGCAAGCGATTTGCGTAAACTGTCCTTTTTCAAGCGGGAATTGTCATTCCCAACTGGTGAATTCCAACAAGGCCCAAAGGGCTTTGACCAATTTGCACAAAAATGAAGGCAAATTTTTGGCACATTGACAAGAGCCATTCGCCGTGCTATGATAGCGAAAAAGAGTGTTCGGAGGCGTCCATGAAACGGCTTTTTTCCATATTTTTTCTTGTTCTGCTGCTCTCCGGCTGCGCCGCCGGAACGGCTCCCGGCAAGGTCCAGGTGGTTTTCGAGGACAACGATGCCCTCTATTTCCCCCGGCAGATTTACGAAATTCCCCGTGGGGAAGCCCTGAGCATTTCCGTGGGGGTCCCCACCGGCTGCCGCATTGCCTCCGTGAATTACGAAAGCTACACCCTCTCCCCCAGGACCGGCTCCACCCAGAGTTTTGATTATTATACCCTGACCCTGAGCAAAATTCAGTACAGCCAGTTCCTGCGGCTGGAAATTGCCCCGGCCTACACGACATTGTACCATACCGGTTCCGGCGAGCCGATCCTGGTCCAGGAGGACAGTCCCCACCTGTTTTTCAATGCCCTGCCCTACGACGCTTCCTACACCCGCCCCGGCTTCCTGCCCGTGGGCTGGAACACGGAGCCGGACGGCACGGGGCTGTCTATCGGTTTTGGAAGTCGATTTGACCACCGGGCGGAATCTCAAATGGAATTCTATTTGCAGTGGGTCCCCTGCAACGGGGAAAGTGATTTTACATATTTCCTCGAAAACGGGGATGCCGTCCTCACCGGCTATTCCGGCGCTGCCGCCCCAGTCATCCCGGAGACATTGAGAGGCTGCCCGGTGACGGCCATTGCCGCCGGAGCCTTCGGGGACCTGACCGGCGATCTGATTTTGCCGCCCAGCCTGAAAACCATCGCTCCCGGCAGCTTCGGAACCTGCAAATTGGATTCCCTGACCTTTTTCGACACCCTGGAGCAGTTCCCGGAGGAGGCTTTCGCCGGTTATTCCGTGAAAATCCTCGCAATTCAAGCCGCCACAGCCCCCCGGTATTCCGGCACCTATTTCGACACATTCCCCGACAAAATGGACTATCTTACCAGCCTTTCCGGAGAAAAGAAGCTGATTTTGCTCTGCGGCTCCTCCGCCCGGTTCGGCTACGATTCCACAATGCTGGATGCGGCCCTGCCCGCCTACCACACCGTCAACATGGGCGTGTTTGCCTATTCCAACCTGCGGCCCCTGGCGGAAATGGTCCTGCAATACGCCGAAAGCGGAGACATTCTGCTCAGCAGCCCGGAATTGGACGCCATCGACGCCCAGTTCTGTGGCTCCACAAAACTGGAAAAGGAAACTTACGCCATGGTGGAGTCCAATTATGGTCTGCTGTCCCGGCTGGATCTATCCGGCTATTCGGACCTGTTCGCCGCCTACACCGCTTTCCAGACCGGCCGGGCCGCCATGGAGCCGAAAGGCTACGCCCTGTCCCCCAAGGACTTTGACGAGGACGGAACCCCCCAACTGACCCCTGCCTACAACATTCAGGGGGACTACATTTTATATCGGGAGAACAATTTTTCCCGGAAGCCCTTCGGCATCAAGCGGGCTTTTTACGAGCCGGATGCGGTCACGGAGGCCGATTTTGCAGGGCTGAACGGAATTTACGACGCCTTCGCCGCCAAGGACGTGACGGTGTTCTTCACCTACTCCCCCCGGAGCAGCGTGAGCCTGTCCCCCGGCAGCACCCAGGAGGCCATCGAAGCCCTGGACGCTCTTTTTGCCCGGCGGCTTCACGCAAAAATCATTTCCTCTGCCGCCGATTCCATCCTGGACCCCCTGTATTTTTCCGGTACGGACAACCACCTGTCCACGGAAGGGGTGGCCATCCACACCCAGGCGATCATTGGCTATCTGACCGCCGCCCTGTCGGAAGGAGGCCGGCCATGACGCTTTTCTCCCATCCTTTGGTTCTGATTTTCTTTCTTCTTTCCCTGATATTCTGTACTTCGGCCCGGTTTTTCCGAAAAAGCTGGCTCTATTTGCCCGCCGGAATTTTCGGTGTGGGCCTGGTGCTGGCGGCCCTGGTCCGGGGACTTCCCATGGAGGAATTGGTGCTGCTTCTGGCGATTCTGTTTCTTGAAAACCTGCTGCCCGGGCGGAAAGGAGGCGGATTATGAGCTTTACCGAGCCGATTTTTCTCATTTTTCTGCCCGTTACCGTTCTTCTCTATCGGTTTTTCCCGAAAAAAGCCCGGTGGGCGCTGCTTTTAGCCGCCTCGCTGCTCTTTTACGCCTGGCACAGTGTGTATCTTCTGGGTCTGCTGATTTTCTCCGTGCTGGTCAGCTACGGCTGCGCCCGGTCCATGACCGCCCACCCGGAAAAGCGACGGCAGGCCCTGGGCTGGGCCTTGGCGGCGGAATTGGGTTTGCTGGCAGTGTTCAAATATCTGAATTTCCTGCTGGGCAGCGCCGTGGGCCTTTGGAATCTTTTCGGCGGGTCGGCAAATTACCGTCCGGTGTCCATTCTCCTGCCCATGGGCATTTCCTTTTACACCTTCCAGACCCTTTCCTATGTGCTGGACGTGTACCACGGGAAAATTTCCGCCGAAAAGCACCTGGGCTACTATGCCCTGTTCGTGACCTTCTTCCCCCAGCTGGTGGCCGGACCCATTGAGCGGCCGGAGGACCTGCTGCCCCAGCTGCACGCCGCCCCCTCCCCCACCCCGGCAGACCGGCAGGCAGCCATGAGTCTGCTCCTGCGGGGGTATGCCAAGAAAATGCTGATCGCCGACTATTTTGCCCAGTTTGTGGACCGGGTCTACGGGAATGTTTTCCATTCCGGCGGCATGGCCCTGACCCTGGCGACGGTTCTTTTCGCCTTTCAGATCTACGGGGATTTTTCCGGCTATTCGGACATTGCCCAGGGCTGCGCCCGACTGCTGGGCATCCGGCTTTCCGACAATTTCCGCACCCCCTACGCCGCAAAATCCATCCGGGAGTTCTGGCGGCGGTGGCACCGGAGCCTGACCGGCTGGTTCACGGATTACCTGTATATCCCCCTGGGCGGCAGCCGTGCCGGGGCCTGGATGACCTGCCGAAACATCCTGCTGACCTTCCTGGTCAGCGGCCTGTGGCACGGAGCGGACTGGACCTTCGTCCTCTGGGGCGGGCTTCACGGGGTCTACCTGATCCTGGAACGGTTCCTGTTCCGGAACCGCTCCCCCGGACGCCTTCCGACGTTCCTGGCAGTGTGCCTGAGCTGGGTCTTTTTCCGCAGTCCGGATGTGGCTACGGCGTTCACGATTCTCAGGAAAATCTTTACAGATTTCTCCTTTTTCGGTCTGGATATGGGTCTTCTGCAGGTGCTTTTCTGCGCCGTGCTTCTATTCATCCTGCCCCTGCTGGACCGGCCTGCCCCGGCCCCGGAGCAGCCGTTGACCGCTTCCCGTGGGGCAGTCTATTTCTTCGGCATTCTGACGATTCTATTCGCCCATTTCCTGCTGCTCACCACCCAGGGGGCCACCGGCTTCCTGTACTTCCAGTTCTAAGGGGGAAAGTCTGATGAAAAAACACGTTCTCCCCATTTTGCTTGCCTTTTTGTTGGTGATTCCGGCCATCTTGCTCCTTTGGGGCTTCGCCCTTCCCGCCCAGTACGGCGAGACATTTCTTGGCCAACTGAGCGCTCAGGTGGACCGGCTTTCGGAAAGTCCGGGCCAGCGCATCATTCTCGTGGGCGGCAGCAGCGTACCCTTTTCCCTCCGCTGCGATTTGCTGGAAGCGGCCCTGCCGGGCTATACCGTCATTGATTTCGGCCTTTACGCCGACATCGGAACCTCCGTCATGCTGGAGCTGTTGGAGCCGGAACTGCGGTCGGGCGATCTGGTCATCATCGCCCCGGAGCAGAACGCCCTGAACAACAACTGGTCGGCGGACAGCCTGTGGCAGGGACTGGACGGCCGGTTTGACCTGCTCTTCCGGTTGGCCCCGGATCGATACGAAAAGCTGCTGGCGGCGTTCCCCGGCTTTGCAGGGAAGAAATGCCGGTATTTTTTGCAGGGTTCCCCGATTCCTGGGGACATTTACGCCCGCTCCTCTTTTAATGCCTACGGCGACATCGACTCCCCCCTGCGCGCCGCCAACACCATGCCTGGCGGCTTCGACCCCACCCAACCCATTTCCTTCGCCCCGGAGGTGCTGGATGAGGAGTTCGTGTCCACCCTGAACGCCTTCGCCGCAAAAGCGGCAGAACGTGGGGCCAAGGTCTGTTTCCGCTTTGCACCCATGAACCGCTCGGCCCTGGATGACACGGACCCGGACGCTTTTTATGATTATCTTCGCTCCCGGCTGCACTTCCCCATTCTGGGAGACCCCAACCGGAGCATTCTGGACAGTGGCTGGTTTTTCGACACCAACTTCCACCTGAACGCCGCCGGGGCGGTGTACTTCACCCGCGGCCTGCTGGACGATCTGAAAATTCTTCTGGGAGACACTACCCCCAATCCCATCGCCTTGCCCGTCCTGCCCGCCCCGGCCCCCACGGAACGCTATGTGGGCGACGACCGGGATGCCGCCTGCTTCCGCTATGAGGCCGTTTCCGGCGGCTGGCAGTTGGCGGGTCTCACGGAAGATGGGACAAATCGAACGGAACTGGTCCTGCCGACGACTTATCAGGGCCAGCCGGTGGTTTCCATGGCCGAAAATCTTTTTGAAAACAACACAACTCTGCGCCGGGTCACGATCCAACCCAATCTGTCCGTCCTGCCCGACGGCCTGTTCCGGGGCTGCACCAATCTGACGGCCCTGGTCCTTACCGGCGGTCCCACGGACTATCTGGTGGGCGACGGCCTGACCGACGGGGCGGACTTCCGCATTTTCGTCCCCGCCGAGGACCTGGACAGCTTTGTCCTCAGCTACCGCTGGCAGAAATACAGCGGCCTGTTCTCGCCCATTGCATGAAAAGCGCCTCCGGAGACGATTTTCGTCCCCGGAGGCGTTTGTATCAGATTTTGGGGTGGATGCCGCCCTGCCATTTCCGGGGCAGTCGGCCCACCACCGTTTCCCGTGCGGCGCAGACCTTGTCCGCCACCCACAGAACGGCGCTTTGCTTGTTCCCGGGCCATGCCCCGCCCAGGGGGAACATGTGGGAAGCGATCATATTCTCCTCCGTGGGGTTCAGGGAAAAATCCCGCCGGGCGTTCCGCAGGGCCGCCGCCGCATGGTGGGTGGCGTGGGCAGGCCGGGTGGGGTCCTTGATGTGCCAGTCGTAGAGAAAATAATCGTGCAGCAGCGCTCCCCGGACCAGGGAGGAGAAATCCCACTTCCCCGGCAGGCGCCGTGCAATGGCCACGCACAGCACCGCCACCATGAAGGAATGTTCCAGCACGCTCACGTCTCCGTGCTGAATGAAGCCCCGTTCCTGCTTCATCCCCGGGGAGATCAAAATCCCGTGACCCAACCGGCGGACCGTCCGGGCAGAAATATCTTCCAAATGGAAACACCGTCCTTGACTTTCGGTTTCTTTCTGTATTATAATGGCCCGGTATGCGAAAAACAAGCGTATTTTGTGAATTTTCATTTTCCCAAGGAGGGATTCCGATATGCTCAATCAATTCTCCCGGACCCAGCTGCTGCTGGGCAAGGAAGCCATGGATGCACTCTCCGCCAGCCGGGTGGCCGTGTTCGGCATCGGCGGCGTGGGGGGCTATGTGTGCGAGGCCCTGGTCCGCAGCGGCGTGGGGGCCTTTGACCTTATCGACGACGACAAAATCTGCCTCACCAACCTGAACCGGCAGCTCATCGCCACCCGCTCCACCGTGGGCAAGTACAAGGTGGACGTGATGGAAGCCCGGATGAAGGACATCAACCCCAACGTGGACATCCGCACCCACAAGTGCTTTTTCCTGCCGGAAAACGCCGACGAATTCCCTTTTTCCGAGTATGACTACGTCGTGGACGCCGTGGACACCGTGTCCGCCAAGCTGTCCCTGGCCGTGAAGGCCCAGGAGGCCGGGGTTCCCATCATCAGCTCCATGGGCGCCGGGAACAAGCTGGACGCCACTGCTTTCCGGGTGGCGGACATTTACAAGACCAGCATGGACCCCCTGGCAAGGGTCATGCGCCGGGAACTGAAAAAGCGGGGGGTCAAAAAGCTGAAGGTGGTCTACTCCCAGGAGCAGCCCATCCGGCCCATCGAGGATATGTCCATCAGCTGTCGGACCCACTGCATCTGCCCGCCGGGGGCCAAGCATAAATGCACAGAGCGCCGGGACATTCCCGGCAGCACCGCCTTTGTCCCCTCCGTGGTGGGCCTCATCATCGCCGGGGAGATCGTCCGGGACATCAGCGGGAAGTAACGCCATGGAAATGACCTTAGAGACCCTGACGGGTCTGGAACCGGGCAGCTATACCCTGGTGGACCTGCGCTCCGCCCATGACATCGGCTACGGAAAAATCCCCGGCGCACTGGAAATTCCCGCCGGGGAACTGGAAGAAAAACTGCCAGGAGACGGCAAACCGGTGGTCCTGTACTGCGCCTGGGGGCGGCTCAGCCAGGAGCCGGCGGAAAATCTGCGGGACGCCGGGTTCGATGCGTACAGCCTGAAGGGCGGCTACATGGGCTGGCTGAAAGCGGAAATGGCCAGGCAGGACGATTCCCTCTGCGCCCAGGTGGAGGAGAGCCTTCGCAAGCGGTTCCGGAAGAAGATCTGGTGCAACTTCACCAAGGCCATCCGGGAATACGAACTGGTCCAGCCGGGGGACGTGATCGGCGTGTGCATTTCCGGCGGAAAAGATTCCATGCTCATGGCCAAGCTGTTCCAGGAACTGAAAATCCACAACAAATTCCCCTTTGAAGTGAAGTTTCTGGTGATGGACCCGGGGTACAGCCCGGAAAATCGCCGGGTCATTGAGGAAAACGCCCGGAAACTCCATGTACCGGTGGAGATTTTCGAATCCGATATTTTCGACTCCGTTTACGCTGTGTCCCACTCCCCCTGCTACCTCTGCGCCCGGATGCGCCGGGGGTATCTGTACAGCTTCGCCAAAAGCCTGGGCTGCAATAAGATCGCCCTGGGCCACCACTATGACGACGTGATCGAGACCATCCTCATGGGGATGCTCTACGGCTCTCAAATTCAGACCATGATGCCCAAGCTGCACTCCACCAACTTCCCCGGCATGGAACTGATTCGGCCCATGTATCTCATCCGGGAGGCGGACATCAAGACCTGGCGGGACGTGAACGGGCTGCATTTCATCCAGTGCGCCTGCAAATTCACGGATTCCTGCACCACCTGCGGCAACGAGGAAAACCGCTCCAAGCGGGCGGAGATCAAGGAACTCATCCAGACCCTGAAAGCGAAAAATCCGGAGGTGGAGGCCCACATTTTCCGCAGTGTGGAAAATGTCAATGTGGATACGGTCATCGCCTACAAAAAGCACGGGAAGAAAATCTCGTTCCTGGAGGAATACGACCATGCCGGGCCAGCAGAATGACATTGCTCAACCATCTTCGGGCAATACTTACCATCGCTTTGGACAGTAAGAAATAGACTGAAATCAGCAAGCCGCCGTGGGAAATGGCTTCCCCGGCGGCTGTTCTTTTGCGGTTTCCGGATGCTCAGTCATCGTAGTGGCCTCTGCAGGAAACCACATAAATGATTCCATTCTGCTCATAATAAACAATGCGGTTGGTATCGTCTATCCGTCTGCTCCATAGTCCTGCCAGATTTTCCTTCAATGGTTCCGGATTGCCGATTCCCGCAAAGGTATCCCGCTGAATATCCTTGATAAGTCCATTGATTCGTTTCAGCGTTTTCTTATCCTGCATTTGCCAATACAGGTAATCCTCCCACGCTCTATCTTCCCAAAGTAACCGCATCAGTCCACCTCGATCAATTCATGCTCCGTGAAGTGCGCCTTTCCGCTTTTGATGTCCCGCACGATGCTTTCCAGATGGCGGATATTGCTCTCCGAATAGAAGGGGTCTGCGTTGATCTCGAAGGGGATGCGCTTTTCCCGGCTGACCTTCTTGACGAACACCGTCAGCGCAGCGCTGACGGAAAGACCCATTTCCGAACAGACTTCCTCAAAACTCTTTTTCGTGTCCGGGTCCAGCTTGAAATTCACGTTCACTGCCTGTGCCATATCTCATTCGCCTCCTTTTTCTTTAGTATATGCCGAATGCAAGAAAAAGTCAAGAAATTTTCTTTACTTTTTCTTACTCTGATTGGTAATATGCCCCTCCCGCACCGTTCTGCCGGTACGGAAGGGGCAAAATTTTACTTGTTCTTCTCCTCCAGCATGGCGAACAGGCTCCGCAGGCGGATGGTCACGGCGCCCATGTTGGAAATTTCGTCTATCTTGATCTGGGTGTAGTCCCGTCCGGCGGATTCCAGAATGGAGCGGGCCTCGTCGGTGGTAATGGCGTCCACACCGCAGCCGAAGGACACCAGCTGCACCAGATGCAGGTCCTCCTCCGGATGCTCGGCAATGTACTTGGCGGCGGCATACATCCGGGCATGATAGGTCCACTGGTTGCGGACCTTGGTGGGGAATTTTTCCACGCTGCGGCTCAGGGAATCCTCCGTAATGACCACGGCCCCCAGGTCGCAGATCAGCTTGCTGATGCCGTGGTTCACCTCCGGGTCCACATGGTAGGGCCGCCCCGCCAGAACGATGACAGGCTTGCCTTCCTCCGCCGCCTTTTCCCGGAACTCCTCGCCCTTTTCCTCCACGTCCTTCCGATACCGGACCAGGGCATCATAGGCCAACTCCGTGGCCACGCTGATGCCGGTTTTGGAGAACTTCGGGAAATAATTTTTCAGAATTTCCGTAATGCGCTTCTCAAAAATCACCGGGTTGGCCAGGCTCACGAAGTCACAGATGAACGGCACTTCCTTCAGTCTCGGCACGTTCAGCTTCAACACCTGGGGATAGTAGGCCACCACGGGGCAGTTGAAATGATTGACCCCCAGGCCCTCTTCCACATTGTAGCTCATGTCCGGGTAGAAGATGGCGTCCACCTTCTGGTCCAGCAGCCACTCGATATGGCCGTGCATCAGCTTGGCGGGATAGCAGGCTGTGTCCGAAGGGATGGTGTGCTGGCCGGAAGCATACAGCGCCCGGCTGGAATCCGGGGACACCACCACGTTGAAGTCCAGCGTCTGGAAGAAGGTGTACCAGAAGGGCAGCAATTCATAGAAATTCAGCCCCATGGGGATGCCGACGGTCTTTTTGTTGGGGTCCCGGTAGTTGTGCCGGTACTTTTGCAGCAGGGTGCGCTTGTATTCATACAAATCATAATGCTCCGCCGTGTGTTCCTGCTTCAGGGGTCTGGAGCAGCGGTTGCCCGCAATGTACCGCCGCCCGCCGGAGAAAGTGTTCACCGTCAGGGAGCAGTGGTTCTGGCAGCCGCCGCAGGAAAGCTGATGGACCGTATGCTCAAATTTTTCCAGTCCCTGCCGGGTGATGAAGGTGCTTTCCTTTCCGGCGTGGTCTTTTGCATACAGGGCCGCCCCGTAGGCCCCCATCAGTCCTGCAAACTTGGGCCGGATGACGTTGGCCCCGATCTCCTGCTCGAAGGCCCGCAGCACGCAGTCGTTCAGGAACGTGCCGCCCTGGACCACGATGTTTTTGCCCAGGGACTTGGCGTCGGCGCAGCGGATGACCTTATACAGGGCGTTCTTCACCACGCTGATGGACAGTCCCGCCGCAATATTTTCCACGCTGGCCCCGTCCTTCTGGGCCTGCTTCACGGAGCTGTTCATGAACACCGTACAGCGGCTGCCCAGGTCCACCGGCGCATCCGCAAAGAGACCCAGCCGGGCGAATTCCTCGCTGGTGTAGCCCAGGGCCTGGGCAAAGGTCTGCAAAAAGGACCCGCAGCCGGAGGAACAGGCTTCATTCAGGTACAGGCTGTCGATGAGGCCGTTTTTGATTTGGAAGCACTTGATGTCCTGACCGCCGATGTCGATGATGAAATCCACGTCCGGGTGGAATTTCTTTGCCGCCGTATAGTGGGCCACCGTCTCCACGATGCCGTGATCTGCCGAAAAAGCGCTTTTCAGCAGGGCCTCCCCGTAGCCGGTGACGGCGCTCCCGGCGATGGTCAAACCGGGATAGTCGGCGTACAGCTTCGTGAGATATTCCCGGATCAGCCCCACCGGGTCCCCATGATTGGGGCAGTAGAAGGGCCGGAACACGTTTCCGTTTTCGTCGCAAAGCACGGCTTTTACTGTGGTGGAACCGGCGTCAATGCCCAAATACATGATCTTTTTCGGCTCGGTCAGTTCGGCAATGCCCTCGGAGGCGGCCTTGTGCCGTGCGGCAAATTCGTCATACTCCGCTTTGGACCGGAACAGGGGCCGGGTCTTTCGGTAGTCCCCGGTGGCGGCATTTTTCTCTGCTTCAACCAGTTCCCCCAGGTCCGATTCCTTGCCCACTCCCGCAAAGCAGGCCCCCAGGGCCACATAGTAAAGGGAATTTTCCGGGCAGATGCCTGTTGTGTTCAGGACCTCATCGAAGCTCTTCCGCAATTCTGTCAGGAAACTCAGCGGTCCGCCCAGATAGAGAATTTTTCCCGTGATTTCCCGGCCCTGGGCCAGACCCGCAATGGTCTGGTTCACCACCGCCCGGAAAATACCGGCGGACACGTCCTCCCGCCTGGCCCCCTGATTCAACAGGGGCTGCACGTCGGATTTGGCGAACACGCCGCACCGGGAGGCGATGGGCAGCACCGTCTCGTGTCCGGCGGCCAGGTCGTTCATCTCCCCCGGCGTCACCTGCATCAGGGAAGCCATCTGGTCGATAAAGGCCCCCGTGCCGCCGGCGCAGGTGCCGTTCATCCGCATTTCAAAGCCGCCGGTCAGGAACAGAATTTTCGCATCCTCGCCGCCCAGCTCAATGACAGCATCGGTGTCGGGGTAATATTTTCCCACCGCCAGCCGCTCGGCGTAGACCTCCTGCACAAAGGGCAGGCCCAGCTTCTCCGCAAGACCCATACCCGCCGAGCCGGACACGGTGACGGCCATTTGCTCTCCGGGGAACCAGTCCTGCAGGTCCCCCAGGATTTTCCGGAACACCTCGCCGATCTTGGAGGCGTGGCGCAGGTAATCCTGTGCCAAAATCTGGTCCTGCTCGTCCAGAAGCACATATTTCATCGTGGTAGAGCCCACGTCCAGACCCAGATGTTTCATTGCAGTCCCTCCCTTGCCATGGCCAGCATCAGCTTGATGCGGTTCTCCTGATTGACCTTGGATGCTCCGGCGTCATAGTCCACCGGGAAAATATTGGCCTGGGGGTACAGTTCCCGCAGCCGTCGGATGGTCCCCTTGCCCACGATATGGTTGGGCAGGCAGCCGAAGGGCTGGGTGCAGATGATGTTGCTGTACCCCTTTTCGATGAGCTCCGCCGCCTCGCCGGGCAGCAGCCAACCCTCGCCCATTTTCACGCCCCGGTCAATGACCCGGTCCGCCAGTTCCTTCACCTTTTCAAAAGAAACGGGGGCCGCAAATTCCGGGTAGGGCTTCAAAGCGTCGATAAGCCAGCCCTCCCAGCTTTCGGCGATTTTTTCCAGCCGTCCCCCGGCAAAATGCTTCAGGCTGCTGCCGCCATAGTAGCGATAGTCCGTGTCCATGTTGGCAAAGCAATACTGGAAGAAGCCCAGCACGCCGGGGACCATGTACTCGCAGCCCTGGGAAAGCAGGAACTTTTCCAGACCGTTGTTGCCGAAGGAGGAATATTTGACGTAAATTTCCCCCACGATACCTACTTTCACCGTGTCCCGCTTTACCTTCGGGATGTCGTGAAAGTCTTTGGCCATGGCGGCCAGATTCTTCTTCATGGCCCCGGCGCTGAGGCCCTCCTTCCGGCGGAACTGGTCCGTCAGGCTGGCGATCCACTTCTCCACCACCCGCCGGGTGTCCCCTTCGTTCTGCTCGTAGGGCAGGCACTGATTTTTCAGAAGCAAGAGCATATCCCCGTAAATCAGGCTCCGGATGCCCGTGGCCATCATGCCGGGGGTGATCTTGAAGCCGCTGTAATGCTCGTAGCCGCCAAAACTCAGGGAGATCACCGGCACATATTCCATGTCCATCTTTTCCAGAGCCTTCCGCAGCAGGCAGAGATAGTTGGAGGCCCGGCAGCCGCCGCCGGTCTGGAATTGGATAAGAGCGCATTTGTGGGGGTCAAAGTCCCCGCAGGTCAGGGCATAGAGCTGCTGGCCCAGCATACAGATGGCCGGGTAGCACACGTCATTGTGCAGGTACTTGAGGCCGGTGTTGATGACCGCCTGGCCCTCGTACTTGGCGATGACCACGTTGTAGCCGTACAGGCGGAACACCGCCTCCAGAAGCTCCATGTGGGTGGGGAAAATATCGGGAGCGATGATGGTATACTCCGCTTTCATTTCTTTTGTAAAATCGACTGACATGGTATCTCTCCTAGAAGAAAATCGGCACCCCCCGCAGCCTTTTTCCGGCCTGGGGGGGAGTGTATTATTTCATTTCAGGCAGGGCAGAACGGAGAATTTTTTCCACTTTCGCTCCAATTTCCCGGTCGTTGGCGTGGGCCACCGTTTCGGCGTCCAGCACCGCCGCCACCTGGAAGCGCACATAGCTCCTGTGGAAGGGGTAGTTTTTGTGAATTTTCTCCGAGCCGTCCAGGGCAATGACCGCAATGGGCGCCCCGGCCCGCTTGGCGATTTTGAACACACCGGTATGGAAGGGCAGCAGCGTGCCGTCCTTGCTGCGGGTTCCCTCCGGGTAGACTCCCATGGAGATGCCGCTTTTCAGAATGTCCGCCGCCTGATAAATGGACCCGATGGCCTTTCGGGGGTCGCTGCGGTCAATGGACAGGCAGGAGCACCGGCGGATGAGCCGGCCCATGATGGGGATATGGAAATTCCCCTCCTTGGACACGAAGCCCAGGGGCCGGTCCTTCAGCACATACCAGGCCAGAATGGGGTCAAAGTTGCTCCGGTGGTTGCCCACATAGAGAATGGGCGTGTCCTTGGGCAGCAATTCCAGGCCGGAAATGTCCAGCTTTATCCGCATGACGGGAATGGCCAAATCTATCCAGGTCTGGAACAGGCAGCGATAGAACCGGCTCTCCGAGCAGGGCTTTTCCGGGTCCACCAGTGCCGCCGCAATGGCGCTGACCAGCAAAAACAGGATGATGGCTGCACCCAGGCAACACAGCAAAATTCCAAGAACTTTCATTCAGGCCTCCGCACGCTGATTGCGGACGATCTTCACGCTGGTCAGCACAGTGCTGGCATTCAGCACCGCATCCAAAATCAGCGCCACGCCCATGAAGCGCATCATCATGTCCTGGCTCTCGCTGGGCCGGAAAATGAGCAGCGCACCAAACAGAGCCGTTACGATGGCGCTGGCCAGAATCAGCCACCAGAGCCGGATGCCGAAGGGCCGGGCCTCCACGGCGATCTGGATTTTCAGCAGGCCGTCCATCAAAATCAGAATGCCCAGCACCGTGGCGAAGGACGCCAACACCTCCTGGGTGCGAATCAGCAGGTTCACGCCGATGGCCAGCATCAGAATGCCGGAGGCCAGGTCGTTTTCAAAGGCCAGCCGGAACAGGTCCTTTGAAAAATAGCCCACCAGCTTGATGATGCCGAACAAGATGAGGCTGATGCCGCAGGCCACGCCGATGGCCTGCAGACTGGAATTGGGATTCAGCAAAAGCTGGATACCGAAGCCGCACAGGGCGGCAGAAACGGCCAGATAGCCGATTTTTGCGATTTTCATGGGTGCAACATTTCGCATAGCGCTCTCTCCTTTTCGGGGGACTCCCCGTTGTGCTTCCTCAGTATAACGCATTTTTCGACTTCGGAAAACGGTCAATTTTCCGAATCTGTTACAAAAATGAAGAAAGCGGACGAAACCGTCCGCTTATCTTACAGACAAATCAATTTTCCGCCCACCTGTTCCACCAGCTTCCGGCAGCCCTCCAGAGTCGCTGTCTCCGTGAGCCGGTCCGGGGCGTGGGCGTCCACGCCGATCAAGAACGGGTTGCCGTTGTCCGCCGCCATGCGGAGAAATTCTGCGTTGGGGTAGTGCCGTCCCTCCCGGAAGCCGTTGCCGTTGACCTCCACGGGAAGGTTTTTTGATTTCAGAATGTCCAGAATTTTCTGCATCCCTGCCCAATAGCGCCCCTGGTCTGCGCAGAATCGGAACAGGTCCGTGTGGGCCTGATAGAGGAACAGCCCCGTGTCCAGGGCATCGGAGACCGCCTGCACATATTCCTCCACATATTTCGGGTCCGTCAGCGCGTCCGCAACGTAGGGCGTCAGGCCCTCCTCTGCGAAATAATGCTGTCCCAGAATCAGATAGTCAATGGGGAATTGCCGGTAAAAATCCACGGTCTCCCGGAAAAACCGGGGCATATACTCCACTTCCAGGCCGATATAAAGCTCGATCTCTCCCCGGAATTCCGCTCGCAAGGCTTCCAGGGAAGCCACATACCCCTCCAACTCCTCCGGGGCCATGCGGATGTGGGAAACGTAGCCGTCGTGCCGGACAATGGGTCCGTGGTCCGAAAAGCCCAGCACCTGATACCCTCCGGCGATGGCCTGCTCCACATATTCCCGGTCCAGGCCGGAAGCATGGTGGCAGCGGGTGGTGTGCGTGTGGAAATTGGCCTTTTTGTGGGCAAAATCCCAGATATTCAGGCTGCAAAATTCGCTCATAAAGAAGCGCCTTCTTTCTCTTCTCCGCACCGGGCCAGCATTTCCTCCAGCATTCCCTGCCGCAGGCGGCACATCCGGTGGAAGGATTCCAGCACGTCCTCCTTCATGCCCCGCATAAGCCAGTCGGAGATCAGGCCGAAAAACGTGGCCCGATAAAGCGTTATCAGCGTCTCCTTGTCGGCCTGGGACAGCTTCTGCCCCTTCCCCACGTTGTCCATCAGGGAGCGGATCATGTAATCGCAGACTTTCAGGAGGTTTTCTTCAAAGAAATTCCGGTCCACCGCCTTATAAATGTGCTGAATGAGGGTTTTATTGTCCAGAAGATACCGCAGGGCCACCTCCAGACATTCCTCCGTGGAGGAAAACTTGGGGTAGTTGGTTACCAGCAGGTCCACCTGCTCGGACACGATCTCGTCGATAAGGTCCGGCAGGTCCTGATAATAGTAATAAAAGGACTTGCGGTTGATGCCGCAGTTCTCCACGATGGTCTTGACGCTGATCTGATTCAGGGGTTTTTCCCGCAGCAGTTTCAGAAAAGTGGACTTGATTGCCTGTTTGGTGAAAGTCGCCATGGGTGCGCCGCCTTTCCGCCGAAAATACGGTGCTATTATAGCAGAACGGTGTCGAAAATGCAAGGTTTTCGCCGGAGGGGATTTTTGCTTGCAAAGGGGGACACAATGTAGTATAATGAGGGAACATTTGCCGTGTACGGCATGAATTTCCTCCGGGAGGTCCTGTGAATATGACCGGTTTGATTTTGTATTTTGCCGTGAGCCTGCTCATCGGTATTCTGGCCTGTTTCTTCGGAAAAAAGATGTTTTTCCAGGTTTTTGCCGCCGTGGCGTTTCTGGTGGTGTTCGATATTGCCCTGACCCGGGGCGACGGCACCACCCTGACGCTCATCATCGCCGTGCTGCTGGGCGTGGCGGCAGCGTTCCTTTCCAAGTATCTCTATAAACTCAGCGTGTTCCTGCTGGGGGCTCTGGCCGGTGCGGGCATCGGCTCCCTGCTCTCCACCCTGCTGGCTTCTCAGATCGGCTCTTACAGCTGGGCGGTGATTCTGGGCTGCGCCATGCTGCTGGGCTTCTGCGCCCTGCGCTGGGGCAAGCTGTTCATCATCGGCTCCACCGCCTACCTGGGCGCCGGGGTCCTGGCTCCCAGAGTGTACTTCCTGGTGCAGCACTTTGCCGACCTGAACGCCTACGCCGGCAGCGACATCGTAGGCACCATGCAGACCCTCCACGATTATGTGTCCGGCCCCTTCGCCGATGCCAACAGCGAAATTATTCTGACCGTCACCATCGTCCTGACCATCTGCGGCTTCCTGTTCCAGCGCTTCTTCGGCTGGAAGGATTGAAAAGCGAAGCACACAAACCGCCAAAGCAAAACACGAACCCTTGACACCCCCGGCTCCCCGGGGGTGTTTTTTTACCCGCCCCTTGTCTCCCTCTGAGAGGGAGGTGGCAACGGCATTGCCGGTGACGGAGGGAGTGCCCTGCCCCTAGGAGTAGGGGTCCAAAGGTTTCAGAGTCAATGGCTCCCCCTCTTCACTCTTCTCTTTTCTCTCTTCACTTTTCTCTCTATAAAACAAAACTCCGCCCCCGGCGGGATTGACCGCAGGGGGCGGGATGCAAAAGTTACTTGTTTACTCCTCGTTCTTGGCGTCGGCGATGACCTTGGCCTGGTTGGCCTTGGGCACTTCCTCGTAGCGCTCGAAGTGCATGGTGAAGGTGCCTCTGGCCTGGGTCATGGCCCGCAGGTCGATGGCGTAGGAACCCATTTCCGCCATAGGCACTTCGGCCTCCACAACGGCGTTGCCTTCCTTGTCATGCTCCATGCCCATGATGCGGCCGCGGCGCTTGTTCAGGTCGCCGATCACGTCGCCCATGTTGTCCGCAGGGACCTGGACCTTCAGGGAAGCAATCGGCTCCAGCAGGGTCGCACCGGCGTTGGGCATGGCCTCCTTGAAGGCCAGGATGGCCGCCAGCTTGAAGGCCATTTCGTTGGAGTCCACGGGATGGTAAGAACCGTCATACAGCACGGCCTTCAGGTTCACCATGGGATACCCGGCCAGGGGACCCTTCTGGACCGCTTCCCGCAGGCCCTTTTCCACGGCGGGGTAGAAGTTCTTGGGCACGCTGCCGCCGAACACTTCCTCGGCGAAGATCATATCGTCCTGGTCCTCCTGGGGCTCAAAGCGAATCCACACATCACCGAACTGGCCGGAACCGCCGGTCTGCTTCTTGTGACGGCCATGAGCCTCCACGGTCTTTTTGATGCGCTCCCGGTAGGCCACCTTCGCCGGACTCAGAACGGCATCCACGCCGAAACGGGTCTTCAGTTTGGAAACGATCACGTCCAGCTGCTGATCGCCGGAGCCGGAAATGACCAGCTGCTTGGTCTCCGGGTTGTTGTAAATGGTAAAGGAGGGGTCCTCCTCGTTGAGCCGGTTCAGGCCCGTGCCGACTTTTTCGTCCTGACCCTTCACCTTGGGGGCGATGGCCATGGAGTAGCAGGGCTCGGCGTAGGGGATGCCCTTCAGGGAAACGATCTTTCTGGGGTCGCAGAGGGTGTCGCCGGTCTTGACCCGGTCCATCTTGCCGATAGCACCGATGTCGCCGCAGCCCAGTTCCTTGACCTCGGTATTCTTCTTGCCGCACATCACATACATTCTGCCCAGCTTCTCGGTCTCGCCGGTACGGGCGTTGACCAGGGTAGTATCCGGGGTGATGGTGCCGGAAAGGACCTTGATATAGGAGAATTTGCCGTACTGGTCGGAAACGGTCTTCCAAACGAACACACTGGGCACGCCGCCGGGAGATACCACGAACTCGTCGATGGTGCCGTCGGCATTGGTGGCCTTATGATAGTTGCCCTCCTCGGGGTTGGGCAGCAGGTCCACCATGTGGTCCATGAGCATCAAAGAGCCCAGGCAGGTAACGCCGGAGCCGCAGAACACCGGGAACAGGGTGCAGTCAGTGACGCCCTTGTGGAGGCCCTGAATCATTTCCCGGTAGGTGAAGTCCTCACCGCCGAAGAACTTGTCCATAAACGCGTCGCTGGTCTCGGCCACGGATTCCTTCAGAGCGTCGTTGAACTCGGTGATAACGCTCTCCTTGTCCTCCGGCACCTGAATCTCCACCCGCTTCAGGTTCTGCATCTCGTAGGCCCGCTTGTTCAGCACGTCGATGATGCCGGTAACACGCTTGGAGCTGTTCCAAATGGGCACGACCACGGGAGCAATTTTATTGCCGTAGCGCTCCCGGAGGGCGTTGAAGGTCGCATTGTAGTCGCTGTTGTCCTCGTCCACCTTGGAAATGTAGATGAACCGGGGCATATTCCGCTCCTCGCAGTACTTCCAGGCCTTCTCAAAGCCAACGGTGACACCGTCCTTGGCGGACAGCACGATGACGGCGGCATCCGCCGCCCGGAGAGCCTCCATGACCGCACCGGAGAAATCGAATGCACCGGGGGTATCCAGCAGGTTCAGCTTCACATTATGGTATTCCAGCGGCACCACGGAGGTGGAGATGGAAATATGGCGGCGGATCTCCTCGGGATCATAATCACAAACGGTGTTGCCGTCGGCGTTCTTGCCGATCCGGTCGATGGCACCGGTCATGTACAATAAGCTCTCTGCCAGGGCAGTCTTGCCGCTGCCGCTGTGACCGAGCAGGCAAATATTACGAATTGCGTTTGCTGTGAACATGATTGTCAAACTCCTTTCGGGATGGGCTTTTCCCACCCTATTGCTGTCCTTGAGCACTTGGCCCTGCAATAAGGACATTATACACGAAGGAAGCCAAAAAATCAATCACAATTTTGGTAATTCTGTAATTCGATGAAAAAATGTGAAAAAAGCGCCCTGCCGGGGTCTCCGGCAGGGCGTTTCCGTCAAAAAAGAGGGATTTTTGGCAATACTCACCAAAAGGCGTTTTGCATTCCTGAAAATTCTCTGTCAAACAGTCCGGGTCCATTCCGAGGCGATCAGGCCGGGGATCATCCAGACCAGCTGGAACAGGAACAGGTGATTGGGTGTCAGCAGGTCCCCTCTGCCCAGCACCGTCAGGGCTGCCATCAGGGCCAGGCCCACACCGCCGCCGATCATGTGGATAAGGTTCCCCGCCTTGGCAGCAGACCGCAAGGCCCGTGCGCCGGTAATGGCGCAGGCTCCGGAGGCCAGGCCCGCCCTGGTCATCAGGGCCAGAGCCGGAGCTTCCGGTTCCGGCTTCCGCACTGCCAGGGCTTTGCGGACTTCCTCCTCCGGGAAGGCCATCCGGCGGGTATTCACGTTGAATTTCTCCGCCACAAAATTCTCCGTCAGGAAGAAATCCGTGCTGGTCAGCACCGGCTGCAGCTTTCCGGAGGCGCACAGAGCGGCCATACCCCCGGCGGCGGTCAGGTCCTTGGAGAAGTTCAGGGCAAACAGCCCGCACAGCTCCCCGTCCACCGCCACATAGACGCCCTGGTTCACCCGGATGCCCTCCGGCACCTCCACACCCATTTCCTTCATAAAGGACAGCACACCCACCAGCACCGGCTCGCCGTTGATCTCGCCGCCGATGCCGCCGTTGTCGTAGGTCCGGAAGGCGTCCACGTCGTAATAGCAGCCGTTGCGGCTTTCCAGTACCCGGTCAAAAATCGGGGACAGGCCGCTTTCCGAGGTCCGGATCAGAGCGCTGGCGTAGGCAATAATCTCCTGGGGGTCCCGCTTGCCGTAGAACTTCACGCCGTTCATCAGCACGCTGCCCACCGGGAACAGGTCTCCATAGTTGACCGGCACGCCGACCTTGCCGCTGAGGCCCTCCACGCCCTTCCAGCCGCAGAGAACGGCACCGACCCGGTGGAGCTTCCGCTCCAGAATGGCCGCCGGGCGGCTGTACGCCACGAAGAAGCTGGCCGGGACTGCCGCCAGCAGCGATACGGACAGCACCTGCACCCCGAAGGTCACGCCGTGGAACACGCCGCCCACAACACCCAGAGCCACACTGGCCAGGAATGCGATGAGGGCATACCGGCCGCTGGCCTTTTCCGGCTTGGAAAGGGCCTGATAGTTGTCCAGAAAATCTTCCAGCTTGCCTTCGCCCCGGAGAACGCCGGCACGGCCCTCATAGAAATCCTCGCTGCGGAACAGGCCGTCCAGCAGATTGGCCTTCCGGAGGGTGTCCATCTGGCCCATTTCCGTGGTGTGGCGCTCAATGCCCGCCCAGATGGCCATGGTCATTTCCAGGCTGAACGCCGCACAGCAGGGGATGCGCTCCTCCTGCAGGCCCAGCACCCCGTCCACGCAGCAGGCGGCAAAGGTCAGAAACAGCATGGTATTCAGAGAAAACCGCTTATGAAAAACGTCCGTCACGCCCTGAATCAGCTGCCGGTTCCCCAGCAGCGCCGAGAACAGCATGGCGAAGAACTGAACGAACACCACCAGCTTCAACCGGCTCTCCGGAAGCGCCCCGAAGGTGTAGGCCGCCGTCAGTCCGGCGGACAGGAGCGTAATGAGCAGGCTCAGCAGCAGGGCGATCTGGCTTTTGCCCACCCCCTGCTCGGAAAGGGTATAATACCGTTTTTCCGGTCCGGCGATGATTTTCCGTTTCAGGTCCGCCAGCCGGGCACGGGGCCGGAAGGGAATGGGCTGGGGCGGGATATACTCCCCCATGGGCTCCTCATATTCCGGTTCCCAGTTCTCGGTGAAGGCTTCCTCCGGTTTTTCCGGGGCTTTTTCCGGCTTCGCAGGGGTCTCCTCCCCGGTTTCTCCCTTGGGTTCCTCTTTGACTTCCTCCCGCAGGTCCTCCACATGCTCCAGCCGCACGGTGTCCCCGGTGACGGATGCTTCCGGCTTTGACTCCGCCGGGGCTTCCGTCTCTTCCGTGACCGTCTCCGTTTCGATGCGGACGGTCTCCTGAGTGACGGCCGTTTCTTCGGATTCCGCTGGGGCTTCCGCAGGCGGTTCCGTATCCCCGCCGCCGAATTCCTTCAAAATGGCTTCCAGGTCCAGCTCCGGGAGTTCCTGATTCTTGTCCTCGTCCATACTCATGCCTCCGTTTCTCTCTGGCGGACCGCCTCATAAAGCAGAATGGATGCCGCAGCCGAAGCGTTCAGGGAGGAAATACGGCCCTTCATGGGGATATGCACGGTCACGTCGCACTTCTCCCGGACCAGACGGCTCATGCCGTCCCCCTCGGAGCCGATGACGATGGCCGCAGGGCCACGCAGGTCCGCCTGATACATGGGGATGGACCCTTCGGCAGCCGTGCCGTAGATCCACACGCCCTTTTCCTTCAGTTCCTCCATAGCGGCGGCCAGATTCGTGACCCGGGCCACCTTCATGAATTCGATGGCCCCGGCGCTGGCCTTGGCCACCACGGCGGAGAGCCCTACGCTGCGCCGCTTGGGGATAATGACCCCATGGGCTCCGGCGCACTCGGCGGACCGCAGAATCGCGCCCAGATTATGGGGGTCCGACAGCTCGTCGCACAGGACGATCAGCGGAGCTTCACCCTTTTCACTGGCGTAAGCCAGGATGTCGTCAATGGTGGAATATTCCCGGGCAGCCGCCATGGCGATGATGCCCTGATGGGCGTGGGTCACGCTCATGGTGTCCAGCTTCCGCCGGTCCACGCTGACCACCACGGCCCCCGCTTCCTTGGCCTGCTGGGCCAGCCGCTGGAGGCCATGGTCCACCTCGCCGCTGGCCACGAACACCTTATCGATGGTCCGGCCGGAGCGAAGGGCCTCCTGCACGGCGTTGCGGCCCTCCAGGCGGCACTCGTCCTCCTCGGCCTCGGTGGGCGTTTCCCGGCGGTCGTCCCGACGGTCCTCCCGGCGGTCGAAGCGGTCCTTCCGGCCGTTATTATATTTTCTCGTCTGCATACGATGCACTCCGTTTCCGCAGGTTTTTCTCAAAACCCGATCTTGAGATTCAGAGCCATTATAGCAGACTTTCCGCCGTTGGACAACCACTTTTTCTGGAATTCTCCTTTTCCGCCGGGAATTCACAGAAAATTCACCGCAAATTCCGGAATCATTCATTGCAGCCGGGGAGAAAATGTGATAGAATGATGTGCAATAAATATAGATGTGTCTCAAAGGAGGCAGCCAAATGGCTAACAACCCGTCCCCCAACACCAACGGCGGCGACGAGAAGCGCCCCAGAAGTATCTGGATCGCCCTGATCGTCACGGTCGCCATCATCCTGCTCATCAGCTCGGTGCTGAACGCCGTTTCCAATTCCCAGTACACCAAGACCACCTACTCCGACTTCCTGGCCGCAAAAGACGCCGGACAGCTGGCAGAAGTGGAGATTCGGGCGGACCGCATCGTCTACCTGACCAAGGCCGAGGCTTCCAAGCCTGCCGCCGCCCAGAAGGCCTGCTTCACGGGCCTGCCCGCCGGAAACGTCATGACCCTGGTCACGGAGCTTTATGAGTCCGGCGTGAAGGATGTGGACGTGAAGATCGTGGAGGACAACTCCACCATCATCATGATCCTCTACTACGTCATTATGTTTGCCGTGATCTTCCTGATGATGCGCACCGTCACCAAGCGTCTCAGCGGCGACGGCATGATGGGCGGTTTCAACAAGAACACCGCCAAGGTCTACATGGAAAAGCAGACCGGCGTGACCTTCAAGGACGTGGCCGGTCAGGACGAAGCCAAGGAATCTTTGCAGGAGATCATCGACTTCCTGCACAATCCCCAGAAATACACGGACATCGGCGCCAAGCTGCCCAAGGGTGCGCTGCTGGTGGGCCCTCCGGGCACCGGTAAGACTCTGCTTGCCAAGGCCGTGGCCGGCGAAGCCGGGGTCCCCTTCTTCTCCATTTCCGGCTCGGATTTTGAGGAAATGTTCGTGGGCGTGGGTGCCAGCCGGGTGCGGAACCTGTTCCAGGAGGCCGCCAAGGTGGCCCCCTGCATCATCTTCATCGACGAGATCGACGCCGTGGGCCGGGCCAGAGATTCCCGCATGGGCAATAACGGCAACGAGCAGACCCTGAACCAGCTGCTGGGGGAGATCGACGGCTTCGACTCCACCAAGGGCATCGTGTGTCTGGCCGCCACCAACCGGCCCGAAATACTGGATAAGGCCCTGCTGCGGCCCGGCCGTTTCGACCGGCGGGTGGTGGTGGACCGGCCCAATCTCCAGGGCCGTCTGGACACCCTGAAGGTCCACACCCGGAAAATTCGTCTTGCTGAGGACGTGGACCTGAAGAAGATCGCCCAGGCCACTGCCGGAGCCGTGGGCGCAGACCTGGCCAACCTGGTCAACGAAGCCGCCCTCCGGGCCGTCCGCCACAACCGGCAGGCAGTGAATCAGGAGGACCTGCTGGTGTCCTTCGAGACGGTCATTGCCGGTACAGAAAAGAAGAACACCGTGCTGACGGATACGGAAAAGCGGCTGGTCGCCTATCACGAGGTGGGCCACGCCCTGGTGGCCGCTCTGGAAAAGCACACCCAGCCGGTGTCCAAGATCACCATCGTGCCCCATACCGACGGAGCTTTGGGCTACACCATGTACCTGCCGGAGGAGGAGAAATACCTCTCCACCGCCGAGGAACTGAAGGTGGAGCTGCGGACCCTGGTGGGCGGCCGTGCTGCGGAGCAGATCGTGTTCGGCGTCAAGACCAACGGCGCTTCCAACGACATCCAGCGGGCCACTGCCCTGGCCAAGAATATGGTCGCCCTTTACGGTATGGACGAAGAACTGGGCCTCATGGCTCCCGCCACCGTGCAGAATCAGTACCTGGACGGCCAGAGCTATCTGGACTGCTCCCAGGAGACCGCCGCTCTGGTGGACCGGCGGGTGAAGAAGCTGCTGGACGACTGCTATCAGGACGCCAAAAACGTGCTGCTGGCCCATCGGGGCCTGCTGGACGAGGTTTCCGAGTACCTGCTGGCCAAGGAGACCATCACCGGCGACGAGCTGATGGCCTATGTGAATGCCGAAAACAAGCCCGCCAATCCCGAAGCACCGGAAGCCGATGCACCGAAAGCCGAAGAAAATTGACCTTCCACCGGGGGCCCAAATGGGTCCCCGGTTTTTTATTTATTCATAAAAACGTTACACTTTTTTCACAAAAATTACTTGCTCTTAATTCCAATTTATGGTATAGTTAATATATAGATAGAAGCCTATCTGTATACTAACTATTTTTGGAGGTGGCGCTATGTATTGTTTTCGTGATGTCCAGTTTGACTTTGTGCGATTGCGGTACGGATGCGACTTCCAATTATGGAGATGGCGAATTAAAATCGTTTCCGCTGGCGCATAAAACGAATTGCAAAGGTTTGGCTTATGCGCCTTTAATCTACAATAAGCGCAGCTATTTCAGCATCGTATTCTAATGGCCTTATCTGAATAGTGGCCTGCGACAGCGTATTGATAATTGCGCTAGATTGACTATTGGTGCAAGATTCTAGCTGTTGCCTTTGTCCTCGGTGGACACCAACATTAGAGAAAGGAAATTAAAATGAAACATACCAGATTACTTAGTCTAATTCTTGCTACCGTTATGGTTATCGGTTTGTTACCGGCGACGCCAGCATTTGCAGCCAGTACAGATGCTGATGTAGAATTGGCAGTTCAGGTTGATGAAGCAACAAATATTACCGCAACGATTCCGCAGGAGTATTTGTCGGTTATCAGTGAGCAAGACATCATCGACATTGCGCTTGATGAGGGACTTCAAAATGGTGAGCACATTAACATCCATTATGTAGCAGAGGTTGAGGATTTACCTCAGGTTGACCCTCAAGTTATCGTAGTGAATACTTATCCCACAACTTTGACTAAAAGCGGGAGTGAGTGGAAAGCCCAATCGTACTTTGTTATTTCTGTAGCCAAAGGTCAAACCACCACTCTGACCACAAAATTTGAGAAAACACTTACAGCAGGCGTTTCCGGTTCTCCGTATTCAATTACTCCCGAATTACAGGCAAGTGTAAGAGCCGAGTACAGTGTTACTCACCAATTTGCTGGACCCCCTGAGAACAGTGCATATAATAGTCGGGAGTACAGAGTGCGTTTTTATGCACAGACCTATAACTACACTCAGGACCATTATATGAGTGGCATGTACATGGGCACAAGAACCGGAACCGTAGATAAACCGACGCGCTGGGCTGCTTACAGCATTGACTCGAAAGAAACCTGAACTGTAAACTCAAGGAGGCGCAAAAATGAAGAAGCATTCCTTCGGCGTCATGCTGTTTCTGGTGGGCAGCATTGGTTATCTGGTCCTCAGCCTGTACCTGTCCATGCACCCCTATAATTACAACGGCATGACCGGCCTGTATGCTTCCCTGCTTGGGAACGATTTGCTGATTCCTTACATCATTTTCTGCGCCTTCGGCATCATCGGCCTGGGGTTGTGCGTTTTCGAGACGTTTTTCCGTCAAAAATGGGACGCAAAGCGCCAGCAGCACGCCGAACAGCTTCGTGAGCTGTCCAAAAAAATTATATAACACACCTGTTCCGGGGGCCATATTGGTCCCCGGCTTTTATTTGCATTTTTCCGCAGAATATGCTATACTTTTTCAAAATGCAGCGATGGAGGCAGCACCATGGAGCAAACTTGCGTATTTTTCGATCTGGACGGCACATTGACGGACTCCGGCGAGGGCATCACCAAATGCGCCGCCCTGGCCCTTTCCCACTTCGGCCTGGAGGTCCCCGGCCCGGAGACAATGCGGAAATTTGTCGGCCCGCCCCTGGGCGAGACGTTCATTCAGTTCGGCATTCCGGCGGACAAGGTGGACGAAGCCATCGCCGTTTACCGGAGCCGGTACATGACCGTGGGCAAATATGAGAACTTCCCCTACCCCGGCGTCCGGGAAATGCTGGAAGCCCTGAAAAACGCCGGGAAGCGGCTGTTCGTGGCCACCTCCAAGCCGGAGACCACCAGCGTGGACATCCTCCGTCACTTTGAACTGGACCAGTATTTTGAAATCATCGCCGGAGCCTCCCTGGACGGCAAGCGGGGCAGCAAGAGCCAGGTCCTCTCCTATCTTCTGGAACGGGCCAACGGCCAGACCGACGGCATCATGGTGGGCGACACGGTGTTCGACATTCTGGGAGCCAAGGCCCTGGGCATC
>QWCN01000808.1_pt1 | contig 59950 bp, 56 predicted proteins | sample 1972711 | NCBI WGS metagenome assembly QWCN01 (sample SAMN09866707, study PRJNA288562) | Human gut metagenome isolate term1_stool, whole genome shotgun sequencing... | isolation source: gut | host: Homo sapiens | place: USA: California
CGGATGTTGCAGCCGATCTGTCATTACATAAATGTTACTCCGTGTTAGACTCTAGCTTTGCGACCTTACGTTTCCATAAGTGTGCCCTTTTATACACAAAATTTTATCGTATTTGCATTTTTATGTCAATTTATAGGTTGGTAATGTTTTATTACAATTTAATTGTTCACGTTATAATTCTATCTTCTCTTTTTCCTCTATAATCTCCACATCTTGTTTTGGAAATTTTCCCTCATAATAATATTTGTCACATCTTTGTAACCCTAGAGCTTCTGCTACTTTACAATCTGCCGTTCCAACAAAATAATATTCTTCATTTTCTTTTTCTACATTAACTCTACTCCCCTTTATAACTCCATAAGTTTGACAATCATATGCCTCTCCAATTTCATTTGGCAAAATCACCTTACTATACACTCCACTATTATATTTATCAACAAATGTTTCATCAATTATTGCTCGATTTGTTGTAATTATAATTAAGTTTCCATCGCTATCCTCATTTAATTCGTACTCATTATCATTATATATACAAAATTCACCATTTTTTATCATTTTCTATTTTCCTTTCACTTCTTTAAAATGTTTACCATCGAATATTGCAACAACAGTATCTTTCTCATTTATAACCTTATGCAGTTCTGCTCCTTTATTAGGCTTAACTCTTACACTCAATTCCCATTCTGGTACAATTGCTCCGTTTCTTGCACCAGTAAACCCATTTAATGTACAAGGTGGACCATCTACGTTAGTTCCACCAAACACTTTCCCATATGGTATCTCTATTTTATTTGTTCTTTTTGTTTTAAATTTAATATATCCATAAGTATCTCCACCTTCTGGATACGGTCTTACTCCATCACCTGTTACATAATCCAGTCGCGATGACTCCACAACATTATTATATCCTTTTATGTGTGATACATCATCATATCTTGCCACATAACCGCCAATTGCAGCCCATCCATCTTCTCCTATATACTTGTCTATATCCGAAGCCGATATTGTCTTTTGAATATAAGTGTTAGCATCTATCTTTGGAACTGCCTCACGTATTGCTTTCATCTGTGCGATTTGCTCCTTTGTTAAATCCTTTACATCCGTCAATCTTAACTTATTAAATTCTTCTAATGTTAATCCCTGTTGTTTTAACACTTCTACCAAATTTTTATTTGCAAAGCTAGACTTTGTTGTTTCATCCAACACATCCCCGATTTTTTTAACCTCAGCATCACTCAGCGTCTTCGACCCAATCTCTATCCCATCTGCATTTTTAAATAACAACTTATTTCCCGAAATACTTACCGTGATTCCTGCTGCAAGACTCAGCATCATTGTTATAGGCACCGGCCAGTCAAAGGTTTCTCCCAGTGCTCCCACACCACAGGCTGCTGTATTTCCTGCAAAATCTATCAGGGCTGTTTTTCCAAATGCCTTAAGTCCTTCTTTTAATCCCATTTCCGAGAACTTTGTTGCTGCAATGGCTCCTCCAAGCGTAACAAGATCTACCATTGCAAAGACCACTTTAAGTCCACGTTCCATGTCTGTCAGGTCTTCTCCGGTTATCAGGTCTTCTCCGGTACATGCCTCTATGACAGGTTTGATAATTGTGATATCCAATACGGACGAAACAAAGTTTAAAAATGGGTTACTGCTATCATGGGTAAATTCTCCCTGCCTATAAAACTGCTCCAAAAATTCCTGTTGGGTAAGATTGTTGTCTTCTCCCAAAGCTCCGGATGCTTTCATTGCCTCATACTGTGCTGCAAAGATACTTGCAAAATCCTCTACACTTCCATTGGTATATGCCATATGAAGCCCATTTCCATCCGCCTTTCCGTCAGAAGTTCCAATAAAATCTGCAAAAGTCAGCTTTGCTTTTTCCTGTTCTACCATGGTTCCGGCATATCCCATTCCGCCGGTTATGTAATTGTTTTCTGTCAGTCCCAGTGTATTATCTACCTCAAAGTCTTCCAGATGGATTCGGCTGATTGTTTCTGTAGCATTTTTCTTGAAATCTTTCTTTAAAGGCTGATCCAGCTTATCATCCACGTAACAATTTAAGACATCAATATAACGGTGAAGGGTTCCATGCCCCTCTAAAAGCCTGTCAATATCCTTTTCCCTAGATGTATAGTCAATTCCCAGGTCAATTTCATCTAAAATGGTATCACAGGTCTGCAGTGCCTCGTCCACATCCATCATTATATCATACACATACATACAATTTAAATAGCTTACACCTTTTTCACTCCAATCCATGTATGCTTTTTTTATTTCTTCTTCCATAACTTTTATTCATTTCCTCCAATTTGTCCAATGACCCATTCCACAACCTGCTGTTCATTATAATACATAGTATTATAAGCATTTTGAATGTACGTTCCTGCCGCCTGATACAAAAATGTCATTTTCTGCATATTACTGGCTAGGGATTTAAAAAATGCAAGCATCTCCTCTCTGGCCTCCCCCTGATATGTATCCTCTGATTCTATATTTTGTACACACTGTTCACTATAGGTATATGCCTCCAAAATCTTTGCCTGGATATTTCCCAATTCACTTATATAATCCAAAACACCGGCACCTATTTTTATTTCTTCTGAGGATCCGCTGCAGGCCGTATCTACGCTACTACGCATAATTTTTTACCTCCTCATCAATTGCCAGAAGTCTCAGTAATTCTCTTCTTACCTGTACTGCATCCACTTCTCTTTTTATCTGCCGATTCAGGTCATACTCAAATATCCGATTATTCTTCCAATAATAAAGCCATTCTTTTGTTAATGCATTATCCTGAAATTCTCCTATCATGATATTCTCTTTGCAGTCTTTTACTTCTCTTAAAAAAGAATCAATGTCTTGCAGCTGTAAAAGCTCCTTTTCCAGTACTGTTCCAGTCTGTAATACCGGATATATTTTCAATAATAAATATAAGACAGCGACTCTCGGCAGCCGTAACATCTCATATTCTCTATTTTTCAAGGGAATGATCACAATTGCCTCTCTTTGTTCCAAAAGTGCAATATGTAAATAATTTATAATAATATGATTCCGACTTTCTTTATAACATTCCAACGCTCTTGCCGGAAAAAATCCCATTTTCGTCAATTCCGTTTCAGATGCAAGCACAACCTTTTCTATCAGTCCATTTATAGTTTTTTTAACTTCCTCTTCGTGACTTTTCTGTGTCCGGAATTTTAATGGAATTCCAAATACATCATTTCCTTTTGTAATACTATTAAAAAACACCATTTCATGCTCCGTAAATCTCATTACATGTCCTCCATATCCTTATACTCCTGAAATTCATCATAAAAATCATCTACTCTGTCACCATGAGATTTTAATGCATCGATTGCCTGCTGCACCGGATTGTCACCGTTAGCCTTTGAAAAACTTTTATGATATTGTTGCATCAGCCCCATATATGCCATAAAAGTAGTTTCTTCTTTCCCCTTCCACAATTTATCACTCTCAATACGCGACATAAGCAGGGTCAATTCATCGTAGGAATCATCTATTCTTTCCTTTATTGCTTTCATGTTAGTCAGCAGTTCATTCATATTGCTTCCTGACATTTTAAAATCCTGCATACATTCTCCTTTCCCATAACTAACTAATCAACCTATGACGCTTCTCTTTTTCGCCTTGCCTCTTCCTCCGCAGCTTCTCTTCTTAATCTCTCTTCCTCTTCATAATATTGCTGCTGATATATCTTCATTTCATCATCTTCACGTTTTGCTTCGTCACACCAGTAATTATATTCATCTCTTGCAAATTCCAATTTTGATTTTACCTCTGCAATTATTTCTTTAAAATCAGCCCCCAGTTTTTCTACTGCCTCGCGATTTTCACTTTCCTTTGTTACAAAAGTGTCACTGAGTTTTCCCTGAGCAGAATCCGGATTCATCTCCATTGTATTGTAATCTGTTGCTAATTGAGCCATAACATCACTTAAATTGTCTGTTTTCTTTAACTCTTTTTCCAAATTCCTTACTACTTTTTTATATTTATCTCTCTGAGATTCTGCATAGGTTTTCTTTCCAAAAATATCTTCTATTATATATTTTAATCGTTCTAACAGACTTGCCATATTGCTTCTCCTCTTGTTCTGATAAACTTTTACAAATAAAGGTCTGAGCTCTGCAAACTTGTTGGCATAAGCAATCATACCGTATTTAATCTGCAGCCTGTGAGCTTTCCTCTTTTTCGCTGCCCGGGAAAACTATCATCTGCTCCAGCTCTTCTTGGGGAACCGCCTGGTATTCTTTGAGGTAATCCACTGTATTGACTGTGGTTTTCTCTGTTCCCGGAGTGTCATATACAACTGTCTTGTTCTCTGTGAATTTATTGTCCGGAATAATATCATACTCTATCAAATCCAGATTATCTCTTACGCAGAATGTCATGTATGTTTTTCCATCCAGCTTTATCCTCTCAAATGTTCCAAATGATACTACCGGAAGGTTATTGTTTTTCTCTGTCTGATTCCATACCTCACTTCCCTCCTCTCTTGTATAAAGAGTTCCCTTTGAATACGAATACAGTGTCTCCATCTGGGTATTATTTTCCGAATCATCTGTAGTGATTTCGCGCTGTACATAGCCTTCTTCTTCCACATACTTTTCGTCTCCACCAGACACATAACGATGTCGCTTCCAGTTTCCACCATATGCGCCTATATTATATGTTGAATAATCCACTTTATTATGTATTATGTCACCAAGTCTGGTCTCCCCTCTGCGATTAGAGCTATTTCTATAACCGATAAGTTCTTTCCCATCATACGATATAATATTTACGTTTGAATCCTCTGTTATTTCCAAAGGAGTCTCTGAAAGACCAATTAACATCGTATATATCATTATCTTTCCTTCCTCTTTAATCCTTTGATCTATCATCTCTGATATCGTGATTTCACCTTCCGGCTCTGTGGTCACAAGCTCTGCTGCCGTGCAATCTGTTTCTGTTGCCTGAACTGCTGATGTATCATTTTCCTTTTTATTCTTTTTTTCACATGCTGTCACCATACATAACATACATGCTGCTACCATAAGAACTGATATTGCTTTCTTCATAATAAATTTTCCTTCCTGTATGCGTTGCATTCATTCCTATTTATTGTTATCTCAATTTTCCAAAACGTACTTCATATATTCCTTTACTCTGTTACACAAAGCCCTAAACAATCTCATCATTATGTAATTTCTCCGGATTATTTTTCAATTTAACGTCACCTAATATCTCATTTAATCTATAATCATGTCCTGACTGAAAATTAATAACTACATCCTTGAATGGGTCCGAACTGTCCTTTTCGTCATTATCGTTCTGTATTTGTTCCCATAATTTTCCAATCGCTTCATCAGAGGCTATATACTGCTCTAGCGAATTATTCAATACCTCATATGTATTATTAAATAAATCCTCCACGGCAAATGAAATCGTTGTCAGAAAAGTATTTATGCTCTCTATTTCCGGCACGCTGTCTCCTTTGCTGTGTATCTGGGTTCCCTGTATTTCAACTATCTTATTAGTCAGCTCATTTCCTGATTTTAAACTCTCCATTCTCTCCAGCGCATAGCTAAATTCCTTAAGTCTTATTTCTTTACTGTCTCCGCTTTTTATCATGACTTTTCTTTCCTCCTGTTAATGTATAAAATTATGGTCTTATTTTAAAAGCAGCTCTGCTGCTCTTGAAATAAAGCCACAATACAAATACAATACAATTCCACACCACAGCCTGTGGTGTGGAATCCGGCATTGAATGAATTTTACATGCTGAACTGATTTGCTATCTGTGTATCGGTAATCTGTCCATCTTGTCGATTACGCTCTGTACATTATCTGCTTCTGTCCTGTACTCTCCTGCCCTTTCTCTCATTGTGTCAGGTGTCATTCTGATCTGTCCTGATGCCATTTTCATGTCCTCCTTAAAATAATTTTTATATATAACTGCATAAGCAATCATACCGTATTTAATCTGCAGCCTGTGAGCTTTCCTCTTTTTTGCTGCCTGGGAAAACTATCATCTGCTCCAGCTCTTCTTTGGGAACCGCCTGGTATTCTTTGAGGTAATCCACTGTATTGACTGTGGTCCCCTCCGTTCCCGGAGTATCATATACAACTGTCTTGTTCTCTGTGAATTTATTGTCCGGAATTATTATATACTTTATCAGATTCAAATCATCTCTTACACAGAATGTCATATATGTTTTTCCATCCAGCTTTATCCTCTCAAATGTTCCAAATGCTACTACCGGAAGGTTATCGTTTTTCTCTGTCTGGTTCCATACCTCACTTCCCTCCTCTCTTGTATAAAGAGTTCCCTTTGAATACAAATACAGTGTCTCCATCTGGGTATTATTGCCCGAATCATCTGTAGTGATTTCGCGCTGTACATAGCCTTCTTCTTCCACATACTTTTCATCTCCACCAGACACACGACGATGTCGCTTCCAGCTTCCGCCATATGCACCTATATCATATGTTGAATAATCCACTTTATTATGTATTATGTCACCAAGTCTGGTCTCCCCTCTGCGATTAGAGCTATTTCCATAATCAATAAGTTCTTTCCCGTCATACGATATAATATTTACGTTTAAATCCTCTGTTATTTCCAAAGGTGTCTTTGACGGACCAAAATGCATCCTATACATCATTATCTTTCCTTCCTCTTTAATCCTCTGATCTATCATCTCTGATATCGTGATTTCAGCTTCCGGCTCTGTGGTCACAAGCTCTGCTGCCGTGCAATCTGTTTCTGTTGCCTGAGCTGCTGATGTGTCATTTTCCTTTTTATCCTTTTTTTCACATGCTGTCACCATACATAACATACATGCCGCTATCATAAGAACTGATATTGCTTTCTTCATAATAATTTTCCTTTCTGTATGCGTTGCATTCATGCTTACTTATTGTTATCTCAATTTTCTATAACGTAATCAATATAGTTTGATACTCTGTTACACAAAGCCTTATAACTTTCGTCATCCTCTCTCTGATTTTTATCACCGGCTCCCTTGGCATAGTCCTCTAAGTCATCAATACTTACCTTCATATCCGGCTCTGCCTGTGCATTATATGCATCCACCATCTTCGTCACTTTCTCCACATCCGTCGTGATATTCTCGCAGATATAGGTGTCACCTACCCTGGTTATCTCCATATCCATGCCGAAATAATTGGCATCTTCTATCATGTCCTGACATGTAAAGTCTGTTTCTGTCAGTCTGTCTTTTGCTTCATCAATTTCTGCATTATTTTGTACATTTTCATTATTTTCATCATATGCTGCATTTAAGTCATTCAAATAATTTATTGCTGCGTTAGCCTTGTTAATCTTATCTCCTACGGTTTCATTTATTATTACCGCTGAAAGGCCTATAGCTTCATCAATAATCTTACCTTTTAAAGTATTACTTGTTACATCAAAAAATACTCTGCATTCAGCCTTTTCCTCTTCCTTTTGATTTTCAAGATTCTGCTTTGTATTCTCAATCATGCCGTGTGGAAGTACATGGCTTACAATCTGATTATCTACCATTCCATACGCATCTATCTGATTGACCTTCTCATTTTCTTTTCCTACTTTTTCATTAATAGTTCCATTTGTTACCTTGACGTTATAATATTTGTCCAATATCTCCCTGTCATTGCTGTCTGTAATATTGCATATGCTTACATCAAACGGCAGCTCTTTCAGGCATACGGATACGGTCACATTTTTCTCTTTATCGGAATGTATTGTAAATCCATCGTTTTTTCCATTATATGCAACTCCTATTGTCGGGTAGCTATCAACCATTGCTTTAAACAGGGATGACACTCTGTACTGCTCTTTCATCTCTTCAAGCGCTTCATCACTAATCTCGTCGTTTCTGTATGCACATTTTTCGCTGTAATAGTCAATTATATCCATACTTGTCTTATATATATCCACCGCCCTCTTAAATGTATTCGTGACACTCACACTGTAATACTTAGGGTCTTCCAGATCTGCATTATCTATCCACTCATCATCCTTGGCGTTTCCATAACCTGCGCGCAGCATGTTCTCTATATTTGCTATGGTTTCTTCCTCATCATCTGTGGACAGCTTTGGAAATACTGATACAAGTGCCTGCAGCTCTGCATCTGGTACAAATTCCTTCCGCATCTCATAGTTTATTTCGTCCCAGTTCATAACTGTCTTTCCATTAGAATCCACTGAATAGAATCGCTCTTTATAATACTCTGTTATCTTCGAGTCCACTTTTGCCTGTATATTACCAGCTTTTGTTTTCAATGTCTGGCAATCCATCGTATATATATTCTCAACGGATCTTACATTAATCAGAGCTGCCAGTTCTTTAATTGCAGTGCTGAATCTTTCCAAATCCATATATTCGTCCCGAAACCTGGCTGCATATAGATCATCCACTCCATTTACATTATCAAACATCCTTCTTACACTATTGCTTGCCTCTTCATTTTGTCTCTGATATTCTGTTGCCGCGTTTCTTAGCTGTGATTCATAATCATATTGAAATATACCTTTGGTTTCCACTACACCGTAGGTTTTGTTTATTTCCTCCCACTGTTCTTCTCCTCCCATATAGCTTTGTATGTCATCGTACGCTTCCTGCGTAAAATCCTTAAATTTCATTATGCGTCACCCCTCCTTCTAATACGCTTCATATGTTCCTATACCATATATATCTCCATCTGCCTCATCTACATCTCTCACAAATTCATTAAGTTTTTTCGACATTTCCCTGAAGGATTCTCCCAGTATACTCTGATATGTATGAACAGCATCCTCGTACACTTCCAGCTTATCGTGCAATTCACCGCTTATAACTGCATTTGTGTTTATAATATCAAGTATCATCTGATATTCGTTCATCTGTCTATCTGCAATCTTTGCAAGTTCTGAGTATAAACGCACAAGTTCTGTAAATTCCTCCTGCTCAAACATTAAATTGTACTGTCCCATTACTTACTCTCCATTCTTCTTTTTTTTATTCTCAGCTGCTCTATATTGTCCTCATATGTACACAGCTGCTGGTTTATTTCATATATCCTGTCATTTCTGCTCCTGATTGCATTCTCTACATCTCTCAGCATTGAATCTATAGCATTCATCGCATTGGCTACATACGATTTTCCGTCGTTTAATGAATTAATACTCTTAAGCCTGCCCTTCAGATTTGTTATATTACGACTGCTATATCTGTCCATGCCGGCTATATTATCAACTCTGCATTTAAACCGGTTTTGCGCCTGCCATTTATATTCCTTTATTTTCAATGCATCCTGATCCAGAGCATCTATTTCATTAAACAGCCTGTTTTTCTCAAGCTGCAGATTTTCTACATTTGCCCGGTACCTTGATATTCTGCGGCTTAATTCTTTTAGTTCCATAATAGTATTATTCTCCTCACCTTTTATATTTGAAGCTATTCATTAAATATAAATTCCTCATTAGCTAACATCAGACAGTCTCCCGGTAATATCTCTGTTTCCTGCCCCGCCTTTATTATCCTTCCATTGATAAATGTGCCATTGGTAGAATTTTGGTCCATTACATAATAACGCCCGTTTCGCGTGGTTATCACTGCATGCACCCTGCTGATATTCGTATTGTCTGCTACCGCATAATCTGACTTTTCCTGATTCTTTCCCAGCACAAACGATGGTTTGCCAAGCTCTATCTTTTCACCTGTTACCTGCCTTGTAAGACTTGCAAAATGATAGTTCACCGGTTGCATCTGCTGTATCTGCTGTACGGATATGCCATCATCTGACAACACTGTAGTTCCATCCATGCTGCCCTGCATTACCTGCTGCATTATCTGTTGCTGCATTGTCTGTTGCTGCATTATCTGTTGCTGCATTATCTGTTGCTGCATTGTCTGCTGCATTGTCACTGCTTTGTTTTTCAGCACGTTCACAACTGCACGCTCTTCGCGTGAGATATATTTTTCTATTGCATTGCCGTTGAAGCCATGGAAGCTTCTGACATAATACATAAATCTGGATATATAATTCGTATCCTCATTGATAACAGGTGTCATTGTATAAATTATGTTTTCTATAAACCCGACAATATCTGCACTTTCCTGTCCTCCTACTATCGGAAAATATATAAAATACATCTCTTTTGTCATCTCGTTTATGTATACGTCATCCATATTAAAACGAACACTGTTTACGTTCAGTCCGTTATTGTATACATCCTCAACCATTATTACTATCTGCTCAATCATGAAAAAGAAATCATATTTGCTTATGGCTTTTTTCAATCTATCGGTAAGATTTATATTTGCAGGGCACGTATATATGACACTGTCTTTTTTTGTTTTTGTCACATGCATGATTCCACATGGTTTTATTCTGGCTAGCTGGCTTAGTTCGGTTTCATTTATTCTTTCCTTTCGTCCTGCCTTCATCATGGCAGTAACGGTCGATTTTTTTATGCTTACTTTTAATTTAGACATTCGCTATTTTCCATTCCTTATGAGATACATTCTGTCGTATGTAAAAATTCTATTTTCTTTGTTACTTCGAACCTGATATTGGTTTTCTGCAGCTTTTCGGTTATATCTTCCAATACTGTGGTTTCATCCTGCAATACTTCTGTCGGTGCATCCAGCACAGTAGTTTCATCTATATTTTGTGTATATCCCGGCTTTTTCTTATTCTCCCCTGCCAGGTTATATGACGGTGCTATCGGACCGGACGATGTTATGTCAATATGTCCCGCTGTCTGCTTTTGTACAATTGCTGCAATTCCTTTCCGGGCAGATTTTCCGGTAAGTGCACCTATGACCTTAGGTATTTCAAGCACTATAAGTATGACTATTGAAGCTATAAGCATTATGGCAAATGCGGTGAAGGATACGTAAAATATCATCCTGTACTGATTATAAGTCATCTTTGTTTTCCTCCTTCACGCTCTGTGCCTTCTCAATTGTTTTGTCTATATTATCCTGCAATCCTGTTATTTGCTCGCGCATTATGGATTTATCCAGCTTTTCTGTTTTGTCCTTTATCGTATGTAATAAATCCATAACTTTATCCTTATCTGTCACTGCTATAAATGATGTGATATTTGTGTCAACTATATCATCTATCTCATTCCATACCTGAATCTTTGCGTCTACGCTGTCAAAATCCTCTGATTTTGCATATAGCTCATTTATTTGCTTCCATAGCTTTTTGTATTCTTCATATGTTTTTTCTGTCTGTTGTATCTTTGCTCCATCATACTGGCTAATCAATGTCAGACAATCTGATATCTCACAGTATATTCCTGCCTCCGGATGATTCTCCTTCGCTTCCTTGAACCACTGCGCCGCACTGGAGTATCTGTCTTTTTCCACATTGATTTCGTAGTAGAATAAAAAGCTTTCACCAATCTTATAGCATACATCCTCATATCCCTTTGGATTTTTTTCTTTCAGCTTTGCCATGACATCATATGTATGCACCCGGCCATTGTGGTCCTTGCAATCTATACCTACCATCAGCCTGTTCAATATCTGCGCCTCATCCCTGTCCAGCACAAAATCGTCTGTCAGTTTGTCATTCAGCTTAAGATATGCCTCCGTCCTTGTCGGGTCGGTGACTATAGCCGTGTAATATCCATTGTCATAATTGTCATAGGTATCCGCTTCTTTTAATATGCTATTATAGTTTTCATTTTTTTTGTGTTCTGCCGCACAATAGCTTAATACTGTGCTTGTTCCAAGCAGCATCGTCAAAACTGATGTGGTGATAAATACCGCAAGCTTTCTCTTTAGATTCTTCCTATACATGTCATCAATCTCTGTATAGTGCTCAAGGTCATACATCAGCTCAGCTGCGCTCTGATATCTGTTGTTTGGATCCGGCTGTGTACACTTTGTAATAATACGTTCAAGACCACCTGACAATGTTGGGTCAATTTCTCTGATCGGCCTTATTTCGTAAGGTGGCTCACAGGGATTCATTCCCGTAACAAGATGATACATTGTGGCTCCCAGACAATATATATCTGTTCTCGCGTCTGTCTGCCCCATTCCACCAAACTGTTCCGGTGCAGCATATCCCATCGTGCCAAGACATGTCGTATCCTCTATGTTATTTTCCTTATATTCCCTTGCTGTTCCAAAATCTATAAGCACCACATTTCCATCAGGCTTTAGCATTATGTTTGCCGGCTTCATATCACGATATATGATTGGCGGGTTCTGTGAGTGCAGATACCCAAGAACGTCGCATAGCTGTTTGGCCCACTTTATCACATTTTTCTGCGACTGGGCTCCGTACTCCTGCAATGCTGTCTTGAGAGAATTTCCCTCTATATAATCCATTACGATAAGGAATCTGTCATCCTCATCTATGACATCGACAATATCAGGAAGACTGGGATGGCTCAGTTTTTTGAGCATATTGGTCTCCGCAACAAGACTTTGCTTTACCACCTCAAAATCCTTTACTCCATCCTTTCTGACCTCTTTTATTGCCCACTGTTTGTTTGCCCTTTCATTCATAGCCAGGTACACAACGCTCATTCCGCCGTGTCCAACTTCGTTTAGTATCTTGTATTTTCCGTCAATTAAAGAGCCTATTTCAAGCATCTGTTCCTCCTACTGTGCCTTTATGAGCGCTGCTGTTATATTATCGCGCTCTCCTCTTTGCATGCTTAGTCTGATGAGCTGCTCCAGTCTGTCGTGCATATTCTGCCCATCTACAGTTGCTGCCGTTTTCAGCATCTCATAGATTTCCTGTTCTGATACCTCATGCCTGAAGCCATCTGAACAAAGCAGAAGTGACATTCCATTTTTCATTGCCCCGGTCCTGTACTCCGGCTTTACTTCTGCTGATGCCCCGACACACTGCAGCAGTACATTCCTTCGCGGATCTCTCATAGCCTGCTCCTGTGTCATATTTCCATTCATAATTTCCCGCTGTACATATGTCTGGTCTGTCGTAAGCCTTTCTATATGGTCTGAAAGGCTATATATTCTGGAATCGCCCACGTTTATAATGTAGTAGGCTTTTTGCGTGACAAGCAGCGCTACCACTGTTGTTCCCATGTTTACTGCATGTGCTTTGCCATATGCTTTTATTTTTTCGTTCTGCTGCTGTATTACTTCATCCCACTGTCTTTCCAGAATCAGACTGTCAATATCCGGGTTCGACGATTTGCAAAGCTCAGGCAGCTGCTCGTCACTCCATCTGTCAAATGCTCTGACTACAGTGGCACTGGCCAGCTCACCCTTCGATAAGCCGCCCATGCCGTCACATAATACTGCAAATGCCATGTCTCCTTTGCATGTTGAGAAGCACTTTACCAGCAGACTATCCTGATTAGTTTCTTTTACGATTCCTCTGTCCGTGTCAGCTGCTATTTCAAATCTCATACTCACTCCTCCCAGAATTCAAAATCTTCGTTGCCAAGTCTGCCTTGAAGGGCATGCGCTTTCGCGCATGCCACAGACATTGTTGTTTTTCCCACACCACCACATGGTGATGTAAATACATAGGTAATTATCTTATTGCTCATCATTGTCTTTCTTTTCTTTCATCTTTTTTCTCATATAATAAACGATTATCAATATCGCAATTATAAGTACAAATAATAATATTGCTCCAATTATATATACTGCCTTATCATTGTTTGTTTCTACTGATTTGACATCTGACGAATTTGATTCCATAGGTACATCATCTTCGGCAATCTCTGTATCTGCTTCTGTATCCTTACCATATATTTTTTTCACTTTATTGGTCTTTCCACCTTCGTCAACAGAACAGTCTGCACACTCTACCATAAGCCTTGAATCACCGTCTTTTGCAGAGAGCACCTCCTTAGGTACTTCAAACTCTATCTTTCCGTCATGCTTGTCCAGATAGTCAAGCATATCGTCTCCCGACATTTCCTTGATAACCTTTTTTTCTTTGTCATCCGAGCCCACTACAGTAATCTTTACACGTCCAAGCTTTCCGCCATCATCCTTCGGCATCAATACTGCATTCTTTGAGCCAATATAGTTTTCATTGTTTTTATCTACACCTGTCAATGTATATGTAGGTGCTGTCTTGTCCACAATAAATTCAATATTTACACTCTTCACATCACTGTAGGCAACTGAATCTGCTTTGTCCTTTGTCTCCACAACGATATTGTACTGACCCTCTTTTTCAAATACCGCATTTGATATCACATATTTGTACTTATGCCAGCCATCGCTTTCACTTACATTATTCACACTGAAGTCTGTTCCCTGCTTAAGTGCTTTTCCATTTACTTTGACAGTACAGCTGGTAACTTCATCCGGATTTATCTCTCTGACTACCACATCATGGTATACCTTCTGCACATAGTAATCCTTTACAAGCTTCATCGTATTGTCATCCAGCGAGAAGATTGAACCGCCTTTGTTTATGGAGAAATCCATCAATTTTTCTCCCTGCCCTGCAGTCTCTGTCACCTGCTTTCCGCCTGCATCTATAATATTGACTGTTTCATAAGAATTTCCGGCCTTATCCTGTGCATGGCATGTCAGTGAATACACTCCATCCTCATTGAGATTTCTAAACTCTACACGTTGTCCGTTTGTAATTGATATTACATTTCCGGTAATCGTTTTTCTTACGAATCTGCTATTTTCATATACCTCAACTGTAAGCACCGGTGAAAAGTATTCAAGATTAGTATCTGTGCACTCTATTACAAATGACATATTTCCTGAATTATTGTTTACTGAGCCCGGGGTTACTCCGTTGATTGTTACAACAGGCTTTGTCGTATCTATGCAGAACTCCTGCTTTGCAAGGTCTTTTGCCTTATTGCCGGCTTTGTCTGTATATGCAAGTGACCATGTATATGTGGCATCCGCATCAAAGCTTAATGTTGCCGTATGTATATCACCATTATCTGACCAGCTTCCAAATGCCGGTGCTGCTACTGATTTTCCTGCATCCTGCGCAGTCATGCTCAGTGCTATTCTGCTTGTATCAAAATTGTGCTCTGTGATTGTCACAGTTGCTGTTCTCTTGTTATTATAATAGTTTCCGTTTGATGCACTGTTGTTATCATATACTACCGAAATAACAGGTGCTGTCGTATCAATTGTAAATTTTGTCGGTGCAAGCGAATTTGCATAATCCACTCCTGCTGCGGCATTTCCCGCAATGTCTTTTACTCCGATTCCAAATGTGTAATCGTCATCATGTCCGTAATATATTGTGGCAACATGTACTGTATCATCACCGTTACCGCTTCCACCTTCTGTGCTCCAGTTTGAAAGAGCAGGTGCCTTACCTGCTGCGGCTTTTATTTCCGCTGCTACCTTTGATGCATCAAAGTTACGCTCTGTTACTTTTACGGTTGCTGTTCGCGGTGCTTTGAAGTATGCTGTGTCTCCAAATGATGTATCTGCACTGTTATTGTCATAGCTTACCTGCACTGTTGGTGCTGTTGTATCTATTTTTATGTATTTTGTTACTGTGTATGCCGTTCCTGCATTGTCTGTTGCGGTAACATCTATACGCACTTCATTACTGTTGTTTGAAGCCGCGCTTATGTCAAATTGCTCTGTTACATGATTTTCCAGATCTTTTAAGCCCGCTGCTGTCTTATCATAGCTATATAATGTTCCATCCTGTGTCGTCTGTCCCATATTTGTTACCGTATAGTTTACGCTCTTTATTCCTGATGCAACTCCTGTGGCATTCTCATCTGATACCTCTATACTTACCGGCACATCTGCACTGTACACTCCTGATGCTGTCTCAGGTGTGATGACTGATATTGCCGGTGCGCATGTATCAACTACCAATCCATTTGTGCTGATATATGAAACATTACCGCTTAAATCTGTAACCCTGACATATACCACGCAGTTTTTGTTCTCGCATTCTATCGGTTCACTGAAGGTGCCATCCTCATTAAGGCTGTCAAGTGTCTTCCAGTCAGCCTCCTGAATACTGTCTACGTCAATTATTGCATCCTCTGCTGAAACGAAATACTCTGCTGACTTGATGCCGCCATGCTCATCTCCAAGCTGTCCGGCAATATTGACCTTCTTGGCAGCAAATCTTGAAATCTCATATTTGTCTTTTGGCAGCAATAAATCCCACACGGTATCCATGCCTGTTGAAAGTCCGTCAAACCTGATATTTCCTGTCGGCGACTGTACGTCAATTACAAACTCTGCTGATTTGTCTCCTTCTATCTCAAATCCATTATCTGAATTACCACACAAATCTTTTGCACTGACACTCAGCTCATACTTGTGTCCTGCATTGAATACGAGCTGCTTACTGTAAACAGCTTCTGCTCCCTCGCCTGTCTTTACCCAGTACGACTTTTCAGACCATGCATCTGACTGTGTCTGTTCATTTCCATCAACCTTTACATTGATTTTTGTTTCATCTGGGTCAAAGAAAAGCTCATTCTCTTTTACCGAAATGGTTGCAATCCTGTTTTCCCTGTAATACTCAGTGCCTTTTACACTGCTGATGCACTGTGGATCCGGCTGCTCAGGTGTACCATATGTCACTGTTATTGCAGGCGCTGTCTTGTGAATATAAAATGGCTGGCTGCCGCTTGCTGTCAAATCCACTACAGTCACGTTTCCTGCCTCATCAACAGCTTTAACATATACATCTACCTTTTTATCCAGATAAGCCTCAGCCGATACATTTATGATTCCTGATTCATCAATCTCATTCCATGCACCTTCATCATCCGATACTGACTGATCATCTGTCACTATCTGGTATTTTGCTGATACAACACCTGAAATGCTGTCAGCTACACTTGTTTTTATACGGACATCGTCATTGAAATATTTTCTGTTTTTGCCCGCTTCCGGCTCTATACTGACATCAGGTGACTGACTGTCCATGCTGAACTTGAAGCTGTCACCTTTAACCTCTGTCTTAAGACCGGCATAATCAGTTGCCTTTACTGAAAGCATCAGATCAATTCCGTTAAACTGCTCTGTTGCCGGAATGGTTATCCTTCCTTCCCCGCTTGCGTCAAGCTCAACAGTCTGTCCTGATACAATTTTCCTTTTCCCATCAAATACAGTGTATTCAACACTCTTAATTCCTGATAAGCTGTCATCAGCCTTAACGATATAGCTTATATCATCCTTATGCCAGCCTTTTTCATCGGCTGCTGTCATGGTATCCTGGGACACTGTAAGCTCCGGTGGCAGGGTATCAACAACCAGCTTCGATGTGGAGAAAAATGCTGTCTCGCCATTACAATTGTCCTGAGCCTTTACATATACGTTATATGAAGTATCCTTCAGATCAGATGTATTAATCTTGTACTTATATCGGGCATCATATGTATCCTCAATAAGCTCTAACGGCTTCCATGCTGAATCATCAAGCGCTTTTACCTGCTCATCATTTAAAATACTGCCACTTTCATCTGATTCATTCACATAGTAGAATGCCTGCTTTATTCCGCTGATATCCTCCAGCTGTCCATATACATTTGATGCCTGCTGACTGACCATATTCTGCTCGTCTATTAAATCAGCATCATATCCAATAGTACCTGAAGGCGCTTTTCTATCCACATAAAACGGCTGCTCTATTGAGCTTGTATCATTACACTCATGCTCCGCCTGATCCTTCGCATACATTCCGATTATCTGATATTTGTGTTCCTCATCCGCTTTTGTACCAAATGTGATGCAGCTGCTATAATCAGCCCCTGTCACGATCCACTCACTATACTCTATTCCTGCATCAATCAGCTTCTGGGCATTATCGACATCAAATACATCGAATTCTTCCCGGTCATCAACCTTTACCCAAAGCTGTGTGGAACCATCATCCAAAGAGACATCGTGGATATTCATGTCTACTTTTCTGACATTTCCATAATAATCCACAGCATCCTTTGTGAAAGCAGGCTTATCATCCTCCTTTGGATTCAATGTTATCTTTGGAGGCTGTGTATCATATTTGTAGTCGAGCCGCAGACTTCCAATATCTGTGATAGCTCCGCTTTCCTTGTCCTTACGTGCTATTACAAGAGTCTGTCTGTTATCACCCTGCTGTGGCATAAGCTGATATTTATCAGCTTCAATCCATTCATCACCTTTTCTAACCACATATACCGCCTGATTGTCACTTGCCAGCGATAATGTAGGTGCTTCTACATAAAATTTTGTACCCTGCAGCATTGTCCCTGTCAGGCTGTTATTCATACTGCTGTAATCATATTCTTTGATGGTAACAGTATATTCTGCCTCTGCTGACTTATATTTGTCATCTTCTGCTTTTGTCACCTTTATCCTTACAGTTCCGGTATCCTTTGCTGTCCATATACCGTTTGATGCAAAGTCTGTATCCTTTTCAATCAGATTTTTGCCTTCTACAACAGTGTATTTTAAATTGTCAACGGCTGCATCCGCCCTGTCGGATTTTACCACCGGAACAACTTTGTTCCCCACATAAATATCATCCGCCGGTGTATACTCTACCGTCAGCTGCTGTGGCTGTTTTTCCTCGGTGGCATTATTATCCGAATCCTGTTCATCTGGAATTTTACTGTCAGATATATCATCCGAAGCTGCGTCGTTAGATATATCATACTCTGAAGAGGGTGTATCAGCACTTACCTGTGTTGCCGGAAGCGATGTCGCACCCATTACAGAAGCTAGCATGATTGCTAGTAACCTGTTAAGTTTTTTATTAAACACTCTCATATCTCCTTTTCTATAGTATTTTTTGTAACTATTCCGTTACGATTTTATTTATATTCCCACTCTTCATTCCATTATACAAAACAATGGTCACACAACGGTCACACGGAGACAACTTTGTGAAAACTGCATAATAAAAGCGCCGAAAATTACATATTTTTTAGACAATTTTCGGCGCTTTTTTGGATTATTTTTTTGTAACTATTATTTACTATACTTGTTGTATATCTTTTCAAACGCAGGCATAGAGTGCTTTATCATTTCCCTGTCCACACAGTATGATATTCTCACCCAGCCCGGACAGCCGAAGCCGTCTGCTGCTACTATGAGCACATCCTCCTCCTTTGCCTTCTCGCAGAATGCATTGCTGTCATCCTCGAGTGCCTTTACAAACATATAAAAGGCTCCGTCCGGCTTGAAGCAGTGATAGCCTATCCTTGTGAGTCCCTCGTACAGAAGGTCTCTGTTTTCTTTGTAGGCATTGATATCACCGGTTGCCCCCTGGCATTTTACTATCATCTTCTGGAACAGGCTTGGTGCACACACGTAGCCGAGTGCTCTTCCCGCACCACAGACTGCTGCATACAGCTCTGCCTTATCGTACACCTCATCAGGCACGAGGACGTATCCTATTCTCTCTCCCGGCAGTGAAAGTGACTTGCTGTATGAGTAGCATACCAGTGTGTTGTCGTAATATTTGGTCACAAACGGTACCTTGATTCCGTCGTAAACTATCTCCCTGTACGGCTCATCTGCGATAATGAATATCGGTCTTCCTATCTCCTTAGACTTTTTCTCAAGGAGGTCTGAGAGCTTTTTGATGGTCCTCTCAGAATAGACTGTGCCGGATGGGTTGTTTGGTGAATTGATTATGACACCTCTGGTGTGCGCATTGATTCTCTCCTCAAGCGCATCGAAATCTATCTGAAAATGCTCTGTGTCTGCAGGCACCTCTACAAGCCTTGCTCCTGCTGCATTCACAAATACCTTGTACTCCGGGAAATATGGCGCTATGGTAATAAACTCATCATATGCGTCACTTGTCAACGCACGAAAGCAGATTGACAGCGATGCCGCTGCTCCCATTGTCATGTAAAGGTTGTCCGCATTAAAATGTGTGCCATGTGTGTTGTTCAAAAACTCAGCTATCGCCGCTCTCGTTTCCACGTCTCCCTGTGCTGAGGTGTAGCCGTGCAGCGCAACAGAATCATAATCTGTCACAAGCTCCTTTATTGTGTCGTTTACTATCTGCGGAGCCGGTATGCTCGGGTTTCCTATTGAGAAATCATATACATTTTCCTTACCTACAATTGCTGCTCTTTTTTTACCATACTCGAAAAGCTCCCTGATTGCTGAGCGCACGCTTCCGAGCTGGTACATGCTTTCGTTTACTACCATTTTCTTGTCTCCTTATCTCTGATGTTCTTGCATGTTTACTATTATAATATGATATGAGGGTCAAAAGGTATTTTGCCCCTCATTTATGACCGTTTATCCTGATATGAATGCCTCCATCCCGGCACGCTTCGTCATCTCAATATGCTCCTTAAGCTCGCGGGCTGACATTCGCAGTGCCCCCAGGCTCATGACCGTTTGCTGCTCCAGTCCGTCCGAGGTTGCCACTGTTACCTTGTACCTGTCACGTATGCCAAACACAGTCTTTTCGATAAATGCATCGGCTGTCTCGTCCTGCTTTGTATACACGACCTCTATGTTGTGGAAGGTCTCTCTCTTTCCGGCATTGCCCTTCACCTTGTACGCATCAAACACCAGCAGCAAATGACAGCCCTTATAGCCCTGGTAATCCGATAAAACATCCTTCAGCGCATCTCTCGCCGAATCGATGTTTATGCGTGAAAGCTCCTTTAAATCCTCCCATGCAAATATTATATTATATCCGTCAACTATCAGGTACTCTTCCCCCGGGGACTTCTTCGGATAAATCGGATTGCCGTGCTTATCATGCTTTACGGTGCGCGGTTTACCACTTAGGCCTTCATACTCATTTTTCTTTTTACCTGACCATTTGCGCCTCTGATCCTCTGCGATATCGTTTTTGCCCATGCCAAACTCCCTGGCATAAACATCTGCAAGCTGCGCATCAAGCTCCACCGATGACATACCTGAAACAGCTTTCTCAAAGCTCGTCCTGCGGCGGTTTCCGGCAAGCGCCTGCGCATCCTCCGCTGAAAATGCATTCTGCGTGCGGGCACTCGCTGCAAGTGCTTCCTCAGACTCATCTCCGTGGTATACATACGGCAGGTGCATATGCTCCGGGACCTCATCCCACGGCACCACGTAGCCTGAGCCGTGCGCACAAAATACCGAGCCTGTCGGATTGCGGAAATCCTCCTCGCTGTCATAGTGCATCTGAGAAATCACCTCCGCAGGATTGTGACACTCATCATACCCCCACAGCTCCAGTGTCAGGTGCCCGAGCCCCTTTGTATACGCATGCACCAGACTCACATAATCCTGCATTGTCGCAACCGGTGCCTTTCCTGTAATTGTTGCCATCTCCCTCGCAGCGGTTGTGGCAAACTGCGGGCTCTCGGCTCTTGCAAATCTCTGCTCCAGATCTGTCATTGCACGGCCGACATACTCCATCGGCACCTGTAGGATAAAGCTGTAGTATGGCTCAAGCAGCACACTCTCTGTGGATTTAAGTCCCTGGCGGATTGCTCTGTATGTAGCCTGACGGAAATCGCCTCCCTCCGTGTGCTTTACATGTGCTCTTCCTGTAAGAATAGTGACCTTCACATCGGTAAGCGCTGAGCCTGTGAGCACACCCCTGTGCTCCTTTTCCTCAACGTGTGTGGCTATGAGGCGCTGCCAGTTTTTGTCAAGCACATCCTCACTGCAGGTGGATGTGACTGTGATTCCGCTGCCACGCTCCGCCGGCGACAAAAGCAGATGCACCTCTGCATAGTGGCGCAACGGCTCAAAGTGTCCTACTCCCTCGACAGCCCTCGCTATCGTTTCCTTATATACAATGCTGCCCGGTCCGAAAGTGACAACAACACCAAACCTGTCCTTTATGAGACGCACAAGCACCTCCATCTGCACCTGTCCCATGAGCTGCACATGGATTTCCTTAAACTCCTCCACCCACACTATGTAAAGCTGTGGGTCTTCCTCCTCAAGCTGCTTTAGCTTTTCCATAAATGCCGCCGGATTTACATCATCCGGCAGAATCATCCTATAGTTTAGTACCGGTTCAAGGATTGGCATATTGGACTGCTGCTCAAACCCGAGCCCCTGCCCAGGAAATGTCGAGCTAAGACCTGTGACAGCAACTATCTCACCCGTCTCTGCCACATCAGCTATCTCATATTTTTCGCCGGAATACTTTCTTATCTGATCAATTTTCTCAATCAGAAAGCCTTTCGCCTCGTCACCGCCATGCGCTTTGTACTCTATTTTGTCCCTGACCCTAAGACATCCTCCGGTAACCTTTAAAAATGTCAGCCTGCTGCCTCTGTCATCCCTGCCTATCTTGTATACGCGGGCAGAAAATTCGTCAGGGTAATTTCTTTCACACATAAACCTCGAAAGTCCCTGAATCAGCGTATCCACTCTGTCGAGCTTAAGTGCCGAGCCGTAAAAGCAGGGGAACACCTCCCTTTGAGCCACCGCCTGCGCAATATGTGCATCCGCAAGCTCTCCCGATTCCATAAATTCATCTAAAAGAGGCTCGCTGCACATGGCAAGCTCCTCAAATAAATCCTGTGAAGAAAAATCCACGCAGCCATCACTCAGCTCGCTCTTTAGCTCTGCCTGCACTTTCTCCGCATTCGTGCCCTGCATATCCATCTTGTTTACAAAAATAAATGTCGGCACGTTATAGTGCTTTAAAAGTCTCCACAGTGTGCGCGTGTGCCCCTGCACTCCATCAGTTGCGCTGATTACAAGTATTGCATAGTCGAGCACCTGAAGGGTACGCTCCATCTCTGCCGAAAAATCCACATGCCCCGGTGTATCAAGCATGACTACATGCCATGTACGAGCTGTATCTGCCGTACGTGCTACATCTGCTGTATGTGCTGTATCTGCCGCATTTGTGCCACGCGAAATATCAAGCCTTGCCTGCTTTGAAAAAATAGTTATTCCACGCTCACGCTCCTGCGCATCGTTGTCCAGATACGCATCCTGATGGTCCACGCGCCCGAGTGAGCGAATCTGCCCGGTGCTGTAAAGCATGGCCTCAGACAGGGTTGTCTTTCCCGCATCTACATGTGCGAGAATGCCTATTGTAATGTGATTGTTTGTCATTTTCTGCTCCATTTATGCCTCAATCCAAGAACAGAGACACCTGTGGATGTCTCTGTGTCAGCCTTTATATCATAATCAGTTGATTTCCTAAATTATAGCATTTTGTGGTTGGTCTGTCATCTTTTTTCTTGATTGACAAATAATTATTTCGTACTTATAATGTAATTATGGAGAATATAATTATAGAAGTGTTTTGATTTTTAGGAGGATCAATCATGAGAGATGAATACGACTTTTCCAACGCAAAACGCAATCCTTACGCAAAAAAACTAAAAAAACAAATTACAATTAATATTGATGAAAATACAATAGATTATTTTAAAGTGCAAGCTGAAAATTCGGGAATTCCTTACCAGACACTTATTAATTTATATCTATCAGATTGTGTCACACAAAAAAGAGAACTCCAGCTTTCATGGAAATAATGCGAGGATAATATGAACAAAAAAGAAGTATTGGAACTAAAACGAAGATTAAAAAAAGACCAGGCAACCTTCAGTCGTCTGGTCGGCTGCTACGTGGACTGCAACCATGAAAAAGTCTGCAAATTCGGTGGCAAATTTCTCACTCTGGAGGAGGATGAATACTACAAATATCTGGAGATTTCAAACAAGGTGCTTTCCGGCACTCTCGGAAACAACCTGCTCAATCTGCAGTTTCCGCTTGAGGAGGAAGAGGTCGGAGGCCGCCAGCAGATTCTCATGGCGCTTCGCGACAGCGAGCTTAATGATGAGACTCTGCTCGATACATACTATGATCTGGTCATCGACACCTACGATGAGGCCGGGAACTATCTGATTCTTTTGTATCTCGACAGCTACGATGTCATGACACGTACAAAGGACAACATCAACGTGGATGAGTCCGAGGAGGTGTACAAATACATGCTCTGCGCCATCTGCCCTGTCACACTTTCAAAGCCGGGCCTTGGCTATCTGGAAAAGGAGCAGCGTATCGGAGCCCGCATAAGGGACTGGGTGGTCGGCGCTCCTGAGACAGGCTTTTTATTCCCTGCCTTCAACGATAGAAGCACTGACATACACTCCACTCTTTTCTATACGAAAAACACCAAGGAGCCTCACTCTGAGTTTATGACAAACGGTCTCGGCTGCGGTGTGGAGCGCACAGCTACTGAGCAGAAGATGGCTTTTCATTCAATCGTCAGAAACGTGCTAGGTGCCGAGGACGAGAGCACTGATGACAAGCTGCTTGATATCCAGCAGAATCTGTCCGAGATGGCTGATGACTACGCTGAGACTCACGATGATGACGACGATCCGTTCATTCTCGACAGCGAGGCTATGAACAAGGTGCTTAGTGACTGCCATGTCTCTGAGGAAAAGATTTCACGCATTGAAAAATCCGTCAATGAAGCCTTCGGTGACAAGCCGCCTATCGCAGCCAATGTCATTGATTCAAAGGCTCTTGCAGCTAATGAAATCCGCGTGGAAAAGCTTGCTCTTGAGAGCCAGGTCGGCGATTTAACTCTCGAGCTCAATGAGAAAAATGCGCAGCTTGAGGAGAAGGATTCTGTTATCCAGGAGAAAAATAATCAGATTGAGGAGCGCACTTCACAGCTTCTTGAGAAGCAGGAAGAGATTGATAATTACACTGCCCAAATTAAGACCTATGATGTGGTGCTTCATGTAAAGCCGGAGAAGGCTTCACAGATTCATGCGCAGGTCATCAATGGGGAGAAGTGTCTCGTCATTCCTATGATGGAGAATGAGAATGCGACCATAAATGGGGTGAATACAAGTTTATAGGGGCTTCGCTATCATGGTGCTTCGCATATTCAGGCTGTGAAGACCGGCCTAGCATGCAGTATATTCCTCAGAAAAATATAAAATCAGCCACGGCATCATTTGCGGATAGTTTATTGATAATTTGCTATGAATTATCGTATCCACATTTTATGGAACGCCGTGGCAGTTTATATTTTTCTTCGGAACACACCGCATACTCTCCGGTAAATTTAGGGTACTAAACAGTTTACCAGCTCAGCACCTCATGGCCATCCTCTGTGACGAGTACCATGATTTCCCACTGGGCTGATGGAAGTCCGTCGTCGGTGTATACTTCCCAATTGTTCTTGTCATCTACGTAGATATCGGCCTTGCCCATGTTGACCATTGGCTCGATGGTAAATATCATGCCGGGTGCCATGACCATGTCGGTACCGCGCTTGGTGTTGTAGCCTACCCACGGATCCTCGTGAAATTCAAGTCCCACTCCGTGTCCACCGATTTCACGCACTACTGTGTAACCGTTTGCAAATGCATGGTCGTGCACCGCCTGTCCCATATCTCCGAGGAAGCCCCACGGCTTTACCTCTTTGAGTCCAAGCTCCACACACTCCTTTGTGACTTCAACGAGCTTTTTCTTTTCAGGGCTTACATTTCCGATACAGTACATTCTTGATGAATCCGAAAAATATCCGTTTAAAATTGTAGAACAGTCTACATTTATGATGTCACCATCCTTTAAGATGACGTCCTTTGAAGGAAATCCGTGACAAACCTGCTCATTTACCGATGTACATACGCTGTAAGGATAACCCTCATAGTTGAGCGGTGCAGGGATGCCGCCCATGCTGGTGGTCATATCATAGACTATTTTATCAATCTCTGCTGTGTTCATACCCTCGTGGATATGTTCTCCTATGTAGTCGAGCACTGCGACATTTATCTTGGCGCTCTCCTTGATTCCCGCTATCTGGTCAGGTGTCTTGATGATTGAATGGCTCGGTATCTTATGATGTGCCTCAGCAAGCTTTTCAAGCTTCATATCAAATGCCGCATGACAGGTCTTATATTTCTTTCCGCTGCCACACCAGCAAGGGTCATTTCTTCCAATTTTTGTTGACATAAAATCTTCTTTCTAGTGATCAAGAGTAACGTTTCCCATATTGACTCTTTTCCACACTTTTTCTTTTATTTTATAGTTATTTTTCTCCAGCAGCTTCTTATATCTGCCTCCCGAGAAATCATAATCCGTTATATCGGCATTGTCAAGCCCTGCATATATTTCCTGATATTTCCGGGCTATTGCAGACTTTTCCATGGACGAATAAATATCCTTTTTTTCGACTCCAAGCTTCTTTGCACCATCTATATCAGACAAATCATACCAGAAGTCCTTCTCGGAATTTTTCAAAGCTGCTTTCTCGTCGTCACTAAGTGTAATGCTCTCTTTTTTGGCCATCTCATAAAAAATCTCATCGTGAATGGCCATGGACATAGCTGCTTTGCGCGCTGTGACACGGACAAATTCACCATTTGTGTGGATATTCCAATACTTGTTTGGATTATCGGAATCATACACAAGAGCCTGCTTCTCGACATTCATCTCCTCATATGCCACATAAAATGCCATATCGCGCAATGTCAGCTCTTTCCCATTCACGGTAACAGCCACGTCTTCCAGATGCTCATTGTATACAATATTCTGCTTCATATCATGATAATTATATGCATACACGCCGGCTATGACAGCCAGCACTGCAAGTATAATTGTTGTGATGTGTTTTCTTATTTTGCGCAAAGCTTTGCAACCACCTGATTTATGACCTTTCCGTCAGCCTTGCCCTTGAAATGCGGCATGACTGCCTTCATTATCTGTCCTTTGTTTCCTGTTGCGATTACATCCGAAAACTGCTCTATGAGCTCCTTTTCTACCTCTTCTGCCGACATCATTGCAGGAGCGTACTCCTCAAAGATTGCATATCTGGTATTGTACTCATCAAGCAGATCTGTTCTTGTGGCAGGGCATGTGTCAATCTGCTCCTTCACGGATTTCATTTCCTTAAGGATGACCTTGTTGACAAGCTCCTCCGGTATATTGTCTCTGCAGCCCTCATCTATTGCCGCCTTTTTGGCTGCCGATACAAGTGAGGATATAGCATCCTTTCTTACCTTGTCTCTTGCTTTCATTGCTGCAATCATGTCTTTTTGTAATTGTTCCATCTGCATGGCTTGTTCCTCCTGCTTTTCTTACTTTATTTACAGGCTTGCTAGTTCGTTTTGTGCGAATTGGTGCCGTCTATCTCTATAATACACCTTATGGTTGGAAATTGCTATTATTTATTACAATGAGTTTGTTGCCGGTTACTAACATTGGTTCGTGGCGTAAGACGCGGACATGCCTCCAGATGCAAGGGGCTCTCAATGCGCTAACGCTATGCTGTCAAGAGGCTGTACGAATTATGCCTGTATGGTTTTCTATGCTCGACGAAACCGGCTTTTATGCGCCGTCCATGGCGCATAACACCTTGCCCTGCCGTCCATGGCAGGACATTTCTGTGTTCCATGTGCATAATTCTACAGACTCTAAACAGCTCCGCTAGTCGCTTATTGAGAGCCCCTTGCATCTGGAGGCATGTCCGCGTCTTACGCCCCTTACTTTATTGGTAACCATTCAGCTCTTTGTGATAAAAAAAAGAGCCGGTAAGTATAATAAATATACTTATCGGCTCCTAACCATCCTATACAAGACGTCGTATAGCAAGTATTGTATGACACTGTACGCTTCTGTTTGCTGTGATTCCTGCCTTTGTGGACTGTGCCTCCACTATAACACCACCACCTGCATATATAGCTACATGTCCCGGATATACCACTACGTCTCCCGGCTGTATATTATCGAAGGATACGGCCTGTCCCACAGACTTAAATGCCTGTGAATATCTCGGTGTGCTGATACCAAAATGTGCATATACCTCATGTACAAAGCCTGAACAGTCTACACCGTTTGTAAGACTGTTTCCCCCCCATACATATGGATTGCCCACAAACTGCATAGCGTATGATACTACAGAGCTTCCTGAAACTCCTGTTGAAGCACCCGGGTTCTTTCCACCGCCTGCTGCATAGTCACTGGCAATACTTCCGCCCTTACCGGCTCCACCACCATCATAGCTTGGACTGCTTGATGAGCTGTTCGCTCTGGCAGCGGCTGCGGCTGCAGCTGCTGCCGCTGCTTCCTGCTCCTGAATGATTTTGCCCTGTGCCGTAATGATATTCTGATAATTATCTGCCTGCTGCTGTGCCTGAGCTATCTGGCTTGCATACTGCTCCTTCTGGTTTTCAAGAGCTACTATAGCCGCCTCGACATCTGCCTGCTGCTTCTCATAGTCATCCTGCATGGCTGTGAGCTCATTCATGTCGTTGTCAAGCTTAGTACCAATCTCCTTCACCTGCTCAACTGCTGCCTGGTAAGAATCCATAAGAGCACGATCCGAATCATATACATCTGACACGTACTCTATACGATTGAGCATATCTGTGATACCATTTGACTCAATAATTGCTGTCCAGATATTGTCTTCAGCGCTGTTTTCATACATGAACTGTATACGCTTCTTCATGGCGTCATACTGCTCCTGCTGCTTTTCCTGAGCAGCTGCAAGATCCTTCTGATTCTGCTCTATCTCTGCCTGTTTATTTGTGATATCTGTCTGAAGCTTCTTTTGTGCTGCAAGAATCTCATCAAGCTTTGCAGATTTATTCTTTATATCATCAGCAGTAGTCTGCTGCTGATCCTTTAGACCATTAATCTCATTCTTCTTATCCTTGAGATTCTGCTCAGCCTGTGACTTCTTCTTCTCTGCATCCTTCTGCTTCTGTGTCTTGGCATATACCTTCTCAAGTCCACTGTTTATGTATCCGCTAAATGTAGTGCCCTCTACTGCCGGTCCTGTAAAAACGAGTGCCGATGTTAACACAGTACATATAGCACGTGTCCATTTCTGATTCATTTTATTCCTCCTGTAATACGACGGTCAGATTGACCTTTCCTTCCACAATTTATGTTCAATATACATTCGGATATATTATCGCACAAAATGAATCTTTTTTCCACATCTTTTTGTAAATTTACAGAATTTTCCACATTTTATATAATGATATGATTAAAAAGTCAAAAGGTATCTTGCCCCTAATTTATGATTCACATACGCGCTATTATAAGTCTATCATCAGGTTTGATGCTATCTGATGTCAGAGCATTTATTTCCATTATGTTTTCAACAGTGGTGCGGTATCTTTTTGCAATGTCCCACATTTTATCATCCTTCTGCACTATATAGCCAACCAGAGCTGCTTCCTCTTCAGTATCAGACGCTATTTTTTCCTGCTCCACCGATGTTATGACTGACACTTCATCCTGCTGCAGGGCAATAGCGTTTATGCTGACAACACCCTTAATTTCATATTCGCTGTTGTCGAGTAGATTGACCTGCACCTGGTCTACCTGCAGATTTACCTCGCAGCAGGTGTTGGCGTCCATGCCGGGTATCTCAACAAACTGTTCAAACGGCACAGAGTCTGTATGCATCTCTATCGGACAGCCATCGTCCTCCACAATATTCACACAGTTCACCTGCAATACACCTGACACAATAATTCCTGTGTCTGCATTTTTTATCTGTGCAATAGCGGCCTGCGTCTTTGTACCGCATATTCTTAAAATTCTCTTTTTGCTGTTTTCTCTGTACAACTGCTCCAAAATACGGCATTTTGTGTCATTTTTCATAAGAAGGCTGCATACCTTCATCTTTTCAAACACAGGTTTTATCGGACATGATACGCTGTACATGTCATTGAGCACCTCTACTGTTTCCTCACTCCAGACCTTTCCATCCACCGCAAGTGCTGCCTCAATCGAAAGCTGCCTGAGCTCTCCGTCGTAATCATTTTCCGCCTCAACCTGATGCATGGCAGGCTGTGTGCGAAGCCAGGCAATATTTCCGGCATCATCACCCTCGCAGCGTATTTCATTTGAAAATCCCTCCTGCACCTCAAAGCAACAAATTTCCTGTTCTTCACTCAGATACACTATACACGCATGGCACTCGCCTGTCAGTGTAATATGGTCACGCTCGTATGTATACTCCAGATTTCTCATATCAACAAGACTTGATATGAGCTTGCATATATTCGGCTTGGTCTTTGGCAAGGTGACGACATTTTTAATTCTGACAATATCCCTTACAACACTGTCAAGCTTAAGCACCTTCATCTGCCCCATAAGCTGCTCCACATCCTTGTCATCAATCCTTTGTGCAACTTCAAGATTTTCTTCCCTCTCTCCATAAAGCTCCACGCTTATAATGCCTCTGACCGAGAGTTTTCGCGAATTGATAACCCCAACCGTAAGCTCATCAAGCCCGGTATACACACGAACCGTATCCTTCTCGCAGACTCCTTGAAGAACAAGCTTCTCCTGAAACGGTATTGCATCCTTTATATGCTCCACCCTGTTTCCGCCGATATTTTCCTCCGACTCATCGCCTTCAAAAACTTCTTCTCTCGTATACAGCACTTCAAATTCAATGCTTCCACTCAGCCAGATATTCTCGCCTGACGCTTTTATCTCGTCAAGCTTTACCTGCCCGTTCTGACAAACCACTTTGGAAACATCAGGCTTATTGTCCTTTATGACATAATCCCTGTCGAAGCCAACCTGCGACATATCCTTTACCTTTTCTATGCATTGTCTGATTTTTTGTGTAATTAACTCCATAAAAAATACCCCACTTCAAATATGTATATAAAATACATATTCAAGATGGAGTAACTTTATGCAGATGCAAATATTTAAATTCATGATCATTATAATAAAGATGCAACATCTTTACTTCATGATACTAGCAAAGCTGCATCCTTATATCTTTTGTAATCACATCAGTGTAGGTGAAAGATAAGAGCTGTGGCGGATTCTGCTCAAACTCATCATCTATCAGAACCGTAAACACACTTGGGTATGCCTGCTGAATAACACCCTCCTGGATGTCAACCTTGTTGCGGCCGAGATCCTGCTGGATTTTTACCCTGTTGCCACACTGCTGGTGAATCGATGCTCTGACTTTTCTAATTTCTGTCTGTTCCATTTTAAGCCTCCTTATTGTGGATATGCCCACTGGCACATAACTATAGTCCTCATGGTAACCAGTATTGTAACGACGGTGTCATATATATGAAATCAATCTCTGTATAAATATAAAACAGGTCAAATTAATCAACAATTATATCAATCAATATATTTGAATATATAAATATGTCACCACAATATCTAGTAACTTTACTATAGCAAAGTATCGCAGTGATAGCAATAGGGCATTAGTACTGATTGTCAGTTTTTTCGCAACTTTTAACACAATTTACGAAATTTTCACTCAAACACAACAGGCATTTCACTCAATTCCGTCTTTATTACTATATACGGATAACTCGCCTGATTGCTGACCTTCTCGCCCTTATCCGGGGCTATCAGACGCGTATCAAAATACATTGCCTTATCCTTAACATAAAACTGGTTAACCGTAATACTGTAGCCACCTGTCTCCTTTGTGCCAAAGCCTTCCGCTATGTATAAATATTCATCATCCTTGTACGTCAGCTTCATCGCCTTTGCCTTGTTTTCATTTATCTGCTTTTTAAACTCCTCCGGGATTTCATCCCCGCAGATCACCGTGTACTCAACCATCCTGTCACTCTCCGTGCCTGAAATATTTGCGCGGCAGCCCGAAATCACTGTCGTTTCCAATATAACAAGCACACCTGCAGCCATCACCAGAAATTTCCTCAATTTTTCTGACATTTTTTCCTCTCTTTCTTATCATATCGCTTATGATATGATATAATATCAGTAATTATTCGAAACCACCTTTAGAACCAAAAAGCTGTTGCTTACATGCAAGCATGACGCATCAGCTTTTTTATTCTCAATGGTTCTGAATAGTTACATTACATTTTATATTATGAAAAAGAGAGGTCAAATATGCGTTCAGTTTTAATCGTAATATTCGTATTTTTCTATCTGTTGCTCGGTCTTCCGGTGCTCGGAGCCATGTGGATAATACACAAATTTGCCCCGGCATGGGCCGATATGGCACAGCTTCGCCTGGTACAGTGGGCTTTCCGTGTCATCATATTCCTAAGCGGAGCAGACATTGAATTTATAGGGGAGGAAAATGTGCCAAAGGACGAGGCTGTACTATATATAGGAAATCACCGTAGTTTCTTTGACATCATAATCAGCTACTCCAGATGTCCACGCCTGACCGGCTACATCTCAAAGCAGAGCATCACAAAAATACCGGTGCTGGGTCTTTGGATGAAGCGCCTGCACTGCCTGTTTTTGGACCGCGATGACATCAAGCAGGGACTAAAGGTCGTGCTTGCAGCCATAGATCAGGTCAAATCCGGCATCAGCATATGTGTATTTCCTGAGGGCACACGCTGCAAAAACAAAGATGACCTGACAGAGGTACAGTCTTTCAAAGAAGGTACTTTCAAGATTGCCACAAAGAGCAAATGCAAGATAGTGCCAATGGCAATCATGGGAACAAATGAAATATTCGAGGATCACCTTCCATGGGTCAAAAAGAGGCATGTGGTTATCCGATACGGCACTCCTATTGATCCGGCAGCACTCAGTAAAGAGGAACAAAAGCATCTCGGAGCTCATTGCAGAGAAGTGATTGTGGATATGCTTCATGAAATGGTATAGCTGAAAAAACCGCCCAGTCGGGCGGTTTTTCATATTTCTTCTTCAAATTCCTTTAAACTATTAAATTTTTATTCTCATCAACTATTTTTTACTTCAAAACAAGCACCGAATACGCTGGCAGCTTTGCCGTTCCATCCTTATACGACGGGGCTTTCTTTGTAGTCTGAAGCATTGCAACAGCATCATTTACTCCAAGCGATGACACATCCACACTTGCTTCATCCTTTGATGGATTAAATATAAGCACTGCTTTCTCACCATTGTACTCTCTTGTGAATATACACACATTATCATTTGACAGATCTTTTTCAAAGGTATTTGTACCTCGTGCTATCTCCGGGAAAGCATTTCTTATTGATATTGTCTGCTTCACAAAGTTGTAAATAGAGTATGGATCCTCCATCTGCTTATCAAGGGTATCATATGTCTGCTCTGTTTCTTCTGCATTCTGAGGTCCCACACACATTCCCTTAGCTTTTGAATCCCCGCTCCATCTCATGGCAAGACGCTTCGTCTCATCATTGGCTGTGCCTCTCATGCCAATTTCCTCTCCATAATACAGAAAAGCATTTCCGGGCATAAGAAGATTCATAGCCTGTGCCATCTTGGTTTTCTCCTCGGCATTATCTCCGTTGTAGTATCCTGCGCTGCGTCCCATATCATGATTTGTATAAAAAGGTGCATCAATGTATGAGTCTGTATACTTCTTTATCTCATTTTCCACATCAACCAAAGCATTGCCGTATGTGCTGGCACCATGATTTGCTGCACCATTTAACACCTTTCCAATATATCCATCCTGCTGTGAAAAATCAAAGTTGAACATACTGTCAATTCCACTCTTATAGTACTTCGCATACTCTCTGTATGTAGTCCAGCCCTCACCAACCATATAAGCATCGGCCTTTTTGCTCTTCACATTGTTCACAAGCCATGTGAGGTCATCTATAGTCTCAGTCTGGTTATTATTATTGTAATAAATCACAGCATCCAGTCTAAAGCCATCTACGCCGCGGTCAAGCCAGAAGGATGTAACCTTGTCAATCTCCCCTCTTACAGCTTCGCTCTGCAGGTTAAGGTCAGGCATGCTGTCTACAAACTGTGACTCGTAATACCAATTCGTGCCCGGCAGCTGGTTGTAGCCTCCGGTATTGGTTTTGCTAAAATTATAGTAATCAACATAAGGACATTTCGAAGAATCCGGCTCTGCCCCATCAGGAAGCGACTTGATATAATCAGCAGCCGCCTTAAACCACGGATGCTCGTTAGATGTGTGATTTATTACAAAGTCAATAATCACATTGATGTTTCGCTTGTGACACTCTGTAATAAGCGCATCAAAATCATCCAGAGTACCATACTGCTTGTCAATATTCATATAATCAGTAATATCATACTTATGGTATGAAGGAGAAGGCATAATAGGCATCATCCAGATTTCATTGCAGCCAAGTCCCTCGATATAGTCAAGCTTCTCTGTAAGCCCCTTTAAATCTCCAATGCCGTCACCATCACTGTCAAAAAAACTGTATACGAACACCTCATAGCAGGTCCTGTAATTGTCCTGAATCACATTAGGATCATTTTTCGCATTCATCTGCTCCATAGCAGAAGGCTTGTACTCCTTCTTTGCTGCCGTCTCGGTATTCTTTCCACCCGCAGCACATCCCGCAAGCATCGACACCGCCATAGCTGCCGTCAATGCCACAGCAGTCAACCTGCCCGCCAATCTATTCACAGCCCTGCCGACCATATTGCGGCCGCCTATTTTATTATTAATCATACGCACTCCTTTTCTTAACTAAATTCTGAGCAAATTTGTATCTACAAAATCACTACACATATTCTCACATCTTCCACAAAGTAGCAACAAACTTAGCACTGTGTGCCACACCGGCACCACACAACCTGAAAGTGCTAAGTTTGCCACACACCCCCAAAGTTTGCCACAACCCAATATAAACCAAAAGCCGCCGCACAAAAGTGCAGCGGCCTAAATAAAACCAAATTAGCCTTTGACAGCTCCTGTAAGTCCATCCACGTAGAATCTCTGCATGATGATGAAAAGTATTGAGATAGGTATTGATACAACAACTGCAGCAGCAGCCCATCTTGTGAACCATCCGTTTATAAACTCTTTCTCAAGCATGTTGTAAAGGAGAAGAGATACTGTCCAATACTTGTCGTTTGGACCAACGATAACCTTTACAAATACGAAATCAAGCCATGGCGCAAGGAATGCTGTAAGTACTGTATATACTACGATTGGCTTACTGAGTGGCAGGATAACCTTGTAAAATACCTGGAACTGTGTACATCCGTCAAGGATAGCCGCCTCAGTAAGAGACTTAGGCACAGTATCAAAGAATCCCTTTGCGATATAGAAGCCTGTTCCTGCTCCTGCTGAGTAAATCAGAATCAATGAAATTCGAAGCATACTGCCCTCTGTAAGTCCGATAGCCTTTAAGATAAAGTATACGGCAACCATTGACATGAAGGCTGGGAACAATCCAAGAATCATAGCCAGATTCATGAAAGGCTTACGCATCTTAAATCTCAGTCGTGACATACAATACGCAACAGAAAGTACAAATACTGTTGAAATGATACATGAGAACACTGAAATAAACAGTGTATTAAAAAATGCTCTCGGGAAATTCAACAGTGTAGTCTCTGTGAACAGCCTTGTATAGTTGCTAAATGTAAGGCCATGTGGGAAGAAGTACTTTGTATAAGCACCACTCTCAGCTCTAAAGCTTGTCATAATAATCCAGAAAATTGGGAACAGCCATACTACAGCAAGTATTCCAAGAATGATATGAACAAGGGAATTCTTTGCTACTTTCTTAGCACGTCCGGCAGACATAGGTCTTTTTGCTTTTGCTACACTACTCATTACATGAATCCCTCCTCATCCTTGTATGATTTTGTATTTCTGTATGTAACAAGCGCTACGATAGAAAGTACAACGAATGTGAGGATACCGATAACGGCACCGATATTGTACTCCTGATTATCAATAGTCAGCTTGTACAACCACGTAACCAGAAGGTCCGTCTTTCCTGCACTGTCTCCGACAGGTGTAGGCTTTCCTGCTGATAACAGGTAGATAACGTTGAAGTTGTTGATATTTCCGGTAAACTGTGTGATGATATATGGTCCCATGATAAACATGATATATGGGAGTGTGATCTTAAAGAAGATCTGTGCTGCGTTTGCACCATCAATCTTTGCAGCCTCATAAAGCTCTGAAGGCACATTCTGCAATACACCTGTAACCTGAAGCATGGTATACGGAATACCTACCCAGCAGTTGATGAGAATAACAGAAACTCTCGCCCACATAGTGTTGGTCCAGAATGGAAGCGGGTTATCAATCCAACCCCACTCCAAAAGCAGGTTATTAATAGCACCCTGTGGCTGGAACATCTGTCTCATTACAAGGAGTGATACGAACTGCGGTACCGCAATTGAGATAACAAAGCATGTACGCCAGAAAGCCTTGCAATGTGTCTCTTTACGATTGATAACGATAGCAAGAAGGAGTCCAAGGAAGTTACAAAGGAAGGTTGCAAATACAGCCCAGCAGATTGTCCATCCGAGTACTCTCCAGAATATCTTACCAAGCTTACCACCAAGTCCAAGCACCTGTCCGAATGAGGCAAAGCCTGTCCAGTCGAACAATACCAGATGATCACCCTTTACTGAATAGTTTGTAAAAGCCATTGGAATCATGAACAGCAATGGTAAAACTGTAAAAATAAATATTCCCATAAGTGGGAGAAACATAAGTGTCTTATGTAGGTTTTTATCAAATAAATCCTTGACATCTTTGCCAAAAGAATTGATTTCTTTTCCAGCTTTTGAAAGGCATTCTGCCTTATATCCGCTCTTTAAATTCTCGCACCACATGTAAATAAATAATACTGTGATGGCAATTGTTATGACGCCATATAACAGTAATAATACTGACTGGTCGCCTGCAACATATTCATAAATCTGCTTCTGCTCATTAAATACCTCTTCCTGTTTTCTCCAGCCAAGTGAAGGCAGCATGGAAATGTAATAAGCACCAGCGCTAACCATATATGCTATATATGCAATCTCTATAGCAAGAAAAATCAGACCCTTTATAATCTGCTTATGAGCCATATTGGCAAGACCCATTACGAGTGCCGATAGCTTAACTGTAGCTCCGCCTTTTGTGAGGGCATTGCCAACAGTATACGGAGTAGCAAATTCCGAAACTTTTTTCTTTTTGTTTGCTCCTATCATACTTTTCCTCCTGGCATGCATTATATATGCCATTCCTTTAAACTAATTTATTCCAAGATTCCGGCTACCCGGAACCTTGGAATCATAATCTGATCTACTTAATTATTTAAGAGAATCATTAAGCTGAGTATTGAAGTCCTCTGTCTTCTGAGCTGCATTGTCCTTTGTAATCTGGCCTTCTGCACCGTTCTGGAAAGCATCACCGAATGGTGTAGCTGCATCCCAGTAACCTGCCATATCAATGATAGGCTGTGCTACTGAACAATCAGATGAAACCTTAGCCATAGCTGCTGCTACAGGATCTGCTGCGATTTCCTCGTTTGTTACAAGATCTTTGTTTACAGGAGCCTGTGCTCTTAACTTGAAGTGAGCAAGCTGTGCATCCTCACTTCCAAGGAATGCTGCAAGCTTAACTGCTACTTCCTGGTTCTTGCAGTTAGGGTTAACACCGATAGCCTTAGATCCTAAGAATGCCTTTAACTGGCAGTCTTTTCCACCAATATTGATTGTAGGAAGAGCTGCAACACCAACGTTCTCCTCACCAAGTGCCTCTTTAACTGCGTCATAGTTCCAGTTACCATTGAAGTAAGCGTTTACTGAACCATCCTTAAGTCCAGCAAGACCAAGTGATCCCTCATTGTTATCCATTACGAAGTTTGGATTTGCAAATAAATCTACGATGTAGTTTGTAACTGCTACTGCCTTATCTCCGCTGAAATCATATCCGGCAGCCTTGTCTGTTCCGTCTCCGAAGATTGTACATCCGTTTGCTGCATAGAATGCATTGAGATACCAGCCGTTATCAAATGGGAATGAAACCTTACCCTTTGTAAGCATTGTATCAAGGCTCTTTACATCATCCTCAGAGAAAACTCTCTTGTCATAGTACATGAACCATGTGTTTGATGTATAAGGAACTGCGTAGATGTCTCCATCATATGTAACAGTTGCTGCCATAGCCTCTGAGTTAGATGTCTTAACATAATCTGCTGCCTCTCCACCTAACTTAGCAATAGCATTAGCCTTAATTAATGGCTCAAGCTGATCGTTTGCAAACATGTAAACATCAGCTGCTGCCTTAGGATCCTTTGTAACAACGTCCTTTGCATCACTCTCAGATGATGTAACATACTTGAACTCGATGTTGAAATCAGGATTTGCTTTAGCAAATGCCTCGCACTCTGTCTTGAGCCAAGCACCCTTTGCATCATCTAAATCCTCTGAAGGTCCCATTACTGTAATGGTCTCCTTACCGCCGGCCTTCTTGTCGGCTTTCTCTGTTCCATTTCCATTGCTGCTTCCGCATCCTGCAAACATTGTTGCTACCATAGATGCGCAAAGTAAAGATGCTAATACTTTCTTCTTCATATCTTCCTCTCCTTTTTGAATATAAAATGTAAAAAAGTATATATATAAATTGCCGTGCAACTTATATCAAATTAATTATCTGCGGTAAACCACCGCAATGTTTCTAATCCAGGCTATCTTTTCGTTGTCCAATCTGTGTGGCTTACTTGTCATACGCCATCTCCAGTTATGTCCGACTGTCGAAGGATAATTCATCCTTGCCTCATTTCCAAGCTCTAATATATCCTGCATCTGGACTATCGCCAGCTCTGCGGTGCTGTGATACAGCTCCCTGATAAGAGCATTTGGAACCTGTGATTTATTTTCAATATTCAGATACTCATACATATAAGCAAGCTCATAATCTGTCTTGTCACTGAATGAACCAACTATCGTCTCATTGTCATGTGTGCCAATATATGCAACTACATGTGAATCGGTATAATTGTGTGGCAGATATTCGTTTGTCGGATCACCATCAAAAGCGAACATCATGACCTTAGTTCCCATCCAGCCCGATTTTGCAAGGAGCTTTTTCACTCCCGGTAAAAGGCTTGCTGATGTATAATCATCAGCCACTACATTAACCCCTTCAAGCTCTTCGTTAATTGCATTGACAAGCCTGCGTCCCGGTCCCTTGAACCATTTCCCGGATAGGCTCTTATCCTGTCCGTACGGTACCGCATATGCTTTCACAATTCCTGCGAAATGATCAATCCTGACAATATCAAAAAGTTCTCTGCATACACGCATTCGCTTTCTCCACCATGAGAAGTTGTCCTCCTTCATGGCATCCCAGTCATACATCGGATTGCCCCACACCTGTCCGCTCTCTGAATACTTATCAGGACCGGCAGCTGCAACATACTCTGGTGTATCGTTTGCGCTCATCATAAAGAGTTGTCTCTCTGCCCACACATCTACACTGTCATATCCTACATAGAATGAGATATCACCTATTATGTAGACACCTTTTGAGTTAGCATAATTTTTTAAATCCTCCCATTGCTCGAAGAATTTATATTGACAGAACTTCCAAAAAGTAATTGTATTATAATTCTTTTTTTGGTACTTTTCAAGCGCAACCGTTTGCGGATTTCTATACTCGCTTGGCCACTCGCTCCAATTTTTGTATAAATTGTCGGTTTTCAGTGTCATAAATAATGCATATTGCTCAAGCCACTCCGACTGTTTTTTTACAAAATCCTGAAACTCTTGTGCATTTGTATCAAATCTTTCAAACGCTTTTTGTAAAATCCTGCATCTGTTCTGATGTAATGCTGCATAATCAATTTCTGATTCGTCTGTGCCCCAGTTATACCCCAGGATCTCTTCCTTCTCTAACAGCCCCTCATCTACCAGCTTATCTAAATCTATGAAATAGATATTGCCCGCACAGCCTGATGATGGTTGATATGGACTATCGCCAAATATGGTGGGGCCAACCGGAAGAACCTGCCAGTACTTCTGTTTCAAATCACCAAGGAGATCAACAAAATTGTAAGCCTCTCTCCCAAGAGTACCTATACCATATGGTGACGGCAGACTCGAGATTGAAAGAAGTATTCCGGAGCCTCTGAGATTTTCTCTGGCCTCCAAATTACCATTCCTCTTTCCTAAAATTTTCTATTTTTTTCGTATCTGAGATTATTTTATTTCCTATTGTCAGATTTGTCAATCTTTTTAGTGGTTTTAAACTCATTTTTGCCATTTTTCACGTAATTTACATTCATTTTTTGGTAGTTATTACCACAGTTTCGAAGATTTTTTTCGAAAAATTTATTACAGAAAATATTGCCTATTTCTGATAGTAAATGTATAATTTAATTATCACATAAGAAAGGACAAATACTATGGCTACTATTAAGGATATTGCCGCCCGGCTGGGCGTGTCAATCAGCACTGTTTCAAAGGGATTAAATGGTGCCAGCGATATAAGTGAGGAGCTTCGTCAGACAGTTTTAGACACTGCTGTCGAAATGGGCTACAGCACAAAGCGCTCCAGAAAGGTAGAAAACCGCAAGCTGGCTCTGTTTATTGAAAATATGAACTACGAGTCTATCGATGAGTTCGGATATGATGTAGTGCTTGGTTTCAAACAGAATGCTTTTAAGCACAAATGGGACGTGGACATCATCCCTGTCACACCTCAGCTTCAGGCAGAAGAAAAATATGATACATATATATTAAAGAATGGCTATTGTGGCGCATTTCTGGTAGGTTTTGCTCTTCACGATGAATGGATGCAGCAGCTCAAAAATACTACAATGCCTACCGTTTTGTTTGATAACTATATAGAAAACAATCCCAATGTAGCCTATGTAGGCACCGACAGCTACGAGGGCATTGACATGGCTGTAAAGCATCTGCACAATCTGGGCCATAAAAAGATTGCCTTTATCAATGGTTCTCTTTTTTCCCTGGTTTCGGATCAGCGTCAGGAAGCCTTTGAAAACTCTATGCGCAATGCCGGTCTTGAAATCTACCCGGAGCTCATGGGACACGGCTACTATATTCCTGAAACCGCACAGTATTACGTTTCAAATTTTATTGCAGCAGGTGCCACCGCTATCCTCTGCGGAAGCGACACTATAGCAAAGGGTGTTATCTTAGAGTGCCAGCTGCACGGCTTCAATGTGCCAAATGATATAAGTGTGGTAGGCTTTGACGATGTCAAGTTTGCCGCAGCCCTTACCCCTCCTCTTACCACTGTCAGACAGGAGTGTAATGATCTGGGCCGCTGTGCATATATTATATTGAATTCGCTCATTCACCATATTCCAATCAGCCGCACACAGCTACGTCCAAGGCTGATTGAAAGAGAATCTACTGCACGAGTTTCCACCGCACATGCTGCTGAGGAATAGCCTGCATATATACCACCTTCCAAAGGAGGCAAAATTGTTCAAACGCAAACATGTAACCACTTTAATTACATATTCGCTGGTATTTATCAGTGCAATCTCCATGACAGCCTGTTCTTTTTCGGATGTCTCTTATCTATTCAAGAGTCCCGCACAAAAGCAGGCTATTCTGCACAAATCACCTGCGTTTTGGGAGGATGCCACAAGTGTTAAAGGCAGCAGCAACCTGTCTATCCTGCACAATGTCGCCTTTGAGGGGCAGCCGTACAATGATACAAGACAGTTTGGTGATAACATCCTTATGGTAGGACAGGGCAGCTACAATAATTCCATCATAGAGACCGATGATCAATCCGTTAAGTATTCATTTGATGTATATAATCCCTGGTCCAATGAAATCACGGCAAGCCTCACTCACGACAAAACCGACTGTGATGACTACATGATAAAAGGTGACCGACTCTGGCTCATTAATTCCGATGCCGGCAGGGCAACAATCTATGATAAGGATTTAAAGGAGATAAAAACCTGCAAATATAATCCTGAGGACTATGATGGCAATTGCGATACATCAGATTCTGATGATGGCGATGTGCCGAATCCCGGCAATTATTATGATGTCTCACAGATTGCCACCTCCGCTGACGGAAAATATGCTCTCGTGTCAGGTGTCACACCCGATACCTACAAATATGCAGTCTCTGATATAAGGCTTGACGATAACACAGTGCTTTCAACCTACGAAGGACAAAGTTTTTCCATGTCATGTGTCGACTCAAAGGGCTTTGTAATCGAGGCAGATACGGCCAACAATATTTGGAACTATCATTCATCCGATGGAGAAAACAGCTTTTTTTCACTGCCGGATGTGGTGGATGTGACTTTGGCAGAGGATGGTGACATGCTCATACGATGCCAGGATTTATCCTCGGACAACATCATCAGTTACTATAAATATTCACCCGCCACCGGTGTCAGTTCATCCTTTTCATACAACCTGGCGACTCGAAACACAGGCAAAATGTCCGACAGCTCATCCGACTCTGCGGCAGCCGATACCAAGACCTACTGTTCTGCCAACTCGGTATATCTGCCTGATGCAAACTGTGTGATGATGCTTTTGTACACAGCGCAGTGCAACCCGGAAATTCTCATCTGGTCACTCGACAAGGGCAAGAATGACAGCAAAGCCGAAATCACGTCATACAATGACTGTGATACACTGCTACAGGCCTTACGCGATGATGGCTCATATGTATCCCCATATTCTGCCATAGCCCCCGCTGACAGTACCGATGAAAATCAGGAAGCTATGGAAGAGGCCGGGAAGGATTCCGACTACAATACATACGGCGACGAGGTCACCCTGATACCTGACACCGCGTCATATGACTGGGGTGATTTATCCGACATAAATGCACGTATCACAGCCCTTGAACAGAAATACGGCTTTTCCATATATTTCGGGCCTGAGGTGCCAAAGAGAATTGATTACTACGATATCCATCAATTCAAGAACAAGGATAAGCTGTCGATCGCTCTGGATTCGCTTGAGGAAATACTTGACTGTTTCCCTGATGACTTTTTCACACAGCTGTGTTATGGCGATATAAGAGGCATGCGAATCTATCTGTGCGGTGATATTTCATCAGGCCACTCAGATATGATAAATGAGCCAAGTGGATTCGTAAATATAATAAACAACCACAATGTAATAGTTCTAAACTGCAACTACAGCTGGGATTTCAGCTACACTGTAGGCCATGAGATTTCCCATCTGATTGACCAGAGGCTTACATTCATACACACCTACAATGACAAGAGCGAGTTTTCTGAGAGGAAATGGAACAGCTTTAACCCTGACAGCTTCTCTTATGATGATAGCTACGCAAACTACAATCCGGATGATCCATCGAACCACATATCCGGGTATTTCATTGATTCCTACGGCATGACCTTTGCAACAGAGGACCGCTCTGAAATATTCGGAACCGCGATAGATGATTATATTAACGGCATCTATGATGATGCAAGATTCACAGATGATTCGCCGATACGAAACAAGCTGGACTACTACAGCAGATGTATCCGTGATGGCTTTGATACAAAGGACTGGCCTGATACGATGGCATGGGAGTCTGTGCTTACCGACACCGGGACGCAGGCCGATTAAATGATAATTTCAGAATAACACAAAAACCTCAAGTCATACGACTTGAGGTTTTTTAATGGGCAGAGATGGATTCGAACCATCGAAGCAAGTTGCAGCAGATTTACAGTCTGTCCCCTTTGGCCACTCGGGAATCTGCCCATGTATTCAATTACGATACTTGCATAGTTTATCACAACAGATGTGATTATGCAAGCATATTTTATCGTAACCAAATTATTTTCTTTAATACGTGGATTGCGCGCCTGGGACGATACTTTGGTGGGGGATTGATGCCCTCGCTTTCGCTACGCTACGCTGCTAAGAGTCTGTAGGAATTATGCTTTTAATCTTTCTATGACAGACGAAACCGGCTTTTATGCGCCGTCCATGGCGCATAACGCCTTGCCCAGCCGTCCATGGCCGGGCATTTCTGCTCCTCTAAGCATAATTCTGACAGACTCTAAGCAACTTCTCTATGCGCTCCAGTAAGGGCATCAATCCCCCACCAAAGCACCATCCCGGGCACACAATCCCTTACTTTGTAGCTATAATATAGAAATTAAAAAAGACAGCCTACGATCGGCTGCCTTTTAGGAGAAGGTATTTTTACTATGGGGTATAGCAAAAACTATATAATGTATTGGGGGGTTTTTACGGTTATTATAATATCACGGTTATAACGATAAGTGTTCACAAATTGCATAAAAATCGCGGTTTGTTTTTATGCAATTTGTATAGTTCTTTAGTCATATTCAATATTTTTCATATAGTCATTCTGCACAAAAGTATAGCTATTTTTTAAACATTATGTTCAACTGTTGTTTTGCTGTCCTCGTCAAACAGTGCTTCAAACTCATCTCTTGTGATTTTCTCCTTCTCAAGAAGAAGTGCTGCACATCTGTCAAGCACATCGCGGTACTCTGCTATCATGCTCTTTGCCTTGTCGTACGACTCGTCGATGATGCGCTTTACCTCGGCATCGATTGCCGATGCTATGCCCTCGCTGTAGTTCTTTGCATGGGCGAGGTCTCGTCCGATGAAGACCTCCTCCTCATCATCGGCATAGCAGATAAGACCGATATTGTCTGACATACCGTATTTGGTAACCATCTCGCGCGCAAGCTTTGTAGCCTGCTTGATGTCCTGTGATGCACCTGTGGTGATATCGTCAAACACAAGTTCCTCTGCGACACGACCGCCTAAGTCTACTACGATTTCCTGAAGCATACGTCCCTTTGTGTTGAACATCTCATCCTTCTCAGGCAGAGGCATGGTATAGCCTGCTGCGCCTGCTCCTGTAGGGATAATTGAAACTGTGTATACTGGTCCCACATCCGGAAGCAGATGGAAAAGGATTGCATGCCCTGCCTCGTGGTAGGCTGTGATGCGCTTTTCCTTGTCAGAGATGATACGGCTCTTCTTCTCAGCTCCGATACCAACCTTGACGAAGGATTTTCTGATATCATCCTGTGTGATATATTCTCTGTTTTCGCCCGCTGCACGGATTGCTGCCTCATTCATCAGATTCTCAAGGTCTGCACCTGTGAAGCCTGCTGTAGTCTGTGCAATCTGCTTTAAGTCTACATCCTCTGCAAGAGGTTTTTTCTTGGCATGGACACCTAAAATTTCTTCTCTGCCGCCCACATCCGGTCTGCCTACTACAACCTTTCTGTCGAAACGTCCCGGACGCATGATAGCAGGGTCAAGTATATCCACACGGTTTGTGGCTGCCATGACGATAATGCCCTCATTGACACCAAAGCCATCCATCTCGACAAGCATCTGGTTCAATGTCTGCTCACGCTCGTCGTGTCCGCCGCCCATTCCTGTGCCACGGCGTCTGGCTACTGCATCAATCTCATCGATAAATACGATACAAGGCGCATTTTTCTTGGCATCCTCAAACAAATCTCTCACTCGTGAGGCTCCGACTCCGACGAACATCTCCACGAAATCAGATCCTGAAATGGTGAAAAACGGTACCCCTGCCTCTCCGGCTACTGCCTTGGCAAGGAGAGTCTTACCTGTTCCCGGAGGTCCTACAAGAAGGACACCCTTTGGGATTCTTGCTCCAAGTCTGGTGTATTTTCCCGGATCACGAAGGAAATCAACTATCTCTGCAATCTCCTCCTTTTCCTCCTTTAAGCCTGCTACATCGGAAAACTTGATATGGTTCTCCTCCTGTGTGGTGAGCTTCGCACGGTTCTTGCCGAAGTTCATCATCTTGCCACCGCCGCCCTGTGCTGCTGCGTTGTTGTTCATCACTGCAAAGAGTATGAACATGGCTCCGAATACCAAAAGATACGGAAGCAGTGTCATAATCCAGCTCTCAGCCGGAACATCCGCAACTGTATAGTCGGTGTACCCTGCTTTTGTCATGGTCTTTTCGATATTGTTTACATCTGATACATAAAGCACCTTTGATGTGCCATCCTTGAACTTCACCTCCAGACTTCCTGTCGGTATCTCCCTGTTTTGCACTACCTTTACGCTCTTCACCTGATTCTTGTCAAGATCCTTCTCGAACTGACTCTGTGTGTAAGAGTTTGATGTAGCCCCGGCGCTCAGCCAGTACCAGATGCAGATTACTGCAAATACAATGATAATGTATACGCCTATTCCGCGCATACCGCTTTTTTGTTTATTCAATTTACTTCTCCTTTTTATTTTATTTCGCCCTCGACGAAGCCGATGTAAGGCAGATTTCTGAACCTCTGATCATAGTCAAGGCCATAGCCTACCACAAACTTATCAGGAATCACAAAGCCCACGTAGTCTACATTTACATCATCAACCACACGGCGCTCAGGCTTGTCCAAAAGTGTACAGATTGTGAGACTCTTCGGGTTTCTTTTGGCAAGGAGCTTTGAAAGCCTGCTAAGAGTATTTCCCGAATCAATGATGTCTTCTATGATGATGACATTCTCTCCCTCGATAGAATGCTCAAGGTCCTTTTTAATCTTGACATCGCCTGATGACTCTGTGCCTGAGCCATAGCTGGATACCGACATGAAATCCATAGTCATAGGCAAATCAATTCTCTTTGCAAGCTCAGTGGTAAAGAATATTGAGCCCTTGAGTATGCAAATGAGATATACTGACTGTCCCCTGTATTTTTCTGTAATTTGCGCTCCAATCTCTGCAATACGCTTATTGAGCTGCTCCTCTGTCAGGTAAACCGAAATATCATATTTTTTTGAAAAATCCATTTTGTTTTCCTCCGTAAAATGTGATCTTAAGTACTTTTCCTGTCTGTGGTGTGACAAGTGCGCTACAGCCGGATCTGTATCCGATAATGGCATGCACCAGTGATTCATGGGCTATAAGCCACAGCCCCGCTCTCTGCTGTGCAGGAATTTTATCACCTGTAAATACCTGCTTCAGCTTCTTATGATGGCCCTCGTCATCCACAATTATATAGTCACCGGCTTTTCTTGTTCTTATTTCAAAGCCTTTCTTCATCTTATCATAATCAAACCATTTCGTATATGGTTTTTTGGGAATTTCGTCCATTTTACCATTAAAATCTTTTATACAAAGTGTGACATATGAGCCATCTGCCGAAAGCTTTATGTTTTTTTGCGCTCCCGTGGCACTCAGTGCCTCAAGCTCTTTTTGCGTAATGTGAATTTCTTCTTTTTCATCGTCACACCTTCCGGCGCAGAGTATCACCTCGCCAAATGATTTTTCCGCAATAATTCCATATGGCAGATTGATTTTTCTGCCCGACTGCTGCCCTGCAAGCTTCACAAGTGCACCGATATGTGTGCTCGTTATGTCCTTGAGCCGCCCTGATGCCAGATGTATACACTCGCGCGCCACTCCGCTTTTTAATGCCGGATGCAGACTCTCAAAACGGCTGATTTCAAGTATCACCCTGCCTTCTTTTTTTGAAACCATGCTGTCACACGCCTCTTTTAGCTGCTGCTCGTAAAAATCATTCATCACCGCAAGCTGTCCTGCGCTCTCATTGATATGCTCAATCGCCCTGTCATTAATCTGCAAAAGCAGTGGAAACACATCATGGCGCAGCTTATTTCTGGAGTAGGCTGTGTCAGTGTTTGTGGCATCGGTGACAAAAGCCTGTCCGTTTTCCTTTAGATATTCCTCTATCTGTGCGCGTGTCGCTGATAAAAGCGGCCTGATATAGGTGACACCGTTCTTCACGGAAACCGGATGCATGCCGGCGAGTCCCTTCGCTCCGCTTCCGCGAAGCATCTGAAAAAGAACTGTCTCTGCGTTGTCCTCCATATGGTGCGCAACTGCAACGACTGCCTGCCTGCTGTTACCCTGCTTTTGGTCTGCTGCATAGGCAGTGGTGACTTCCTTTTCAAACGCTTCATAGCGCAATATCCTGGCGGCCTCCTCCAGTCCGAGTCCATGACTTGCTGCATATTGCGGTACGTCCACAGAATGCACATGGCACGGTATGTTAAGCCTCTCGCAAAGGTCTGATGCAAATCCGGCATCTGCCCTGCTCTCGGCGCCTCTGATGCCGTGCTCCACATGTACTGCCTCCAGCGCAAAATCAAGCTCATCTGCGCACTGTCTTTTTATCTCATTTAACAGCAGCAGAAGGCAGACCGAATCCGCACCGCCCGACAGCGCAACAAGCACCGTGCTGTGATTGTTTATCATCTTGTTTTCCAGAATATAATCTTTTGTCCGTCTAATCATTATTTTTCCCAGATTCCTATTGCAACTACAGTCATATCATCCATGGCGTATCCTCCTGTGTCAAGCAGCACCCTGTCCAGAATTTCCTGCGCCATCACGCCTGCATTGTCACTTTTGACGCCTGCGATGATATCCATAAGTTTCCCCTGTCTGTCCTTTACATGCAGATATTCTAGCACACCATCCGTCACCATGACAAGGAAATCGCCACTTTGAAGTGTATTTTTTGAATGTTTGCTCTCCTGCCAGGCATCGACCCCCGCCGGGAGTGATTCATTTTCTATAACACTTACTTGTTTCCCTGATTTGATAAATGACGGTGCAGCGCCTGTTTTAGCCAGCTCAAGCTCACCTGTGTACATGTCTATCGTGGCAAAATCAACCGTGGAATAGGACTCCTCGCCCGCCGATATGACCATGGCAGAGTTCATCAGCTTTAGGGCACTTTCCCTGCTAAAGCCGGCCTCCAAAAGCTTTTCAAGCAAATCCACCACCAGTGTGCTCTCGGCCTGCGCCTGCTTGCCCGAGCCCATGCCATCGGATACACATACATGATACATGCCATCATCCAGCTGAAACATGCTGCAGCTGTCGCCATTTGCCTGAGAGCCGGTCTTTTTTTTGGTCGCCACCCCCGAAAGTGCATAGAACTGATTCTCCTCGTAAAGCACAATAGATGTCCTCTCATCGGATATTATTGAAACTGTCCCATGTGCCTGCCTGAGCTTCACTCCCATGGCGCGTGAAACCGCCTGCACATACTTTGAAATTTCAATCCCGCCATCTATCTTGGTGCAGACATCTGCCTTTATACATACCTGCTGCCTTGCGTTCTCATAAATATGGGCATTTTCCACCTGTATACCAGCCTCTTTTGTATATACATAAACTCTTGAAAGACGCAGCCTTCTTTTTTTATCAATACATTTTTCAGCCCTGCACCAGCCCTCCATGAGCTCTGCCATAGCGTCAAGCTGTGTGGCTATGACGCGTCTGTTTTCCGTGAGACGCCTGTACCAGGCTTCATTTAGCTCAATACGGGCAAATGCCTCTGTGGCGGCTTCCACCATGCGCGTATAGTGCGGGCAGCCATCCACATATCTGTTTTGCACAATTTCCTCTGTTTTCATACGTTTGCGCACTGCATCAGCAAGCATTTTTATACTGTCGGAAATCGGAGTCCCGCTTGTCCAGCACACACTGCAGCCCTCACAGCATGCACAAAGTCTCCCTGTCACCTCAAGCTGTATTTTCTCACTCTCATCAGGGATTTTATCTGCCGTACATTTTACAGCCATGACATTTGCAGTCGAAATAATGCCTGAAAGTCCTGAAACTGCTGTGGCGAATGCCTCCTCCCTGTCGGGCAGGAGTCCTGCTATGACCGGGTTTTCATTGTGCTCAAGAGCCCTTAAATATTCGAATGCTCTGCAAAACGCAAAGGCCATCGAAAACACAACAAGGCTCTCTGCTACCGACAACACTATCTCATCCGTATCCGGCTTTCCCAGAAATGTTACCGACAGATTCATCACCGCCGTGGCACAAGCTGCCACAACGGCTGTTGTCAGACATCCGTTTTTACTGCTTTTTCTCACAAATAGCCTTTCCCCAAAGTAAATCACCGCAATAATAAAGAGATACTTACATATCGACGGTATCGATATAAAGTATCCCATTCCAATAATTAATCCTATGTAAAAAATAATCGTATGTCCACTACTCAGACAATAAACTCCATACACTGCAGGTATCAGCGGATAACAATCCATCACACACACCAGTGTGGATGCAAATGCCATAAGCCCCCACACAGCCTTTTTTAAATTTGCAATCCTCATCTTTTTGCCTCCATCTTTTTTCAACGATTATATGTGGTCAAAAATGAAGGTTTTGGCGAAAAAGCGCAACTATATCTTCAAAAATTATTTGTCCTTTTCCTTGAAAATTATTTCATTGTCATACGCAAGCCCCAGCTTGCTCTTTGCTATATCCTCTATGTACTGGTCACTCTGCATATACTGCTGCATGCTTTCTATCTCATCAGCACGCTCCGATTCTTTAGTGTACTGCTTTTCAAGCTCCGCTTTTTGTGCGGCATATGTAGATTCCTTCTGCTTTAGCTGCACAACCTGGACTACCATAACCACAAGAAATGCTATAACTATGATGGAAACACTTAAAGTTCCGCCCCTTCTCTTTGCACGACGTTTACTCATTATTCCTCCTTAGGTGCTTATCTGAATATCCTGCCAAACATTTTATCTTTCTTTCCGGTCACCTCCGGTACCTTCGAATACGTAATCATGTCTATCTCACCTTCTATATCGGCTTCTCCCTTCTCAAGGTTTAGCCTGTTTACGTGAAGATCCTTGCCCTTTAGGTCAAGCATGCCCAGCTCCGTCTCCAAAAGTATCTCTCCCACATCAAAGGAGAGCACATCCAAAATGCCTGTAAAGCTGCCTGTTCTGCGATTATTCAAGATAAGCTTATGACTCTTTGTGCCTGATATTTCTTCCATTTCCTGTCCCTCACATAATTTTTAATATGCTCCATAGACAGCCGCACATATACATGCCATCTGTGGAATCGCATATGTAAATATATGCCGGGATTCATGAAAATATAACCTATATATACTCAAAAAGATCTTTTGCTTCTTCCTTCTTTGTTGTGTCAAGGAGATTTAACACCTTAACCTTGACTGTCTTTTGTCCAAATGCTATCTCTATTATGTCTCCGACCTTGACATTTACAGATGCCTTTGCCGGTCTGCCGTTTACTGTGACACGGCCTGCGTCACATGCCTCATTTGCCACTGTACGTCTCTTTATCAGACGCGATACCTTCAAAAATTTGTCTAATCTCATTGTTACCTCTGTGTCTTACCTATAATAAATCAATTCATAACCATTACCCTGATTTCAGTGGATATAGCCAAAAATGGGCGGAGCCTTAAAGGCTTCACCCATTCTTCTACTCCGTGATAGTCTAACTTATTAGTTAAGAGAATCTTTTAAAGCCTTTCCAGCCTTGAACTTAGGAGCCTTAGATGCTGCAATTGTCATCTCAGCGCCAGTCTGTGGATTTCTTCCTGTTCTTGCTGCTCTCTCAGATACCTCGAAAGTACCGAATCCAACTAACTGGATCTTCTCACCTTTCTTTAACTCCTCTGCAACAACATCTGTGAATGCCTTTAAAGATGCCTCTGCATCCTTCTTTGATACTCCGGCCTTCTCTGCCATAGCTGCAACTAAATCTGCTTTGTTCATGATAAAATTCCTCCTCTGGATTTTCATAATTTATATAATTCGAGCTGTATTCCCAAATTACCTACAAGAATATATATACTTGTTTTTATGGGGTTTGTCAAGGAAAATGCGCTATTTCCTAGGCTTTTATGTACTTTTACCATTCTTAAAACCTTACTTTGAACTTAATAAAGAGGTTAATGTTGAAAGATAATCGGATATGTCCTTATTTGTCAGACTATTTTTGGAACTGTCAGAGGATTTATTGTTGGTTCCCCGTGATGAATTTGTACTCTGCGAGCTGCCGGTGGTGCTGCCCTGAGATGTACTTTGATTGTCCTTCTCATCAGCCCTCTCTGAGGCTGTCTCGGAAGGTGTCTGTGCGGTGGCTTGTGAACTGCCGGTGCTGTTAGTTTTGGTACCTGATGAATCGTTTGCAGAGCTGTCCGTATCGTCATTTATCGTAATCTGTATGGTGGCCTCCTTTGAGTTCACGTAAAGCGTCCTCGTCCAGGTGTCATAGCCATCGGCTGTTACCTTAAGCGTGTGTTTTCCGTATGTTATCTCAACCGGGCTCGTATAGTCGATTTCAATGCCATCGACATATATTTTTGCTCCCTGCACGTCAACCTCGAAAAGGATGCTGCTCTTTTTAGGGCCCTCACCCTTTAAATCATTTAAATTTACCTTTGTAGTCTCTCCTCTTTTTATCTCAATATCCGTGCTGCCTCCCCAGCCATTGTTGGCCACAGCGAGTGTATAGCTGCCCTCCGGCACATCAAGCGACATATCCTTAGTGATTTCTGCAAATATCCTGTCTCCGAGCTGCAAAAAACTGCCCTCAAACAGCGATGTATTGCTAAGCTGCAGTGTGCCGTGCCCTGTCGTGACAGAAATTGACACTATATCCTTGTCAATCCCGACAACAGCCAGCTTATCCTGCGCCGTGAGGCTGTCAGTATCTACGACATCCGAGCCTGAAAATATCATGGTGCGCTCACCCAGCCTGTAGCTGCTATTTCCGATTTCAAGCACGCTCTTATTCTTATCCACAGAAAAATTGGTCACTGCGTCGTTTGTCCACACCTTATCGGATTTTTGTATACGCTTTGCCTTGCCGTCTGAATCTGCCCCTGATATGTCAACCACATCACCCTGATGTATGTCTGAAACTGACATGTGATTGCCATATTTGTCGAAAAAGCCGGTGGTCAACCCATAGTAATACTGATACTGCACTCCTGTCGAGTAATTGTATACCCTGATTGTCTCATTGGCACTGTTTATGTCCGATACTATGAGAATATCTGAACTTTTCTTAACGGCCTTTCCGTTTTCCTCCGCAGCAGCTTTCAAACCGGACTGCGTGCTTTCTCCCACGGCCTCCGTCGTATCATTCATGCTGTTATAGAATTTTTTTACACCATCATCCGTGTCCTGTTTTCCACATGCTGCAAGTGACAGCACAAGCATGCATACCATGCAAAATAATCTTTTGAATTTCTTCATCTGTATTTCCTTTAATAGCTGGCTTTAAACGTTTTTCTACAATAATAATATATCGCATAGTCATTTACTTTTCAATTAAATTCACTATATATATGCATTACTGCTTACACTATGGCATGCAGGGCATGCAGATACTCCTCGCGCTCCCCGCTTAGCTGTATGAGCTGTGCAAGCTTATCCACATCACGGTCGCATACCCATGACTTGCGCGAGTTACTATAGTGATTGCAGAGCTTACAAAATTTTTCAGGAAACAAAAGCAGTGCTTGAAGCAATCTCATTGATGTATCATCAAGACTTCTTACGCTGCAATAGCTGTCAAAAATTGCATCTGCAACCGCTGTATCCCAGTGATTTTTTTCGAGCATCTTGCGCATGTACTCCGCAAGATCAGTTTCCGGATATCCCGGATGCATGGTCTCGAAATTGACAGGGAGCCATCTTCCGGACTGTGTATACACGACATTGTGCTGGTTGAAGGCTCCGTGACAGTATATCGGAACCGACGTTTTACTATTTTCCAGCTCACACAATATTTCCGCCGATTTCTGCCCCTGCTCTAAGAATCTCTCATAGCATTCATAAAACAGATGCTCAAAAGCATTTGTCTTGCTGCGACGCAGTATGTAGTTTTTAAGCTTTACTATCTGCGCACATTTTCGCTGAGCTTTTTCGTGCAGGCTTTCTACCTCGATATCCGAAGGCAGAGGATACTTTTCCAATATATTGTGCAGCTGCGCTAATGCCCTGCTGCCGCCACGCATATCATCTATGCTGTCCGTGCTGCACTCTCTGCCTGCTCTGTAATCCTTCAATATGTATGCGTCCTCACAGTTATCTCGCGATATGATACACTGCTCCTTTGTCTGTGATATCTGCTCCACATCCATACCGTTTCTCTGGATAAATGCCAGCGTATCCCGCAGGGTGCATGCCCTTTGCTCATGCCCTCTGTACGGCACGAGCAGCTTCTGCCCGATGCCTGTGTCACATATATATGCTCCTCTGCCCTTTATTATCCTGCTTACTGTAAGCTCATATTTTTCCAAAGCCACTTCCGGCTGATTATACAAAAAAATCCCCCCTCATATGATTAATACACCATAACTATTCAGATGCTTTTTAATCATATGAGAGAGGTTATTATTTTATTCGCAAGCTCTTTAAGTTTTTGTGCTTCATTGAGCGATGGGTCATCAAGCACCTGCTCATAAAGTCTGTCCAGGATACCGCCAAGCTTCGGTCCAGGCTCTACTCCCATTTTAATCAGGTCGCTGCCATTTATTTTCATTTCCTTTTTTGATACACACTGGTGGTCTGCGAGGATTTTCCTGTATACACGCTCATATTCTGCGATGTATTCAAGCTTTTCTGCGCGCTTATACATGCTCTGTCCGAGTGTATCGGCTCTTTTCACCTCAAACAACAGCGGAAAAAGCTCTGTTCCTATGCGGCTCATGGCACGCCTTACATTGCGCTCCGTGATGGCCGGACGGTCATCATGCTCTTTTACGAGCTTACAGCAGCAGTCTGTAGTCCTGTTATCAAACTTAAGGCGCCTGAGTATCTTTCTTGTCATATCAGCTCCCACAACAGGATGCTTCTTGAAATGATTCTGGCCTTCCTCGTCTGTCGTAATGCACACAGGCTTTGCCACATCATGAAGCAGCATGGTAAGCCTTAGGATTTTGTCCGCTCGCACATGCTCCAAGGTATGAAGCGTATGCTCGCCGACACTGTACATATGGTGCTTATTGTGCTGAGGTGTCTGCATCATCACATCAAACTCCGGCATGAATACCGCTGTGAGTCCAAGCTCATACAGATCTCTCATCATCTGCGGATGATCTGATGTCAGAAGCTTCACAAGCTCCACCTGGATTCGCTCTGCGCTGACCTTTGACAAGGCAGGGGCAAGCTCTTTTATGGCTGCTTTAGTCTGTGCCTCTATATCAAAGCCAAGCTGGGCTGCAAATCGCACCGCACGAAACATCCTGAGTGCATCCTCACTGAACCTGTCGTGCGCACAGCCCACACATCTGATCACATGTGCTTTTAAATCTCCTATGCCGTCAAATTCATCGACAAGCCCTGCCCTGTGATTATACGCCATAGCATTGATTGTGAAGTCGCGTCTCTCCAGATCAAGCTTCAGATTGGAGGTAAAGGTAACCTCCTTTGGATGGCGTGCATCCTCGTACTCTCCGTCTATCCTGTAGGTGGTAACCTCATAGCCCACATGCTCCAGCATGACCGTGACTGTGCCATGCTGGATACCTGTGTCTATCGTATGGTCAAATATCGCTTTGACCTGCGCAGGCTTTGCAGATGTGGTGATATCCCAGTCCTGCGGTGTCCTGCCAAGGAGACTGTCACGCACGCATCCACCTACCGCATATGCCTCAAAGCCATGCTCGTAGAGCGTGTCTATTATGAAGTTGACATTCTGCGGTAAATCTATGCGCATCTGTATTTTCTCCTTTTAATATGCCTTACCCCAGTATACGAGCTTATGCGCCGGCTTTCCACAGCATACGCATACGTCGGAAATCTGCTCCTGGTCACCAAATGGCATACAACGGCTTGTAACTGTTGTGTCCTCTTTGATTTTGTTCTCGCAGGCCTCGTCTCCACACCACATAGCACGGATAAAGCCAGGCTTTGTCTCTGCGATTGCCTTGAACTCATTGTAGTCGTGTGCATCGTTTATATGGCTTGCAAGGAATGCCTTTGCCTTCTCGAGCATGTCATTCTGCATTGTCTCAAGTACCTCTGCGAGCTTCTCATTGACCTCATCGAGTGAGACAACGATTTTCTCTCTTGTGTCTCGGCGGACGATAACGCACTGGTTTTTCTCGATATCCTTTGGTCCAATCTCGATACGTGTTGAGATTCCCTGAACCTCCTGTGCTGCGAACTTCCAGCCAGGTGTCTTGTCGGTTGCATCGATTTTCACGCGGAAATCCTTTGAGAGCTTGTCCTTGAGGTCGTATGCCTTGTCAAGGACGCCGTCCTTCTGCTGCTGGATTGGAATGACCATAACCTGTGTTGGTGCAATCTTTGGTGGAAGCACGAGTCCTGAGTCATCTCCGTGAACCATGATGATAGCTCCGATAAGACGTGTTGAAACGCCCCATGATGTCTCATGACAGTACTGTAATTTATTGTCCTTGTCTGTGTACTGGATGCCGAATGCCTTAGGGAAGCCGTCACCAAAGTTGTGTGAGGTTCCTGACTGGAGTGCTTTTCCGTCATGCATGAGTGCCTCTATTGTGTATGTAGCCTCTGCTCCGGCGAACTTCTCCTTGTCTGTCTTTCTTCCCTTTACCATAGGGATTGCAAGATATTTCTCACAGAAATCCGCATAGATGTTTAACATCTGTACTGTACGTGCCTCTGCCTCCTCGGCTGTTGCATGAACAGTATGTCCCTCCTGCCATAAGAACTCTGATGAGCGGAGGAATGGACGTGTTGTCTTCTCCCAGCGCACTACTGAGCACCACTGGTTATATACCTTTGGAAGGTCTCTGTGTGACTGTACTGTTTTGCTGAAAAGCTCGCAGAAAAGTGTCTCTGATGTAGGTCTTACTGCAAGTCTCTCCTGAAGTGTCTCAAGTCCGCCCTGTGTGACCCATGCGACCTCCGGTGCAAAGCCCTCTACGTGATCCTTTTCCTTCTGGAGCAGGCTCTCCGGAATGAACATTGGCATGTATACATTCTCTACTCCTGTCTCTTTGAACATTGCATCGAGATTCTTCTGTATATTCTCCCAGATGGCATAACCATTGGGTTTAAAGATCATGCATCCCTTTACAGATGAATAATCCATCAACTCTGCTTTCTTCACAACGTCTGTATACCATTGTGTGAAATCTTCCTCCATGGAAGTGATGGCCTCTACTAATTTTTTCTCCTTAGCCATTGCTTTTCTCCTTTTTTATTTAAATATTCTATGATATACGAGGCTTTTATATCTCATCCGGCCCCTGCACCACGCATAATTTTACTAACATATATTATTCCATAAGCGAGCTGATGTCAATAAGCCTGAAAACTTGTTCTGCAGTGTTTTTCATATTTTTTTGAGCATTTTTGATATCCATAGCCTCATTAAGCGTTGTTGCCCCTCTTATAATAGGGAAAAACGCATCTATGCCTTCTTTATTACATGCCACTGCATCGTCAGTGACACTCCCTGCAAGTGCGATTACTTTACAGCCGTTTTTTCTGCCTGCTTTTGCCACTCCGACAGGCACCTTTCCCATGGCGCTCTGTCCATCAAGCCTGCCCTCTCCGGTCACTACGATATCGGCATTTTTCAGTTCCTTGTCAAGCTGTATTGCGTTTAGCACTATATCTATGCCGGATTTAAGTTCCACGTTCTCAAGTCCAAATAGAAAAGCAAACCCAAGACCTCCCGCAGCACCTGCTCCCGGTGTCTCGCTAAATCTTTTTCCCGCATACTCCTCAACACAGTCTGCATACTGTCTCATCATTTTATCCATCTGTGCCTTTTCATGCTCCTGTACGCCCTTTTGCTTTCCAAAAATGTATACGCAGCCCTGCTCTGTGCACAGTGGATTAGTAACATCACATGCTATTTTGAAATGACACTGCTTTAATTCTGCAGGAACCTTGTCAGCCTTGATCTTTTTTACCCTTGCAAGCGAGCCAAATACCGGTGGAAGAATATTGTCATCCTCATCATAAAACTCATAGCCGAGCGCCGACAGCATTCCTATGCCACCCTCAGTGGTTGCGCTTCCGCCTATTCCGATTATGAAATTCCGACAGCCCTTGTGAACAGCATCCAATATCATCTCTCCCACACCCAATGAGGTTGCTTTCCACGGATCAGGTTTACCTTCAACAAGTGTGATTCCCGACGCTTCTGCCATTTCCATAACAGCCGTATCATCCTCAAGTACTCCATATGTCGCGTGCACCTTTTGTCCCATCGGTCCTGTTACATCAACATGTTCATATGTGCCATTCATGCCCTCTACCAAAGCGGTTACAGTTCCCTCACCGCCATCTGCAAGCGGTCTGACCACCACGTCCGCTTTCGGTATTGCCGCCAATATGCCTTCTTTACATGCCATCCCGGCCTGCATGCTTGTCATGCTTCCTTTAAATGAATCAATTGCTACTACAACCTTCATTTTACCATTCCTCTATTTTTGTTTATATTCTTCTATTCTATATTTCATTTTTCTTCACCTACAGACTCTGTTACATTTGCAGAATAGCCACTCGGATCCTCATACATCACCGGATTACTGCTACAGTGAGCATACAGATTCAGTCCATCATTATAGATCACATCTTCCTGCGTGAACCGTCCGATACCCGTATTGTAATAACGTGCACGCAGATAGTAAAGTCCCGTCAGGTCATCCTCAATCTGTGCATTATACCTTAGACGATTCGGGATGTTTTCCTGTCCTGCAATCCTTTGACCAAACGCATCATACTGGTAATCATTCTGTATGCTTCCGGCTGCATCCAATACGATGGAACATTATTAAATATAGTCTTTCGTAATGTTCCAAGCCCTTTTTACTTCGTCATTATATTTCTCATTCAACTGATTTCTTAATTGAACATCTGCATCATAAATAATGAAATCGCTTAACCCGCCTCTCGAAGCAAACAGTTTACTATAGCTTTCTATCAGATATTTCATTTTTTCACCATCGCTCTCATCCGAGTCAATACAATTAACTTGTCCCATAAGAATTCTTAATATCCCGTTATATTGTCCATATCCATATTTTTGTACCATTTTGCCAATCTCTATATACGCCTCTCGCAACTGCAAAAGCGCTTCATTTCTTATCATTCTTCTATCTCCAATCTATTGTAACGGTGTTTTTCCTACAACTTCAAAAGTCCATGGTGCATCTATATAGGTTTGCATAACATTACATCCTCCCACATATACTCCACCTTGCGGTCCGACTGGTCCTGTATAAATAGTAGTACCCTTTGGTATTTTAATCGCATATACATTATCTATATAAGAGCTTGGCTCACTCGTAAACCATCTTCCATACGGATTTTGAGCATTACCTGCTCAATACATTATTCTATCTTCCTGTAATACTTCCATATTGTATCTGCCACCATAGAAATTCTTTGCAGGTTGATTTGGCATTTCTGCTAACGGTCCTGGATTTTCAATCATATTATATTGATAATTAGCTATATCATCTGACCCATATATAACAGTTGTTCTACCACTCTGGTCTCAACAACCTTCCCAACATCTTCCGCTACATTTCCGGTTCCCTCGGTTACTCCATCAATCCCTTTTGGGGCTTTCGCCAGCTTGTTCGCCTCTGCTTCAATTCCATTCAGCCCCTTTGCTGTCACTCCACTTGCAACCATACCGGCAACCATTCCTGCTGTATCATTTGTTCTCCAGATTCTACTCCATCCTTGTCAGATGGAATATGACTTTTTATTATGCATGATATCGTATGTCTTTCGCCATCCGGTACAAATTCGACTTTTATACAAAATCTTCCATCTACATCGAGACAAAGCCTATCCATCATGCCCATGTTCTGTGCTGTATATTTAATTGTTTTTCCATCTATGCATATTTCTATATCTCCCAGTGGCGTGGTCATTCAATTCTCCCATATCTAACATTTAAGAGAAATGTCCAGAATTATTACATCTTTGAAATTTCTATTGTTGGTTCCCATTCGGTTACAATATCAATATTGTAATTCTGAGTAATCACTACATAATGTTTTAAATTTAAAGCCTCTCCATAACCATCAGAAATTTGATTTATTTGTTCTGAATCCTTCATCTAGCATACGTACTGCTTGAACCATACCGAAATTAATCATTACGCATGTTTGACTACTTGACAGTTTTATAGTTAGTCCTTGTTTCTCACCATTTATTAGTTGCACTTGGTAAACTGCTTTTGGAATTATACCACCAAATACTTCTTTCCATTTTTCCATATCTTTTATCTCTCCTAATATCGAATTTTGTACACTTTCCTATTGGACACCCTTATTTCAAGAGTCGCTCCTCCTGTTGTACTACCTGGACGAGCAACAACTGTTGTTCCATCACTCAACTTACCGACTTTTCCTGATCCATATTTTGTTTGAATTTCTTTAACGTCGATAGGATTTAGGGCATCAAAATCCCTAATTGTCTGTTCAAAATCACCTGTTGATTCAAAGTTCCTAGCAACGCCTTTTCCGTTAGTAGTTTCTGGCAAGCCGTCAATTATATCATCAATTGTCTTACTACCACTCTGGTATGCTAAACACATAGGAATCAAAGCAGTCTTTTTCTATCTATTGCTTTTCTTTTATTCCTATTTCACAATTATCCTGTAATAGATAGAGGTGT
>QWCN01000662.1_pt1 | contig 59698 bp, 45 predicted proteins | sample 1972711 | NCBI WGS metagenome assembly QWCN01 (sample SAMN09866707, study PRJNA288562) | Human gut metagenome isolate term1_stool, whole genome shotgun sequencing... | isolation source: gut | host: Homo sapiens | place: USA: California
CCACGTTAACGAGTTTGGCCCCCTGATCGTTTCCATCGACGCTGAGGGCCGCAACCTGTTCGAAGAGAACAAGGTCATCTTCAATCAGCGCAAGGATAAGGCCGTCGAGGAAATTTGCAAGCACGTTGGCTTCATCAAATAAGATCCAACTGCGAAGCCAGCGTTGCCTATACCCTGCGGAGAGCAACCATCCATCAAAAGCTTCTTCTCCCCACGATGAAGCCCATCGGCCAGTAATTTCTGATTTTCAAGCAGCAAAGCCTGGAACTTCTCGATTTATCGGTAAGTTTCAGGCTTTTGGTTTTCGGCAAGTTCCACGCCATACGCCAATTTTACGCCAAACGATGCTAAGATTTATGCAGTGCAAAAAGAGGGTTGTTCCGGTTTTGTGGTGAATTGGGTAGGCAACGGATGGATGTCGTTTTGTAAAGGTCTGCATTGCATAAAACGCAAAGGGTGTGCAGCCGCAAAAAGCTGCGCACCCTTTTATTCTTTTGCCTGTAATGATTATGGGTTCGGGGAAGCCTTTCGCCCGCCTCCTCACCCAGTCTGCCCTCAAAGTTGATGCAAAACCGACGCAAGCGGGTGTTACAGTTTTTGCAAAGAAGGCCGCACCCCACGGCCGGCCCGCCGGGGCAAAGGGCAGCCCCGCGGGCGCAATCTATGGTATACTGAACTCAAACGGAAAGCCCGGCAACCCCGACAAACCAAAACCCGGAAAGGAACCCCCATCATGTATGACATTCTGATCGTGGAGGACGAAGCCCCCATTGCCAACCTCATCCGCATGAGCCTCACCCAGGCAGGCTATCGCTGCACCATTGCCAGCGACGGCGATGAAGGAGCGGATTGGGTCGAACGGCGGCGGTTCGATCTGATCCTGCTGGATGTGATGCTGCCCCACACCAGCGGCTTTGAACTGATGGAATACATCCGCCAGTATGACACGCCGGTGATTTTTCTCACTGCCCGCACCGAGGTGCGGGACCGGGTAAAGGGCCTGCGCCTGGGGGCGGAGGACTACATCATCAAGCCCTTTGACGTGGCCGAACTTCAGGCCCGGGTGGAGGTGGTGCTGCGCCGCTACCACAAGGGCAGCGGCAAGGTGACGCTGGAGGACATCACGGTGGATCTGGACAGCCGCATCGTAACCAAAGGCGGCCGTCCGGTGGACCTGACCCCCAAGGAGTTTGATATTCTGCGTCTGTTTTTGCAAAACAAAAACATTGCCCTCTACCGGGAGACCATCTACGAGCGGGTATGGGGCGAGCCGTTTATGGGCGATACCCGCACGGTGGACCTGCACGTGCAGCGCCTGCGCCACAAGCTGGGCTGGGAAAAGCGGATCGCCGCCGTATACAAGGTTGGTTACCGCTATGAGGAGAACGAACCATGAAGTTCGCCGTTAAAATTTTCGCCGTGGCCTATTTTGCCGTGGTGGTCACCTTCGGGCTGGGCGGGTGCGCCATGCTGGAGACCGGGTTTCAGCAAAGCCTGGCCGCTCGCCAGCAGCAGGCCGCCAGCAGCAACGATGCGCTGTGCGCCGCCTACCACACGGTGAGCCAGGCGGGCCTGCCTGCCTATCTGGCCGAGGGCTTCCGCAAGCAGGTGAGCAGCGATGCCGGCGGCAGCACCACAGCGGTGGGCGGGCTGGACGCGCTGCAGAACGAGGCGGGCCGCCTCCAGGCCCAGCAGCTGGAAGCCGGAAGCCGGTGGGCCTGTCTGATGAACACACAAGCGGGCTGGACCTATGAGATGGTCAGCTGCCTGCTGGAAAACGGGCAGAAGGTATATGTGGAAACCACCATGGACCTGACCGACCTGTATGCCGACCGGGCCGCCAGCTACCGGCTGTACCGCGGGGTGCTGCTGGCGGTGGCCCTGGCCAGCAGCGGCCTTCTGGCTCTGACCAGCGCCCGCCTGGCCCGCCCCCTGGGCCGGGTGAGCGAGGCCGCCCGCCGCATTGCCGGGGGTGAGCTGAGCCAGCGGGTGCCGGTGGGCAGAGGGCAGGACGAGGTGGCCCTGCTGGCCCGCGATTTCAACCAGATGGCGGACGCGGTGGAAACTCAGGTGGCCCAGCTGGAGGCCGCCGCCCGCCGACAGCAGGATTTTGTGGGCAACTTTACCCACGAGCTGAAAACGCCCCTCACCTCCATCATCGGCTATGCGGATATGCTGCGCAGCTACGACCTGCCCGCTGCGGAACGGCGGGAGGCCGCCGAGTATATCTACCGGGAAGGGCGGCGGCTGGAGAGCCTGTCGCTGCATCTGCTGGACCTGCTGGTGCTGGAAAAGACCGAGTGTGACCTGCAGCCGGTGCAGGCGGAGCACCTGTGTGCCGAGGTGGAGCAGGCCACCGGATTTCTGGCGAAGAAATACGGGGTGGCGCTGTCGGTCCGGTGTCAGCCTGCCCGGATTCTGGTGGAACCGACCCTGGTAAAAACCCTGCTGTACAATCTGGTGGACAATGCCTGCAAGGCCAGCACCACTGGGCAGAAGGTGGTGCTTCGTGGCCGGATGAAGGACGGCCGCTATGAGCTGAGCGTGCGAGACTACGGCCGCGGCATGGCCCCCGAAGAGCTGAGCCGCATCACTGAGCCGTTCTATATGGTGGATAAGTCCCGCGCCCGCAGCCAGGGCGGCGCGGGGCTTGGGCTGGCACTGTGCAAGCGCATTGCGGCGCTGCACGGTTCGCCCCTGGCCTTTGCCAGCCGCCCCGGCGAGGGCACGCTGGCGGGTTTTGCCGCCCAACTGGCCCCGGAGAAGGCCGGGCCGCCCCACGAGGAGGTGCAGCCGTGAAAAACATCAGAAGAAATCGGGCGGCCACCGCCCTGGTTCTGGCGGCGCTGATTCTGGTGACCGCGTTGGTGATGAAACTGCCGGACTGGTACGAGGCCTGGAAAGCCCCGGCCCGCACCATCGGCGAGGTGACGCAGCTGGATGAGAGCCTGCTGCGCACCGCCAACACCAAGCAGATTCTGACGCTGCTGGAGGACCCGGACACGGAGTGGGTGAACCTGAGCGCCCAGACCGACACCCAGGCCGCCCGGGACGCCGCCTGGGATGCTCTGGCCGATTGGTCGACGACCGCGGAAAACCGCCTGGCCGAGTTCGGCTATGATGTGACGGAGAGCGATGCCGGCAGCGGAGTGATCCCGGAGTGGGATATCAACGGATGGGAGGCCCTGTACCAGATGCAGGACATGGCGGTGCCCATCAGCCCGTTGGAGTTCATGCTGGCCCTTCCGAGCGATCATACGCCGAATGAAACAAACTTGAAGAATCTGCGCCCGCTGGACACCGGCTGGCAGCTGGTGAGCCTGCGGGGCAGCACCGAGAGCGGCGCGGCCAGCGCCATGCTCTGGTCGGTGACGTTTCAGGGCTACGGCACCTTTGACGAGGTTCAGGTGCTGTTTGACCCGCAGACCTCGGTGATCTATCGGGTAAGCGTCTGGTTCAGCGAGTGGTACACCCTGGAGCAGGCGCTTCCCACGGAGGAGGCCCTCAAAAACTCGAACGAGAACCAGCTGGCCTACGCGGTAGGCCTCTGCTACTGGGACGACGAGCGCTTTGCGCAATTGACCATGCGCGAATACAGCAACGCAATCTGGCTGGACTACAACGGCCCGGCAGGCGGCGATGCGCTGATGGGGTGACCTTGACGGCTGCGCAAAAAGGCTTCCCCGCGAGGCAAAGCCTTTCTCACTCCCAAAGAACCACCCCTCCGCACGAAAAAAGGCCCCTTACGGGGCCTTTTTTGTCAATGCTTCCTCTTCGCTCACAGCTCCACCACGTCCAGGTCATCCGGCACATAAATGCCGCCCTGAAAGTGCTGCGCGGCCTCGGCGGTGTAGCGCGCCTTGCGGTCGGCAAGGCCGCTTTTGTCCTCGGTGTGCCACAACACCAGGTTCTTCACCCCCAGGCGGGCCGCCAGGGCCGCGCCGTCCGCCACTGTGCTGTGGTGCTTTTCGTAAGGTCTGAAGCGCTCGGCGTCCGCCCGCAGGCAGAAGGCCTCGCACAGCAGCCATGCCGCGTTCCGGGCGTGTTCTTCGCAGGCCGGGTTCACCGGCTCGTCCCCCATAAAGGCCAGCTTGCCGCAGTCCATCCGGACGGTAAAGGCAAACTGCTGCATTTTGGTGGAGTGAATGTCGAAAAACGTAAAGGTCCGCCCGGCAATGTCCCGGCTCTCGCCGTCCTTGATCGGCAAAAAGAGAATCCGCTCATCGAAGAAATCGGTGAATTTTTTCTGCAAGGTGATGGTGCAGAAGGTGCGCAGCGCCTGCTCCAGCGTGGGGTGGCAGTGGATGGTCAACGTCCCCTCATAGCTGCCCTTGCGCATGGCGGTGGCGGCCATGCGCACCAGCCACACGGCCCCCAGCAGATGGTCGGTGTGGGCGTGGGTCAAAAACAGATGGTGAACGCTCTCCACCCTCAGCCCGGCATCCTCCATCTGCTGCAAAATTCCATTGCCGCCGCCGCAGTCCACCAACAGGCCGCCCTCCGGCCACTCCAGATAAAAACAGGTGTTGTAGCAGCGGGTCACCAGCGCGTTGCCGGTTCCCAGAACGTGCAGCGTTTCATTCATCGTCCATTCCCTCCACCGTCCGCTTCATGTTTCGGTTCGCCGGTTCGTTCGTTTTGCGCACGGCCAGCCGCTGCGCTGTATACAGGCTGCACCGGCCGCTGCACAAAAAGCTCACGGCCACGGCCAGCGCAAACAGGGGCATTCCCTGGCCGCCGAACAGCTCCATGCTGAGCAGGATGCTGGCCAGCGGGCAGTTTGCCACCCCACAGAAACAGGCTGCCATGCCCACCGCCGCGGCAAACCCCGGCGCAAGGCCCAGCAGCGGCCCGATTACACAGCCGAACGTAGCCCCCACAAAAAAGGTGGGCACAATTTCGCCGCCCTTATACCCTGCCCCCAGGGTAAGGGCCGTGAGGGCGATCTTGAGCACAAAGGCCAGAGCTGAGGGGGTGGTTCCCTGCTCCACCGCCGCCGTGATGACCCCCATACCGGCACCGTTGTACACCCACCCCTGCCCCGCCGCGTGCAGCAGCAGGCTTGCCAGAATCACCAGGCAGCCGCCCGCCGCCGTGCGCAGGGCGTAGTTGGGCAGGGCGCGGCGGTAGGCGTGCTCCGCCGTGTGCATGGCCCAGCAGAACAGCTCGCTGACCAGTGCGCAGCCGATGGCCAGCACCAGCACCCGCACCGCGTCCTGCGGCTGAAGAAGGGCGGGGGCCGTCACCGCAAACCGAGTGGGGGCCACGGCCAGCCTGCCCGCCGTCCAGAAGGCGGTCAGTGCGCTGACCAGGCAGGGCAGCAGCGAAGCCTCGGCCAGAAGGCCCACGTCCGCCACCTCAATGCAGAACACCGCCGCGGCTAGGGGCGTGCCGAACAGGGCGCTGAACACCGCACTCATCCCGGTGAGGATCATGGTCTTTTCGTCCTCCCGGTTCAGGTGCAGCGCCCGCCCCAGGGCGCTGCCCATGCTGCCGCCCAGCTGAAGTGCGGCCCCCTCCCGCCCGGAAGAGCCGCCGCACAGGTGGGTGAGAGCCGTGCTGAGGAAGATCAGCGGGGCCAGACGCAGGGGCTCCGGCTCGCCGCTGCGGCCGCACTCCAGCACCAGGTTCGTGCCCGGGTGGCTCTCCCGGTAGCCCGCCAGCGCGTACAGCCCCACAATCGCAAGGCCCGCCAACGGCAGCCCGGCCAGCAGCCAGGGATGGGCCGTGCGCAGCGCGGTGGCCTCGTCCACACAGTGATGGAAGGCGCTGCCCACAGCGCCCCCCAAAAGGCCCATGGCCACGCCCAGCGCGCACCATTTTATAAGGCCTGTTCCATAGGGGCGGCCTGCTCTGGCCCAGCGCCCGAGCAGACCCTTGCCCCACTGCAAAACGTTCATCGCACTTCCCCCTCCAACGCCCGAATCCGCGGGCTATATTTTTCACAATACTACAAAATCCTACAGAAGTTAGTATAGCATTTCAGGCCGCAGAATTGCAACGACGCCCCGCCCCGCAGCCGCCGCCCAACCGGCGCCGGCCTTCCGAGGCGGGACGCGAAAATCCGCATTGGCCCGGCACTTTTTTACCCAAAAGGGCAAAACCCACAAAGCCCCCCGCTGCACCGGCCGCAGGTTTCGGACAAAGGCGACAAACTTCACGCCGAATCTTTGTAGATTCTTGACAAAGCACCGTTCGTTGACGTACTATAAAGGACGGTGAATTGACGAAACCACAGGCATTCCGTGCATAAAACGCACGGTGCTGCCTTCCTTACGTTGGTTGAATACAAAAGCCGGGCGGTGTGCCCACACAAGCGCCGCCCGAAACAGGAACGAGGTTTTTATATGGAACGGAAAGATTTGCGCAACATTGCCATTATCGCGCACGTTGACCATGGCAAGACTACGCTGGTGGACCAGATGCTGCGCCAGAGCGGCGCCTTCCGCGACAACCAGCAGGTTGCCGAGCGCGTAATGGACTCCGGTGACATCGAGCGCGAGCGCGGCATCACCATTCTGGCCAAGAACTGCAGCTGCGTGTACAACGATGTGAAGATCAACATTGTGGACACCCCGGGCCACGCCGACTTCGGCGGCGAGGTGGAGCGCGTGCTGAAGATGGTCAACGGCGTGCTGCTGCTGGTGGATGCGGCCGAGGGCTGCATGCCCCAGACCCGCTTTGTGCTGCAGAAGGCTCTGCAGCAGAACCTGAGCCTGGTCATCGCCGTGAACAAGATCGACCGTCCCGATGCCCGCATCAAGGAGGTCATCGACGAGATCCTGCTTCTGCTGATGGATCTGGGCGCCACCGACGAGCAGCTGGACAGCCCCATGGTGTTCTGCAGCGGCCGCGCCGGCACCGCCAGCTACAACTGGGAGCAGCCCGGCACTGACCTGAAGCCCCTGTTTGACACCATTCTGAAGTACGTGAAGTGCCCCGAGGGCGACCCCGAGGCTCCCTTCCAGATGCTGTGCAGCAGCGTGGACTACAACGACTTCGTGGGCCGCATCGGCATCGGCCGCATCCAGAACGGCAACCTGAAGGTCGGCCAGGATGTGCAGGTGTGCGACTGGCACAACCCCGATGTGGCCATGAAGGGCCGCATCACCAAGCTGTATGACTTCAAGGCCAACGGCCGTGAGCCCATCGAGAGCGCCAGCGCCGGCGACATCGTCGCCTTCAGCGGCCTGCCCGACATCACCATCGGCAACACCCTGTGCGACCCCAGCAAGGTTGAGCCGCTGCCCTTCCTGAAGATCAACGACCCCACTGTGGAGATGACCTTCAGCGTCAACGACAGCCCCTTCGCCGGCCGCGAGGGCAAGTTCGTCACCAGCCGTCAGATCCGTGACCGGCTGCAGAAAGAGCTGCTGAAGGACGTGGCTCTGCGTGTGGAAGACTCCGCCACCAACGATTCCTTCCGCGTGATGGGCCGTGGCGAGATGCACCTGTCCATCCTCATCGAGACCATGCGCCGCGAAGGCTACGAGCTGCAGGTCAGCCCCCCGAAGGTTCTGACCCATGTGGAGAACGGCAAGACCATGGAGCCCATGGAGCGGGTCGTCATTGACGTGCCCACCCAGTATCAGGGCGCTGTGATGACCGCTCTGGGCGCTCGCAAGGGCATCCTGCAGCAGATGGAGCCCATCGGCACCCGTGTGCGCCTGGAGTTCCGTATGCCCAGCCGCGGCCTGTTCGGCTACCGCAACCAGTTCCTCACCGACACCCACGGCGAGGGCATCCTGAACACCATCTTTGATGGCTACGAAGAGTGGTGCGGTGATATCACCTGCCGCAGCACCGGCAGCCTGGTCAGCTACGACACCGGCGACGCCGTGACCTACGGCCTGTTCAACGCCCAGGGCCGCGGCACCCTGATCGTCACCCCCGGCGAGAAGGTGTACGAGGGCATGGTTGTGGGCTACACCCCCACCGGCGAGGACATCACCGTCAACGTCTGCAAGACCAAGCACCTGACCAACACCCGTGCTTCCGGCAGCGATGACGCACTGCGTCTGGTTCCCGTCAGCAAGTTCAGCCTGGAGGGCTGCCTGGAATTCCTGGCCCCCGATGAGCTGCTGGAGGTCACCCCCGAGAACCTGCGCATCCGCAAGCGCATTCTGAGCCATGACCAGCGCATGAAGGCCACCCACAAGAAGGGCTGAGCCGGCTGCGCGGCCATGCGCCGCAAGTTTTGAATCAGGCAAGCGGCCTGCTTTCCCGGTTTGTTCCGGGCGGCAGGCCGCTTTTTTTGTCCCGTCTTTTGAGGCGGATGCCCGGCCCCGGCCGAACAAACGCAGAAAAGCGGCGCTCCGCGCCGGGTATTTCCCGGTTTGAAGCGCCGCTTTGCGTTTTTTATAAAGCTGTGTTCAAATGGTTCAGCCCAGCCGCACATGGCGGGGCGTGCCGTTCACGTAGATGGGGGTCAGCTCCGACTGGATGAGCGGCCGCACATACTCGTAAAACTCCTTGGTCACGTGGGTGCCGTCCGGGGTGATCCAGTTCAGGGGCACGGTCTTTTCAAAGTTGGCCACCGCGTTGATGTCGATCATCTCGGTGATGCAGTGGTAGGGGCGGCTGGCCAGCCGCTTCAGCGAGGCCATCTTGCCGCTTTCGCCCGCCAGGGCCGCGGTCACGGCCGCGCCGCCCACCTGGTAGGCTTCGCTCACGTCCACCCGGCTGGACAGGTGGCTGGCGCAGCGCTGCAGGGTGGAGAACTCAATGGCGCGGGTCTTACAGCCCAGATTGTCGTGGATCAGGTCCGCCAGGTAGCGGCTGGTGCCGGACAGAATGGCCTTGTGGCCAAAGGCGTCCAGCTGGCCCGCGGTGCTGACCAGGTCGCACAGGAAGGTGCCGTCGGCGGTTTTCACGCCCTCGCTGGCGGCGATGATCACGTTGGACTTGCTCTTCTGCAGGTCGTCCACCCGCTTCAGGAAGTTTTCGGGATCAAAGGGAACCTCCGGCAGCAGGATCATATCCGGGCCGTCGCAGTCCGGCCCGGCGGCCATGCAGGCCGCACCGGCCAGCCAGCCCGCGTGGCGGCCCATGATTTCGGCCACGGTCACGCTGCGGATGTCGTACACGGAGGCATCGGCGATGACCTCTTTCAGGATGGTGGCAATGTATTTGGCCGCCGAGCCGTAGCCGGGGGTGTGGTCGGTGAGCATCAGGTCGTTGTCAATGGTCTTGGGCACGCCGATGAACCGCACCTCGCTGCGGATGCGCGCACCGTAGGCGCTGAGCTTGGCAATGGTGTCCATGCTGTCGTTGCCGCCGATGTACAGCAGCGCACCGATCTCATACTTATCAAACAGGCGGAACAGGGTCTCGTACACGCTCTCGTCCTGCTCCGGCGTGGGCAGCTTGCAGCGGCAGCTGCCCAGATAGCTGGAGGGCGTGCGCTTGAGCAGCTCAATGCTCATGATATCGCCCAGCATCTCGTCCAGGTCCACCATTTTTTCCTGTAGCAAACCCTCAATGCCGTACAGCATACCGTATACCTTGTTTACGCCCAGGTTCTTGGCGGTTTCGTACACGCCCGCCAGGCTGGAGTTGATCACTGCGGTGGGGCCGCCGGATTGACCCACGATCAGATTCATTGCCATGATTGCACCTCATATGTTTTTATACGCGGGCCGCCGGGCGCGGCGCGCGGAATGAACAAGCGATTTTGCGGGCGCGGCTTCGGAGGTGCTCTGCCGCACTTCTCCGAACGATCCCAGTTTATTGTAGCCCATTTGGGCACAGGGGCGCAAGCCCCAAACCGGCCGGGCGGCGGCGCTTTTTCACATTTTTTGCCGCGGTGTGCAATGATTTGCCCGCCGCAGCCGTATTGTAGGTAAAGAGCATCGTTCCGCCCGGCAAAAATCATCTTTTTTCAAACCGATTCAACCGCCAAAGGAGGGTGTTTTATGAAACGTCACGCACGCATTCTCACCGGCCTTCTGGCCGCCCTCACCGCCTGTGCCCTGCTGGCCGGGTGCGGCGCCAGCAGCGCAAGCAGCACGGCCATTGCCGAGATCGACCGGGGCTCCGCAGCCGATTACGAGTCCGCCGCCGGCACCAGCGGCTGGGGCGGCGCCGAAGAAGGCATGACCGACGAGGGCACTCTGCTTGCCCCGGACCCCGCCCGAAAGATCATCTACACCGCCGACCTGAACCTGGAAAGCACCGAGTTCGACAGCGCCAGCGCCTCGCTTCTGGACGCACTGGCCCAGGCGGGCGGCTATGTGCAGAGCAGCGAGAGCGGCGGCAGCGCCGAATACGGCCGCTGGGTGCGCTGGAGCCTTCGGGTGCCCGCCGACCAGTACCGCAGCTTCCTCACCGCAGCGGAGAACTCCGCCAGCCGCACCTCCCTCAGCGAGAGCACCGAGGACGTGACCGCGGATTATGTGGACGTGGAGGCCCGGCTGAACAGCCTGGAGGCCCAGCGCCAGCGGCTGGAAGAACTGCGGGCCCAGGCCGGCAATCTGGAGGACCTGCTGGCCATTGAAAACCAGCTGACCCAGGTGCAGTACCAGATCGAAAGCTACACCGGCCAGAAGCGCGTGCTGGATGACCAGATCACCTACTCCACCGTGAACGTCTATCTGGACGAGGTGAAGGTGCTCTCCCCCACCTCCACCAGCTTCGGCAGCCGCATTGCCCGCGCCTTCACCGAGGGCTGGCGCGGCTTCGGCCACGGCCTGCAGGACATGGCCGTTGCGCTGGTGGGCGGCCTGCCCTGGCTGCTGGTGCTGGGCCTGGCCATTGCCGGAGGCACGGCCCTGTACCGCCGCCGCCCCCGCCGGCCAAAGCATCCCGGCGGCTATGCGGCCCCGCAGCCTGCCCCCCAGAAGGAGCAGCCGCCTGAAACCCCGCTGAAATAATCGTGCATTTTCTCGAAAGCCAACAAAAGGGGCGTCCCCAATCTGGGGACGCCCCTTTTTTCTATTCTGCCGCAGCGGCGTTTTACCGCCCGGCGATGCGATGCTGAATCCGAAGTTCGCTTCCCGGGCCGCGCCCCGGAAGCGCTTCTCAATTCTTCAGCGCCTTGTACACCCGGTTCAGGTCGCGCTCATTCTCGCTCACCAGCTCCACGGGGTGGCTGAAGTCCAGGTTCATCATGCCCAGAATGCTCTTCGCATCGGCAATGCTGCCGCGCATATCGTGTACTCCAATGTCGCTGAGGCACCCCGAGGCTGCAGAAACAATCTTCTGAACTTCCTTGAAATTCGAAATCTGGATCTGCTTGATCATAGTGTATCTCCTCCTTTGTACTTGGGGAACGATATCGTTCCGCAGGAGCGGCTTTGCGGTGAACTTCCCGTTTCGCCCTCCTGTTATTGTGCATTATAGCACATAAACTCCCGTTTTTGTTGTGCAAATTGCATAACTTCTTATTTTTCTCCCCAGTGTACAAAAAGCATCCGGGTTGCTTCGTTTCATTTTGTGGAGTATTGACAAAAAGATAACATACTTTTTCACATTTGTCGTGTCCATCTCCTCAGTTTTTCGTTTCTACAGCTATTTTTTCAAAAACAAACTGGAGGATTCTCCCATCCGGTCTTGCCGGCACCATCGGCCCCGTGCGGCAAAGGATGCCGATCCGATGCAACTTTGCGCAGATTCTGTTTCTTTCCCGGCCTATACTGGGGCCAGAAACACAAAAAGGAGGCCCGCCGCCATGAATGCCAGCCTGACCATCCAGCCCGCCCGCCGGATCTCCACCCGGCAAGCCCTGCGCGCCGCCCCGCCCCGGCCGGTTTACCAGGCCCCGGATCGCGCCCGCCGCCAAAGAGCGGCCCGGCGGCGGCACCGGGTAGCCGCCGCGGCGCTGCTGGCCCTTCTGGCCTTTTTCGGCGGGCTGCGGGCCGCGGCGCTGCTGCTGCCCTCGGGGGCGGACGCCATGCACACCGCCGCACGGGACGCAGCCGGCCTCTTCGCCCCAAGCGCCGCCGGGGGGCCGGAGAAATCGCCCGTGCTGGAGGTGCCCGCCCTGAGCCAGACTGACTGGCCCACCGGCTGCGAAAGCGTCAGCGCCGTCATGGCGCTGAACTGGGCCGGGGCCGACCTGACCGTGGAGGACTTTGTGTACGGCTTTCTTCCCATGGATGAGCTGTGGATGGATGCCGGCGGCCAGCTGTGCGGCCCTTCCCCCGCCGACACCTTCATCGGCGACCCCGCCGGGCGGGGCTACGGCTGCTTTGCCCCGGTACTGGCCCGGGCCATGAGCCAGGCCGCACCGGCCGGGTACCGGGCACTGGACCTGACCGGCAGCCCCCTCAGCGAGCTGGCCTGTACCTACCTGCGGCATAACATTCCGGTGGTGATCTGGGCCACCATGGAAATGCGCCCGGTGGAAGCAGGAACCCAGTGGCTGCTGCCCGACGGCGAGGTTTTTACTTGGCCGTCCGGGGAACACTGTCTGCTTCTGGTGGGCGAAACCGCCAAGGGGTATCTCCTGAACGACCCCCGCGCCGGGGAAACCGTCTGCTATGACAAGGAGCTGGTTCGCCGGCGATACGAAAGCCTGGGCAGCCAGGCGGTGGCACTGGTTCCCGTCCGCTGAATCACGCGGCCAGCCCCGTTTTGCCTTTCTGCACTGTTTGCGGTACAATAAAAAAAAGGCGGAGGACCGCCGCCGTTTTGAGGAAATTACCATGAAGTTACACGCACTTTTGTCCGGTGTGCCCCACAAAGGCCCCGCCCTCGATCCCGAAATCACCGCCGTTGTCTACGACTCCCGCAAGGCCGGGCCGGGCGCGCTGTTCGTCTGCCTGCCCGGTGAGCAGGCGGACGGCCACGACTACGCCCCCGCCGCCTATCAGGCCGGCTGCCGGGCGTTTCTGGCTCAGCGCGCTTTGAATCTTCCGGCGGACGCCGCCCAGGTGCTGGTGCCGGACAGCCGGAGCGCCCTGGCCCTGGTGGGCGCTGCCTTTTACGGCCATCCGGCGGATGAGATGCACCTGATCGGCATCACCGGCACAAAGGGCAAAACCACCACGGCGCTGCTCACCGCGGCCATCCTCAACGGGGCGGGCCTGCCATGCGGGTACATCGGCTCCAACGGGGCCGACTTTGCCGGCCGGCACGAGCCCACCGCCAACACCACGCCGGAAAGCCTGGAGCTGCACCGGCTGCTGCGGGCCATGCGGGACGCCGGGGTGCGCCACTGCGTACTGGAGGTGAGCAGCCAGGCCCTGCGCCGCCACCGGGTGGACGGGCTGCCCTTTGAGACGGTTGCCTTCACCAATCTCTCGCCGGATCACGTCGGCCCCGGCGAGCACCCGGACCTGGCCGACTACAAAGCCGCCAAGCGCCGCCTGTTTGCCGAATACCACGCCCGGGCCATGGTGTACAACGCCGACGACCCGGCCAGTGAATTCATGCGGGCCGGGTTTGCCGGGCAGCTCATTCCTTACGGGCTGGCTGCCGGGGCCGAATACCGCGCCGCCGGGCTGAACCTGACCCGCAGCGAAACCGAGCTGGGCGTCAAATTCTTCTGCGCGCACAATGGGGCGCTCACCCCCATGCAGCTGCCCCTTCCGGGGGCATTCAACGTCTCCAATGCCCTGTGCGCCACCGCATTGGCCGGCACCTTCGGGGTCACGCCCGGGCAGGCCGCCGCGGCCCTGGCCCGCACCCATGTGCCCGGCCGGCTGGAGGTGGTTCCGGGGCTGCCCGGCCGCACCTTTGTGGTGGATTACGCCCACAACGGGCTGGCGCTTTCCAGCACGCTGAGCGCCCTGCGGGCCTACGGGCCGCGGCAGCTCATCTGCGTGTTCGGCTCGGTGGGCGGGCGCACCCAGCTGCGCCGGGAAGAGCTGGCCAAAGCCGCCAGCGCCGGAGCGGACTTCAGCGTTCTTACCAGCGACGACCCCGGCAGCGAGGACCCCATGGCCATCCTGCAGGAGATTGCGGGCCACATGGCCCCCGGTGCCCCCTACGCCTGCATTCCGGACCGGTACGAGGCCATTCAGGCCGCGGTGCGCATGGCCCAGCCCGGCGACATGGTGCTGTTTGCGGGCAAGGGCTGCGAAACCCACCAGCGGGTGGGCGGCCGGGATCTTCCTTTCTGCGAGCGGGCGCTCATCGAGCAGGTGTGCCGCGCCCTGCTCCCCGAGGATGCCGCCGCCCGGTAACCGCCGGACGGCAGGCCCCTTCCCATGCAAGCCGCGCTTCGCGTTTGTCTGAAAAAGCAAGGCGCACAGCGCCGCCCCCTTCCAAAAGAGGCAAAAAAGGCTTCCCATCTTTGTACGATGGGAAGCCTTTTTGCGTTTTTATACGGTTGATTTGCTTACAGAATATAGAACCCCCAGGTGGGCAGCCACTTCAGGCTGGCGGCCCAGGCCCTCGGCACCGGCAGGCCGCTGATGGCCGGGTAGAACCACACAAACAGGGCCAGCGCCAGCGCCAGCAGCACCGCCGCCCGGCGTTTGGCCGTGCGCTCTTCGGTTTGGCCCAGCCACAAAACCAGCGCCACCAGCCCGAACATCGCCCCGGGGAAGTAGTGATACAGGAAGGTACTCCGGGTCACCAGCATCCAGGGCAGGATCTGGGCCGAAAACATCACCAGGCAGGCCGCGCCCGCCCGGCTGCCCCGGCCGCTGGCCTGCCGCCAGCCCAAGGCCGCCAGGGCCGCCGTGCCGCCCCACCACACCACCGGGCTGCCGAAGCCCGCAATGCTGGCGTACATACCCGCAGGCAGGTATTTGCCCATGTAATACCACACCGGCCGCAGCATCATAGGCCAGGTGTACCAGCGGGATTCAAACGCGTGGGTGGACTTGAGCTGACTGTGGTAGCGGTACATAAAGGTCTGGCAATTCCACCAGTCCGCCAATCCAAAGCTGGGGTCATGCACTTTGTAGGGGAAGTAGCTGAGAATGTAAATCGCCAGCGGCACCACCACATAAAAGGCCACGCCGCCCGCAAAGGCCAGCTTCAGCTCCCGGGCAAAACCGGGCTTCTGCTGCTTATAGCGCGCCCACAGTACCCCGAAGTAGAGCACCGCCAGCCCCGCGCCGGAATAAATGCCCGTCCACTTGCTGGCGCAGCCCAGCCCGAAGGCCACGCCGCCCAGGGCCATGGGCAAAAGCGCCCCCCGCACACCCTTTTCCAGCACCGTCTGGCAATACCACACCATGCACAGCGCCCCCAGCAGAATGAAGAAGGTGCCGTACACGTCAATGGTGGCAATGCGGCTTTGGGCAAAGCGCATGAAATCCAGTGCTATGAGCGCCCCGCCCACAAAGGCCAGCCAGGGCCGCCGGGTCAGGCGGCGGCACAGCCCGTACATCACCGGCACCATGAGAATGCCGAACACCGTGCCGGAAATGCGCCAGCCGAAGCCGGTCATGCCAAACAGGGCAATGCCGATCTGAATGAACACCTTGCCCAGGGGCGGGTGGGTCGTCTCATAAATGCTCAAGCCGTGGGCCTGCTCATAGCCGGTGCGGCCGTGGTAGATCTCGTCAAAGTACATACTGTTCAGCTGGCTGATGACCTTGGGCACTGCCGTCTGCTCATCCGTCAGCGGGCCGCTGCCCGTCACTGCCAGGGCCTCCCCGGCTTCATCCCGGAAGGACAGTTCAAACACCGTTCCGTTTTCCACCATCACGGTGCAGTCGCCGGTCACCGGCACATCCAGCTCCAGCACGTTCCACTGGAAGCAGGCCCCCGGCTTCAGCTCCATTTGGGCGGCGGTCGTTCCGTCCGCGCCGGTGATGGTTAGGCTGCCGCCCTTGGTAATGCCGCCGTACACCCACACGCTGGCCGCCTGCCCCTGAACCGAAACCGTCTCGGTCAGCGGCACACCCTCGGCGGTCAGGCCGTTTTGGGGGGCGGTGGTGTCGCCCAGATAAGCAAGGGAGACCACCGCCGTGGCCAGCGTCAGCCCGGCCAGGGCCAGCGCCTCCCGCCGGGTCCAGCGGGGCTGCGGGGCTGGGGCAGCCCAGGGTTCCGGTGCCGTTTCGGGCAGCGGGGCCGGTTCGTCCATGCGGGTCAGGTCCCAGGCCGCCAGCGCCAGCATCATGAAAAACATCACGGCCCCCAGGCCTGCCAGCCGCCCGGTGATCACCGCCATACCGCTGGTGAGGAACTCATCCTCGGTGCCCTGGCTGGAATACACCACCGCCAGGTTCAAAAGGCTGGTGAGGGAAAGCCCGGCCGCCGCCCCCAGCAGCCACCGGCTGCGCCAGCGGGCCGCCGCGGCCAGGATAAGCGCCAGCCCCAGCAGCAGATACCGCTCGTGCATCCGATGCCCAAGGGCGAACACGCCCACGGTGTAAAAGGCCGCCAGCAGCAGCGGGTCAAACCGGCCCGCCTTTACCGCCCGCACGGCCAGCACGCACAGGGCCGCCGTCAGCGCGGCCAGACACAGGGTTCCAAACTGCTGCCAGGTGATGGGCAGCAGGGGCATCGCTTCGTTCTGTTTCACCCAATTGCCGCCCAGCAGCTCCATCAGGTTAAAGGCGTTGATGCTGGCATAGGGGTAGCTCTGGGCCGTGCCCAGGTATTTTTCCAGCAGCGCGGCCGGGGTAAGGCCAAAGGGCAGCGCCGCCGCCAGCACCGGGGCCAGCGCGCACACCGCACCCCCCACGCCCCGCTTGAGGGCCGCAGCAAGGCCCGCCGCCCCCTCCTGAAGCAGGGGCAGCAGGGCGCACAGGGCCAGCACCGGCCCGGCCAGCAGTGCCTGGGGCTTCACCGCCAGCGCAGCGCCGTACCACAGACACCCCTGCCAGAACTTGCCCCGGCTGAGCCGCCACAGGGCCAGCACCATCAAAAAGCAGACCACCTCATCGATCTGCATCCACACGCCGGTGCAGTACACCAGCGAAGGGCCGAAGGCCGCAAACCCGGCCGCCCGGTTGGCCCAGCGGACATCGCCGTTCCCGGCTTCCAGACCGATGTTCCACACGGCCCACACCAGCCCCCCGGCGCACAGAATGGGCACCAGGCTCATCAAAAGCCAAGCGGCCGCCTGGGTGAAGTTCAGGTGCAAAAGGCCCATCAGCTTGCCCACCAGCCCCAGCATCAACATATACCCCGGGGGATAATCCGCGAAATAATCCGGTGCGTAGAAATTGCCCGGCCCATCCTGGGCAATCCTCAAGGCCCAGGAAAAAAAGCAGTTCTGATCATAGGCATACGGCTCGGTCACCACCGCCAGCAGCGCCCGCAGCAGCATTCCGCCCGCAATCAGCCACACAAGCGTGTCATCGGGCTGGCGCTGGGTCTCCTTCTGCCGGGCCTCTATGGCCTGTTTCAACGTTTCCATGGGTCCCTCCTTGTCACAAAAGGGGCAGCATCCGGTGCAGCACCTTGGCGGTGATGCCCCAGATGACCCGGCCCTCATACTCATAAAACAACACCCGGTAGGTTCCGCCCCGCCAGGGGTACGCCGCCCCGCCGGGGATCTTCTCAAAGGGGAAATCCGCCCCGGGAACCGTCGCCACCGGCACATCCTGCACCAGCGGCGGGTGGCTTTTCAGCCAGGCCAGCGGCACCGTAAACACCTGCGCCACCTCGCTTTGGGAAAAGCCGCCCTCGTACCCCCGCAAAACCCCTGCAAACGAGTGCACCAGCACCCCGCCCGGGGTGGCAATGCGGTCGCCCGCGCCCAGCAGTTCCACCTGCTTCGGCCCAAGGCACAGCTCCTCCCGGCACTCCCGCAGGGCGGCCTCTTCCGGGGTCTCGCCGGGTTCGATCCGGCCGCCTGGGAAACACACCTCTCCCGGCTGGGAAATGCCCGCCGCCCGCACTTCAAACAGCACCTGCCAGCCCTCCGGCCCTTCCACCAGCGGCAGCAGCACCGCCATGGAGCGTTCCCGCTCCAGCCAAACCGTCCGGGGCGTATGCTCCGCCAGACGGCGGCGCAGGGTTTCTTCCTTTGGCTGCTGCATGGCAGGGTCTCCTTTCCCGGTTTTGTCCCGGCGGCCGTTTTGTGGCTCTAGTATACCATAAAACCCGCGCACTTTGGGCCAAAATATGCAAAAAGGCCGCCCGCCGCAGCGTTTTCACGTTCCGGCTGCGGCGGGCGGCGCATGGTATCGCGGTGATTTTATTGAGGCAACGGGCTTACAGCTTGCTCACCTTGGGGCCCTGGGCCGTGTCGGTAACGGCCCAGCCCATCTCGGTCAGCTTTGCGCGGATCGCATCGGCGGTGGCAAAGTCCTTGGCCTTCTTGGCGGCGGCGCGCTGGGCCACCAGCTCGGTCACCTCGGCGGGCACCTCGTCCTTCTTGCGGTTGTACAGGATGCCCAGCACACCGGTCAGCTCGTCAAAGGTGGCGGCCACCTGCTCCAGCACGCTCTTGCCGGCGGCGCCGGACAGGGTGTTGATCTCCTTCACCAGGTCAAACAGGGCGGCCAGGGCGTCGGGGGTGTTCAGGTCATCGTCCATGGCCTTGTCAAACTTGGCCTTGGCCTCGGCAGCCTTGGCCAGCAGCACGTCGTCGCCCTCGACCGGGGCCTTGCTGATGGCAAAGTCCAGATTGTCGCGGCAGGTGTACAGACGCTCCAGACTGTTCTTGCAGGCCTCGATCAGGTCGATGGTGTAGTTCAGGGGCATCCGGTAGCCGGCGGTGAGCATGAAGTAGCGGATGGGTTCATAGCCGTACTTGTCGGCGATTTCCCGCACGGTGAAGAAGTTGTTCAGGCTCTTGGACATTTTCCGGTTGTCGATGTTCAAAAAGCCGTTGTGCATCCAGTAATGGCTGAACTCGCACCCGTTGGCGCACTCGGACTGGGCGATCTCGTTCTCGTGGTGGGGGAAGATCAGGTCCTGGCCGCCGCAGTGCAGATCAATGGTTTTGCCCAGATGCTTGCGGGCCATGGCGCTGCACTCAATGTGCCAGCCGGGGCGGCCGGGGCCGTAGGGGCTTTCCCAGGCAGGCTCGCCGGGTTTGGCGGCCTTCCACACGGCGAAGTCGGCGGGGTCCTCCTTCAGGTCGTCGTCCATCTGGCTGCGCAGCTCCCGGTTTCCGCTCTCCAGATCCTCCAGGTTCAGGTGGCTCAGCTTGCCGTACTCCTTGAACTTGCGGGCGCGGAAGTACACATCGCCGTTCTTGGCCACATAGCCATAGCCCTTTTCGATGATGTCCGCCACAATGGACAGGATCTCGTCAATGTGCTCGGTGGCGCGGGGCTGCACGGTGGGCTTTTTGCAGTTCAGGCCCGCGGCGTCCTTCAGATACTCCGCCTCGAAGCGCTGGGCCACCGCCTGCATGGTGGTGCCCTCCTCCTGGCCCTTCTTGATGAGCTTGTCATCAATGTCGGTGATGTTGGAAACGTAGATCACCTTGTTGCCCTTGTATTCCAGATACCGGCGCAGGGTGTCAAACACGATCAGGGGCCGGGCGTTGCCGATGTGGATGTAGTTGTACACGGTGGGGCCGCATACGTAAATGCGGTATTCGCCGGGCTTCTGGGGGATGAATTCCTCTTTTTTGCGGGTGAGGGTGTTGAAAATCTGCATACTGTTGTTCTCCTTCCGGCGCGCCGTTTCTGCGGCAGCGCCCTCCTTTTCATGACAGGCAAAAGACCGGAAAAATCAAAACGCCCCCGGCCGCCCCACACATTCGGGGCGGCCGAAGGCGAATAAATTTCGCGGTTCCACTTCTGTTTGTCGCTCAAGGTGCCCGGTAACGGGGGCGGCCGCGCCCGACTACTGCCCGCTTGGCGGGGTTCACGCAGGCGTGCTCTCGGGTGCACTTCACAGGCCGCACCGCAAAGGGGCTTACAGCCAACGGCCCCTTCTCTCTGCCCGGCGCGCGGGCCTGATACTCTACCCGATCCAATCGCATCGCATATCAGTAACTCTTATTATAATGGGCGGCAGTGAAAAGTCAAGGATAATGCAACGATATATCTGCAATAACACTTTCCATTGCGACATATACCATTTTGTGATAGAGTATAAGTGAGTACATTACGAATGGAGGTAGTTTTATGGGATTCGGTAGTCTTTTTTCCGGTATGCTTTTTTTGGGTGCAGATATTGATTCACTCAAAAAAATTGAAGCATTGAAAATGCGTTCCCTGCGCGGAGAAGATGTTTCATCTGAAGTCATCAAAACATCTTTCCGTTCCATGGTCAACAGTAACGTTAATCTTCAGGATGCAAAAAGGAATCTTTCTCCTGCTCAATATGATCAGGTTTTTAGTTATTGGAAAGCTAATCACGCTGATACCCGTGTACTTACACTAACCTTTGCCGAATTCATTCTTGCTAATGGGTTAATGATCGACACGCTTAATAATTTTGCACCATGGCAATTATTTAATGGGGAGGGTCGTCCATATATTCCTCCTGCAAATCCTGTTAGCAATCCTTTGCAAGATTACTTACTAAAACATCCAGACGATTTCAATATTCAAATTATCCCACACGATGATGGCACTGCCACTCAACAGATGGAATTAGTTTGCTTAAAAATCATTTTCAGTGATTATCTTTTGAATTTTTTAATCAAGAATTATTCTTATATGATAGAAAGCGCATTTCAAAAGGAATTGCATGATTCTGAACTCGACCAATATTTTGATTCTTGCAAAGATAAAATATTTCATGCATACCTAAAACGTTGCGGTACAGCAGTTCTATCATATGTAAAGCATACATTCAACGATACCCAACAGAAACTTTTCATTGATGCAATGATTGCCAATCAAAAAGGGAAAACAGGTGTATCGGATTTATCTTATTCAGATGTTTCTTTTCCTCTCAGTACTTATTACGATGTTTTATTCGCTCTGATAAACATGCCACACCGCTTCACCCCCAAAAACCAACTCGTACGGCAATTTTTGTTATCTCAACAGAAAAAATCTATGGATTGGGCTATGTATCAAGCTATTCATTACTATGATAATGATCCCCACAGTTAATACCAAGCAAAAACACGTCTCGCACAACCATCAACATTTGTGCGAGACGTGTTTCTTTTTATGGGTATTTATTTTTTTGGGTGGGATTTCATCGGAAAATTGGTGGCATAAAATTTAACGCTATATGAAGTTTGGTGGTTTTCGTCTTGAAAGCCACCATTTTTTATGCTATAATTTGCGCAGAAATATCTTTTCGAAATTTGGTGGTATTTTACCATACACAAATAGACTTTCATACTAAAGGGAGCTGATGACATGGCACGAGTCCAATCAGAATACCAAGTGGAATCCATTTTCATTGACCGTCTCATTGAAATGGGATATGAGTTCATTCCAATGAAAAATTACGATGATGTGCTTGCCAATTTCAGAGAACAGTTGTGCAAGGTCAACGCTGCCAAGCTGATGGAAGCAAAGGGCGAAGCGGTATTGTCCGACTCGGAATTTCACCGTGTAATGCTCCGCTTGGACGGTCACACCATCTATGATTCTGCCAAGATTCTGCGGGAGAAGTGGGTTCTTGAACTGGATAACGGAAAATCAGTCTATCTGAGTTTTCTGACTGACGATGAAACGCTGAACACTTACCAAGTGACGCATCAAGTGACGATGGATAAGAACCATAAGGATGATGTGGTTTATAAAAATCGCTACGATGTAACGCTTTTAATCAATGGCTTGCCTTTGGTTCAGGTGGAATTAAAGCGTCCCGGCGTTGAACTGAATGAGGCCATCAATCAAATTAACCGTTATCGGCGTTTTTCTTTCAAGGGACTTTTCCGTTACATCCAGATTTTTGTCGTGTCCAACTCTACTCAAACCAAGTATTTTGCCAATGCAAATGAAATTGGTGCAAACGGTAGTGTTCAAAATATTCTGAAATCCCTGGCGTTCTATTGGACAACGGACGACAATCAGCGCATCAATAAGTTGATTGATTTTACAGAAGCCTTTTTGCCAAAGTTTACGATTACCGAAATGCTGAACAAGTATTTTGTGGTCAAGGAATCCGAGCCCATTCTGATGGTCATGCGTCCGTATCAGGTCTATGCTGTCAAAAAGGCTTATGACCGCATTATCGGCAGCAACATGAATGGATATGTGTTCCATACGACTGGCTCTGGCAAAACCCTGACATCTTATAAACTGGCCTCTCTTCTCCGTGATGACCGCCATATTGATAAGGTTTTCTTTCTTATCGACCGCAAGGATTTGGACGACCAGACCGTTGACGAGTATAACTCCTTTGAACCGGGGTGCGTTGACAGCACCGATAATACAAAAGAACTGGTTGCTGCATTAGGGGATTCCTCTAAAACCTTGATTGTCACCACAATTCAAAAGATGGCTTCTGCCTTGCGTAATCCGAAATATGATAACAAAATGAATGAATTACGCGAGAAGAAATGCGTATTCATTATTGATGAGTGCCATCGCTCCCAGTTCGGCAAAATGCACGGTGATATTCAGCGTCATTTCAAAAATGCGAACTATATTGGCTTCACTGGAACACCAATTTTCAAGGAAAACAAAAGTGCTGATGGTCGTACAACAGCGGATATATTTACTGCTGGCAAGCTCGATTCCTGTATTCACAAGTACATGATTAAGGAAGCCATTGCAGATGGTAATGTCCTTCGTTTCTCTGTTGAATATATGCGCAGTATCAATATATTGAATGTTGCTGACCCATCTCTTGATGCATCTCAGCTTGATGACCCGGATTACTGCAAACGCCATAAAATCGATATTGCAGATGCGTATCACGAAGAAAAGCGCATTCAAAATGTTGCGGATGACATTCTGTCCCATTTGGAACAACATACTCATCCTACGGGCAAAGATGTTTACACTGCCATTTTTGCAACGGATAAAATTGAAACTCTCATGCGGTATTATCACTACATGAAAGAACACAATCCTAAAGGCTATAAAATCGCTGCCATCTTCACATTCCAACCCAACGAGGATACCGATGAAAATCCTGATAAATATGCCGGGCAGGAATTGCAGGAATGTATGGATGACTACGGTGATATGTTCGGCACCGCATTCGACCTCAATACTTTTGATGCTTACCGTAAGGATATTGCCAAACGCATGAAGCAGAAAGAATTACCGCAGGTAGATTTGCTTTTGGTCGTGGATATGTTCCTTACGGGTTTTGACAGTAAAGCCACTAATACGCTGATTTTGGATAAAAACCTTGTCTGGCACAATCTGGTTCAGGCATACAGCCGTACCAACCGCGTATCTAAAGTTACAAAGCAGTTTGGTCAAATTATCACATATCGCAATATCAAGAAAGCACAAGATGAGGCGCTGAAACTCTATTCCGGTGACGGTAATCCGAACGATTATCTGCTGGAAAGCTATGATTACTATATTGCAGAATATCGTAAAAATGTAGAAGCTGTCCGTGATGTTGCAGCAACCCCTGATGATGCTGGGCATCTATATAGCGAAGACGAGCAACGCCGCTTTATTCTTGCTTTCCGCAAATTGGCTGGAACACTGAGTACCCTCAAAACTTTCTCAAAGTTTGATTGGGAAGACCTAGATGTGTTCATGGACGAATCAAACTTCTTCGATTACAAATCGTGGTATCTGGAATATTATGACCAAAACAAACCGGATAAAACGAACAAAGATACAGTTCTGGCTGATATTGATTTCCAAATTGAACTGGTGCGAACCGATAAAATCAATGTCATTTATATTCTCAACTTGCTGAAAGATATCAACCGCAATAATAAGTCCGAAATGGAGAAATCCGTTGACTTGATTCTTCGTGAAATCGAGCGTTCCGATAACGAAAAGATGCGCTATAAAAAAGACATCATGAAGGACTTTATCACAGGGCGTTTCTACGACCTCGACCCTGACGAAGATATTGTTGCAGCGTATAATCAGTATGAAAAGGAGCGCTTACAGGCATTTATTGAGGAGTTCGCACAGAGTAACAATATGCCTGTAGATGATGTCGCGATGATTCTGAATCAGTATTTCTGCGACCCGAAACAGGTGACAAAAGAAAGCATTCGCCAGCGTGTTTCTGGTTTGCATCTTGGTCTGCTGAAGCTGACGCAATTGATTAACAACATGTTGGATTTCGTAAAGGATATGTACGATAAATTCACCGCAGAGGGAGTATAAAATGTCTGTTGAAACCGCACAGAAACAATCTCAGGAACTTGCTACAAAGCTGTGGGATATTGCAAACGATTTGCGTGGCAATATGGATGCCAGCAAGTTCAAAAACTATATTCTCGGTGTAATTTTCTATCGCTATCTGTCTGAAAAGACGGAAGCCTATATGGATAACCTACTCAAAGATGATGGCATGTCCTACCGGCAGGCTTTAGCGAATGAAGAATATGCGCCTATTGTCAATGGTTGGTCTATCGAGCACCTTGGTTATATCATTAAGCCGGAATACCTGTACGATTCGATGATTCAGAACATCAAAGATGGAAAGTTTTCCATTGAAGATTTTGAAAAGGCAATCTCTGAACTGACCAGCTCAACGCTCGGTCAAGAGTCTGAACCTGCATTTGAAAAGCTATTCGATGATATGAACTTGCAGGATAAGGACTTGGGCAAAGAGGTCTCTGAGCGTACAGAATTGATGTCTACGATTATGCTTAAAATCAATGACATCAGCTTTAATGCACAGGATGCCAAGATTGATGTCCTCGGTACGGCTTACATGATTCTGATTGGTCTGTTTGCCTCCGATGCAGGAAAGAAAGGGGGCGAGTTCTACACCGCAGAGGGCCCTGCTCAGTTGCTTGCAAAACTAGCAACGGTTGGGCTGGATGAAATCAAATCTGTGTGTGACCCCTGTGGCGGTTCAGGTTCTTTGCTACTTCGTGTTCAGGATGAATTAAGTAGCCATAAAGTAGGGCATTTCTATGCTGATGAGCTGAATGGCAGTACCTATAACTTGCTGCGTATGTCGCTTCTGATGCACGGCGTACCCTATAAGCAGTTCACTACTTACAACGAAGATGTTCTGAAAAAGGATAAGTTCTACGAGAACGATAAGCCCATTCCATTCACGATTCAGGTCTCGAACCCACCCTATTCAGCCAGATGGGAAGCAGCAAAAAGCTATGAAAGCGACCCGCGTTTTTCTGCAGCGGGCGCTTTGGCTCCGAAAACAAAGGCTGACCTTGCATTCTTGGAACACATGGTATTCCATATGGATGACGATGGTCGCATTGCGGTCTTACTTCCGCATGGCGTCCTGTTCCGTGGTTCATCCGAGTATACGATTCGAAAGTATTTGATTGATACCTTGAATGTTGTTGATGCAATTATTGGTCTTGCTCCGAACCTTTTTCACGGCACCAGTATTCCTGTAACTTGTATCATTTGCAAACGAAAGCGTAATGGCAATTCTGGAAATATTCTTTTTATTGATGCTTCCAAAGAGTTCGTTCCGGGTAAGAATCAGAACAGTATGTCGGAAGATAACATCCAGCGAATTGTGGATGCCTATGTTGCCCGCAAAGATGAGAACAAATTTGCTCATGTTACTACTCTGGATGAAATCCGACAAAATGATTTCAACCTGAATATTCCTCGGTATGTGGATACCTTTGAGGAAGAGGAACAAATTGACATTAGCGCAAAAACTGCTCAATTAAAGGAACTTGATGCCAAAATTGCTGAAAACGATAAGATTGTCTCTGATTTCTTTAAGGAACTTGGGCTGGAGATTTGATTATGAGTTGGGAAGAAATGCGAACCAAGTGTGTTGTTTGTCCTTGCGGCCAAGGAAAGATAGAGCAAAAGGAGTATATGGATGACTGGAATCGAATTGAATACTCTACGCCTATAATAGATTGTCCGATTTGCTCAAAAAAGTACAGAGTATGTACAGAGTATCACAATTGTTATAAGCCGGGGCATGGCGATTGGAGCAACTTCTATTTGATTCCATTTGATTATCCGGAATATTCAGGCATACAGGAAGCTGCTGTTTACCCAAGAAAGAATTTATCATTTGCTGAAACTCTTGTTGAGAATTACACACTTGAGGAATTAGAACTTGCTCAGGAAGTGGCAGAACATTGTAGGGGAAGTGCTTCCCTTACTGGTGTTGCCGCTTCCATATGTATCGCACATAGAAGGGCTTTTCATTCTGTGAAAATTCGGAGCATTCGATTGCAAATAGCTTCCGCTATATTATTGTATCCGAATTATTCAGGGACAAAAGAGCAGCGTGATATTGTTCGGAAACAAGAAGAAATAGAGCGAAAAATTTATGAGGAAGAAAAGTCAAAATATAAAGTACCAATAGATTTGTAAAGGATGGTATAAGATGACTCCATCTATTCGTTTTTCTGGCTTTACTGAAAATTATAAATCTTATGCGCTACATACCTTCATGTCGCGTATAATGCGAAAAAACACAAAACTTGAAACGGATATTCCGCTTACGATTTCCTCTCAAGATGGATTAGTAGACCAACGGACATACTTTGGCAAGACAATTGCCAGCTCAGATATGTCAGGATACTATCTGTTGAAAAACGGAGAATTCACTTATAACAAAAGTACATCCAAGGGATTTCCGTTTGGCTCAATAAAAAGGCTTAATAAATATCCCCTTGGTGCGGTTTCAACTTTATATATTTGTTTCGCACTTAAAGCAGAAGCATTTGATTCAGACTACATTGAGCACTACTTTGATTCCCAAAAATGGAATAAAGAAGTGTCAATGATTTGCGCCGAGGGAGCAAGAAATCATGGACTTTTAAATGTCCCAATCGATGATTTTTTTGATACATTACATCACTTACCGCCCTCCATACACGAGCAGCAAAAAATTGCGGCTTTCCTCTCCGCCTACGATGAAAAGGTTGCTCTCCAAAAAGGCTGCGTAGAGGCTTTGGAAGAACGCAAGAAGGGATTACTTCAAAAGATTTTCTCGCAGGAAATCCGATTCAAGGCAAATGATGGAAGTGAGTATCCGGAGTGGGAAGAATGCCAATTAAAAAAAGTATTGTATGAATACAAAGAGAAATGCGAAAAAGATGGAAGCTACGAGCATGTTTCTTTAACGAAAGAAGGCGTGGTTCCTAAAACGGAACGATATGATAGAGATTTCTTAGTTACAAATGAGAATAAAGAATATCGTGTTACCCACTATGATGATATTTGCTATAATCCGGCGAATCTAAAGTTTGGCGTTATTTGCAGAAACAAATACGGTGATGCAATTTTTTCTCCGATTTATGTCACATTTAAAGTTAATAAGGACTTTTTACCAAAATTTGTTGAAATGCTGGTTACTCGGAAAGACTTCATCAACTATTCATTAAAATACCAAGAGGGAACCGTATATGAACGAATGGCCGTTAGTCCAGAAGACTTGCTTTCTATAACTGTGAAAATTCCTAAAATTGAGGAGCAGAAAAAAATCGCGGATTTTTTCACAGCTATTGATGCTCAGATTTCTTTTGCCAAGGAAAAGTTAGAAACCTTGCAGGAAATCAAAAAAGGACTGTTGCAGCAAATGTTCTGCTGATTTATAATAAACATATATACTTAACTAAAGCCCTGACCAGACATGGTCAGGGCTTTTGCAATGTTAGTCAAAAGATTTCTCTGCTTCTATGTGCTCTAAAATATGCTCCGGAATGGGAATGCCATTAGTTTGCAAGATGCAAACAAGGTCAGCCACATCATTTTGTAGTGCAGTAATTCGATTCTGAGCATCATTATAGCTTTCTCGCAAATGCCGCATGAGGATTTCAGATCCTTCATCCGCAGTAAATACGGTATCTTCTTCTCACATCATTTTTCCTCCTCAAGCAGGAAAGATTCAAAATCAAAGCGTGTCGAGCTCTGTTCCTTCACTCTAAAAATCATCTTTGTCCTTAGATTTTCAAATGAATATCCACGGCCATCTCGCGCCACGCTACGGATGCAACGATTGAAACTTTCGGTTTGGGCATTTGTACGGTCTGGCCCATCATAATCAAAATAGGCAAAGATTTCTTCTTGCCAATTATTGACTGTATCAATAAAGCTATCATATGCAGTCACATTGTTTTTTTGGCACTCTTTACACCATTCATCATAAAGCTGTAAAGCTTCATTTTTTGATTTTGCAAAATCAAAAATATTCCGAAATGATTCTTTAAGATAATATGGAGTTTTGAATTGCGGATACGCTTCTAACAGGGCCTTCAACTCTCGCGCGTAAGATGGCGAAAGTCCCTCACCGTTTGATAATAGAAGATATCTGTTGCGTTTTAAGCTTTTGCGTTCTTTTACATTTGCAACTGCCTTACAAGTATCTGAGCGCACTTTATCTAGACATTTAATAAGTTCCTTTACAACATGAAAATGGTCGATGATAATTGGAGTATTAGGGAACACATAATGAACAGCATCACGATAAGCACGCCACATATCCATTGTAACATATTGCAAATTCTCTGGCTGCTCCATACGCTGAAGAACTTCGATGACCGCTTTTTTTGTTCGTTCTTCTGACAGTTCAATAATACGACCATCGTTTTTGTCTACACGAATAAAAACTCCATAATAAGCATTATTCAAATGTACTTCATCAATGCCAAGAACTCGCGGAGCCGCAAAATAGTATTGCGCCCAGCATTCATTTCCATGTTCTTCAAATAGTTGTTGTACAGTTGAAATGGAAACATGATACTTTTTTGCGACTTCAGTAAATGTTGTGTTCCGATATGAATCATAAGTAATAGCTTCTGCCAGTCGCCGAGTCATTTGCTTATAAAGAGACGGAAATTCGGGTTGAACAGATGCACCACACTTTTGACAACGATAGTAGGTTACTCTTGCAAGAATCCCTACACGCTTTCCAAATTCATCAAGGTCTTTAATTTTGCGTTGAACCTTTTTATGAATATGCAGTTTCCCACCACAATTTGGGCATACACGAATTTCTTCTTTGGGAATGACTGTATAGAGGACATTTCCATCGGCCGATTCTTGGCGTTTGACTACTTCAAACTCAGGCAAACCCAACTGGCGGTGCAAATAGTTTTTTGGCTCTGAAACGCCCTTTTCACCCATAGTGCAACCTCCTTATCCGCTCTTTTATAAGGAGATTATAACATATTCAGAACAAAAATACCACCAAATTTCGAATAGAAATGTCGCGGTTTTTGGTAGTGCTTTATGTTAAATCCCACCAAAAATAATACGCAATCCCACCAAAACAAAAAAAGTCACTTCTTAACTTAAAAGGTATTGACAAATGCAATCCCACCAAATTTCGTAAATACCCCTTTTTATAATTATCCTCAGTTAGCACAAGTCGTGATAATCATCACAACTTGTGGAATCCTTTTTGAATTATAGCCATATGCTTCTCACTTCGCCTGCATGAAGCACTGGCGGTTCTGCCACAGGTAGATGCCGCCGCTGAGCAGGGTAACGGCCGCCACGGCCCAGCACAGCACCTGGGTGATGAGGCTCACCAGGCCGATGCCGTCCGCCGGGGCCAGGGCGGTGGCAAAGTAATAGAACAGCACCGTGACCATCTGCAGCACGGTTTTCACCTTGCCCCACATATTGGCCGCGATGACGGTGCCGGACTCGGCTGCAATCATGCGCACGCCCGCCACGGCAAACTCACGGAACATGATGACGGCCAGCACAATGGGGGAGCACACGCCGTCCACCACCATATAGATGATGGCGGCGGTGGTCAGGCACTTATCGGCCAGCGGGTCCATAAACTTGCCGAAGTCGGTAACCAGATGGTACTTCCGGGCCAGGTATCCGTCCAGAAAATCGGTCACGCTGGCAACGGCGAACAGCACCCCCGCAATCAGGCCATAGGCGGCACTGAACTGCAGCGTGCCATACTTGCACAGGGCGGCAAACGCCATAAAGAACGGCACCATGATCACGCGGAGCATGGTGAGTTTATTGGGCAGATTCATGGCTTAATCCTCCACTTTTTCTTCTACGGTTCCGTACAGGTCGTAGGTGTCCGCGTCGGTAATCTTCACCCGGTAGAATGCGCCCGGCTCCAGCGGCGTTTCCGACTCCACGATCACGTTGCCGTCGATCTCGGGGCAGTCGGCCTGGCTGCGCAGCAGATAGCTGCCGCTCTCCTCGTCCACACCGTCGCAGATGCACTCCAGCACGCGGCCCACCTTTTCCTCTTCCTTTTCGGCGCTGATGAGGGCCTGCAGCTCCATGATGTGGTCGGCGCGGCGCTGCTTGGTCTCCTCGTCCAGCTGCCCGTCCATGCGGGCGGCCACGGTGTTTTCCTCGGCCGAATAGGCAAAGCAGCCCAGCCGGTCAAACTTCACCGTCTTTACAAAGTCGCACAGTTCGGCGTACTGCTCCTCGGTCTCACCGGGGAAGCCCGCGATGAGGGTGGTGCGCAGGGTAATGCCGGGGATGGCCGCCCGCAGACGGGCAATGGCATCCTCGATCTCTTTGCGGCCGCCGCGGCGGTTCATGGCCTTCAGCACCGCGTCGTCGCAGTGCTGGATGGGCAGATCCAGATAGGGCACCACCTTGGTGTTGCGCACCATGGCAGCGATGAATTCATCGCTGATGCGCTCCGGGTAGGCATACAGCACCCGAATCCACTTCAGGCCGGCAATGGTCTGAAGCTTGTCCAGCAGCTCGCACACCGCGCCGGGCTTGCCCCAGTCCTCGCCGTAGGCGGTGGGGTCCTGGGCCACAAGGATCAGCTCCTTCACGCCCTCGCTGGCCAGCCAGCGGGCCTCGGCCACGCAGTCGTCAATGGGGCGGCTGCGCAGCGGGCCGCGGATGAGGGGGATGGCGCAGTAATGGCACCGGTTGTTGCAGCCCTCGGCGATTTTTAAGTAGGCGTAATGGCCCGGCGTGCTGATGACCCGCGCGCCGCCCAGAGGCATATCGGTTTTGGGGCCGTAGCACTCGATGTGCTCCGGCGCATTGCCGGAAAGGCGGGCGATGATGGCGGGCAGCGCCTTGTTGCTGCCCAGGCCCACCACGGCGTCCACTTCCGGAATCTCCTCCACGATCTGCTCCTTGTAGCGCTCGGCCAGGCAGCCGGTGACCACCACCTTCAGGTTGGGGTTGGCCTGCTTGTACTGGCAGGCCGTGAGGATGTTCTCAATGGCCTCGGCTTTGGCACTTTCAATGAAGCCGCAGGTGTTGATGATGATGCAGTCGGCCTCCGAAAGCTCCGGCGTGGTGGTGTGGCCGTCCTTGATGAGGGCATGGCAGAACACGTCCGCGTCCACCTGATTTTTGGGGCAGCCCAGAGAAATGATGGCAATTTTCATAGGGTATGGTTTCCTTTTTTCTTTGTTGTTCGGCAGTGGTGCTGCCGAAATGATATGGGCAACGATGGGCAAACGCCGCAGGCGCACCTGCGGCGCATAACGTACCGGACGAAAAATTACTCGTCCCAGCCCTCTTGCTGCGCATCGGCCCAGTCGTTCAGGGCCTCGCGCACCGTGCGGGGAGCAAACCCGCGGCGGCAAAGCGCGGCGTACACCGCGTCCCGCTTGCCGTTTTCCAGCTTGGCGGCGTAGCTGCGCCGGATGAGCCGGTCGATCTCCTCCCGCTCATCCCCATCGCCGTACACCTCATCCAGCGCCTCGTCGATGAGATCCCGGTCCACGCCTTTTTCGGCCAGCTGACGCTGGGCCTCCCGCCGGGATTTGTGCCGTGTTTTCAGCCAGGCAGCCTTCTGGGCGGCAAAACGGGCATCGTCCAGCAGTTCCAGCCGGACCATCTCGGCCACGGCGGCGGCGCTGGTGGGGCCGTCAAACTTCAGGCACAGCTTGTCGTACAGCTCCCGCTCGCCGTACAGCCGAAGGGAAAGGTACTGAAGGGCCTTGTCCTTGGCCTTGCGGGCGTCGCTCTTTTCCCGCAGGGCAGCAAGGTCGTTGTCCGTCAGGGTATCCCCCTCCTCCACCCCGCAGGAAAAGTAGGTCTCGGAGTCCAGCGAGAAGAGGAACCCCTCCTCCCCGTACAGGGAAAACCGGCCCAAACGGGTCTTTTGAATGCGGGTGATGGTCGTCGGCATTTAGTCCTCCACCATGATGTCCAGGTCGGCCTCGCTGGCGCGGGCGGCCGGGCGGGCGGCGGGCTTTTCCTCCGCAGCCGGGGCCGGGGCGGCGGCAGGCTCGGCGGCCTTGCCCTTGCCCTTCTTGCCCTTGGCGGTGAGTTTGTCGGCGTTGGCGCGCACCTGTGCCTCGATCTCGTCCATCAGGTCCGGGTGTTCCTTCAGGTAGATCTTGGCATTGTCGCGGCCCTGGCCCAGGCGGGTTTCGTTGTAGTTGAACCAGGCGCCGCTCTTCTGGACGATGCCCAGGGTCACGCCCAGGTCCAGGATCTCGCCCACCTTGCTGATGCCCTCGCCGAACATGATGTCGAACTCGGCTTCCTTGAAGGGCGGGGCCACCTTGTTTTTCACCACTTTGGCGCGGGTGCGGTTGCCGATGAACGCACCGGAGGAATCCTTCAGGCCCTCAATGCGGCGCACGTCAATGCGCACGCTGGAGTAGTACTTCAGGGCGCGGCCGCCGGCGGTCACTTCCGGGTTGCCGTACACCACGCCCACCTTCTCACGCAGCTGGTTGATGAAGATGGCCACGGTGCCGGTTTTGCCGATCACGCCGGTGAGCTTGCGCAGGGCCTGGCTCATCAGGCGGGCCTGCAGGCCCACGTGGCTGTCGCCCATCTCGCCCTCGATCTCCGCCCGGGGCACCATGGCGGCCACCGAATCGATGACGATGGCATCAATGGCGCCCGAGCGCACCAGCGCCTCGCAGATCTCCAGCGCCTGCTCGCCGGTGTCCGGCTGGCTCACCAGCAGGCTGTCGATGTCCACGCCCAGGGCGCGGGCATATTCGGGGTCCAGGGCGTGCTCCACGTCGATGAAGGCCACCTCGCCACCCTTTTTCTGGGCTTCGGCCAGAACGTGCAGGGCCAGGGTGGTTTTACCGCTGGACTCCGGGCCGTAAACCTCCACCACACGGCCGCGGGGCATACCGCCCACGCCCAAGGCCAGGTCCAAGCCCAGGCTGCCGGTGGAAATGGCATCCACCTGCATGGCCACGTTGGCCCCCAGCTTCATCACCGCGCCCTTGCCGAACTGCTTTTCGATCTGGGCCAGAGCGGTTTCCAGGGCGGTCTTTTTGTCCTGGGCATTCTCCTTGCGGGTGGGGCTGGGGATCTGATTGTTCTTTTTATCTGCCATAAATGTTGGTTACTCCTTTGTGTCTGCTTTGCACGGCCGGGGCCGTTTGGGCAAGCGCTTTTCGGCAAACGCCGTTTCTGATTGCCTCTATTATACACAGCAGCGGGGTGTTTTACAACGAAAGTCTGCGTTATTCAGTCCCGAAAATAGGGCTTTAAAGCCGTTTTTCACCCGTTGCGGGCCGCAGCACCCCGGTCGCGGCCCTCTGCATCCAGAATCCGCTGCACGTCCTGCCAGCCGGCCGCCTCCAGCAGGGCCTTCACCGGCTCCCACTGCTGCCAGCCGAACTCCATCACCAGCCAGCCGCCCGGTTTGGTCAGCGGCCGGTAAGCTTTAGCGATGTGCCGGTAGAAGTCCAGCCCGTCCTCGCCGCCGTCCAGCGCCATGGCCGGTTCAAACTCCACCTCCGGCTGCAAGGTGCGCATCTCCTCGGCGGTAAGGTACGGGGGGTTGGCCAGAATCAGGTCAAACTGCCCCTCGGACTGCCCCTTGTTCCACTGGAACACGTCCCCCTGCTGCACGTTCAGCGCGGGGTGGGCCGCATCAAAACCGGGCAGGGCCTCGGCGGCATTTTTTTGCAGCCAGGGCAGGGCCTCGGCGCTCTTCTCCACCGCAGTCACCCGGGCAGCGGGGCAGCGGCTCTTCACGGCCAGGCCCAGGCAGCCGCTTCCGGCGCACAGGTCCAGCACAGCGGGGGCTGCCTGCCCCTTCAGCAGGTCAATGGCCTTCAGGCAGATGGCCTCACTGTCCTGCCGGGGAATGAGCACGCCCTCGCCCACCTGCACCTCAAAGTCCAGAAAGCCCCACTTGCCCTCGATGTACTGTAAGGGCCGCCGCTCGAACCGAAGGGCGGCCAGCCGGGCCAGCCGGGCCGCCTGCTCCTCGGTGAGGGGCGTTTCGCTCAGGCGGGGGTCCTGCCCGGTGACCAGGCGGGTCAATTCCACCGCGTCAAAGTCCGGGTCGGGGCAGCCGGAGGCCTGAAGCATTCCGGCCACCATGCCCGCAGCCATGCGGGGGTCCATTTCCACAAGCATTTCACCCAGGCCTTCCAGGCCCTCAGGCATTTGATGTTCAGTTGTCATAGGTATACTCCTCCGGTTTTTCGGGCAGCACCGGCTTCACCGCCGCGATGGCTACCTCGATCATAGAATCATTCGGTTCAAAGGTGGTCAGCCGCTGCATCCACAGCCCCGGGGCCGAAAAGGCCCGGGTAAACAAATTGTTGTACCGGCCGGCCAGCATAATCAGCTCATAGCTCACGCCCATCACCACCGGCAGCAGAAGCAGCTTGCCCGCCACCCGCAGGGCCAGATTGTCCCAGCTGAGGAAGGCGTTGACAAAAATGCTCACCAGCAGCACCAGAATCATAAAGCTGGTGCCGCACCGGGGATGAAAGCGGATCTGCTTGCGCACGTTCTCCACGGTCAGCTCCAGCCGGGCCTCGTAGCAGGCGATGGTTTTGTGCTCGGCCCCGTGGTACTCAAACACCCGGTGCAGCTCCTTCATGCGGGTGCACAAATACAGGTAGATCACAAAGATGGCGATCTTCACCACGCCCTCCAGCAGGGCCTTCACCGGCCCGGCCAGCGGCACAAAGCGGCCCAGCGTTTTCACGCAGAAGGCGGGCAGCGCCATAAACAGCACCAGGGCCAACACCACGCCCAGCACCGAAGCCGCCCCCATCAGCGCCTTTTCAAAGGCGTTGCCCAGATGGTCCTGCAGCCACTGCTCCAGCTTGGAAGGCTCCTCTTCCTCTTCGTCCCCCAGGCTTACATCCGCCGAGTGCATCAGGTAGCGGTAGCCCAGCACCAGATTTTCCACCATGTTCAGCACACCTCGCAGAAAGGGGATCTTGCTCCAGGGGTGGTGCTTGACCTGATCCATCATCAGGTCAATGGTGCCGTCCGGCTTGCGCACGGCCACGCAGATCTTTTCGGGGCCGCGCATCATGATGCCCTCGATGAGGGCCTGACCGCCCACCCGGGTGCGGAAACATTCCTTTGGTTTTTCCATGGTTACTCCTTATGATTTGATGTGGGGCCGCGGGGCTTCCCGCAAGGGGGCAGGCTCCTCACGGCGCCGACTGGGCCTGCGGGCCGGGGCGGCAGAGCGGCAGCCGGATCTTCACCTTGGTTCCCTTGCCCAGCGTGGATTCCAGATCCAGCGTGCCGTCCAGCGCGGTGATGATCTCCTCCGCCACCGCAAGGCCGATGCCGCTGCCCCGCACCGAATTTTTGCCCTTGAAGAACTTCTGCTTCACGTTCACCAGATCCTCCGGCGAGATGCCCCGCCCTTCGTCCCGAATGAGCACGTAGACGTTCTCGCCGTCCTGCAGCAGCTCCAGCGTGATGGCCCCGCCGGGGTTGGAATACTTGATGGCATTGTCCAGCAGGTTGATGAACACCTGCCGCAGCCGGCCCGCGTCCGCCCAGACGGGCAGCGGCAGCTCCGGCTCTTCGTACACCAGCCGAAGCCCGGCCTGGTTCATGCGGGCCTCCACAAACAGGGCCGCGTCGGTCAGCTCTGCCACCAGGTCCAGCGTCTGGCAGTTCATCTTCATCCCGCTCTGCAGGCGGGAAAAATCCAGCAGCTCCTCCACCATGTCATACAGGCGGTCGGTCTCCCGCCCGATGATGGTCAGGCCCTTCTGGTAATTCTCGTCCGCCGGGTCCCGGATGGCGGCAATGGTCTCCACCCAGCCCCGGATGCTGGTGAGCGGGGTGCGCAGCTCATGGCTGACCGAGGAGAGGAACTCGTTTTTCATCTGCTCCGTTTTCGAAAGGTCCTGCGCCATCCGGTTGATGGCCCCACACAGGCGGCCGATCTCATCGTCCCGCCCCTGATCCGGCAGGCGGGCGTCCAGGCTGCCCTGAGCGATCTCATGGGCCACCCGCTCCACCTGATGCAGCGGGGTGACGATGGAGTGGATGAAGAACAGGCCCGACCAAAGGCTGAATCCCAGTACTGCCGCCGCCACGCCCAGGCTGATCCAGATCAGCCGGATCACCTGCTCGTCCACCAGCGTCAGACTGGTCACCAAGCGCAGGGCGGCAATGTCCTCGGCCTGATAGGGCGTGAGAATCGTAATGGCCAGCACCCGCTCGCCCGCGACGGAGCGGTAAATGGCCTCGCCCCGGCCGTCCGGGCTGGCCATGGCCTGCTGAAAATCCTCCAGGCTGCTCAGCTCGCCTGCGCGCCCGCTGGAAGAGGCCAGCACCTGGCCGCCTGCGTCCAGCAGGGTGAACTCAAACTTGTCCTTCTCGTCAAACTGCTCCACCATGCGGCGCAGTGCCTGGCTTCGGCGCTGGCTCTGGGTGGCCTTTTCGTCGCCGGTGTACATCTTCAGCTGGCCGCTGATGCTCACAAACCGGCTGTTCACCGCCTGCCGCACCCCGCCGTAGTAGAGGTTGTAGCTCTGGAACAGAAACAGGCCCTCGGCCAGCAGCAGCACCAGCAGAGTGGTGAGCAGGCTGCCCCGCAGCCACTTTTTGGTGATGCTGTTCACGCCGCGCCTCCTTCCTGCCCGCACCGGGCTGCCTTATGCGTTCCAGCGGTAGCCGTAGCCCCACACCGTGAGAATGTGTTTGGGGCTGGAAGGCTCATCCTCGATCTTCATGCGCAGACGGCGGATGTTCACATCCACGATCTTCACATCGCCGAAGTAGCCCGGCCCCCACACGCCCTCCAGAATTTTCTCCCGCACAAGGGCCGTGCCCTGGTTGCGGAAGAACAGCTCCATGATCTGGAACTCCACCTGGGTCAGGTCGATGGGGGTCTCACCCTTGTACAGAATGCGGCTGGCCTCGTCCAACACGAATTTTCCGCTCACCAGCCGCGTCTCCTTCGCAGCAGGCTGGTTCTTGCCCCGGTTCACCCGGCGGCACAGCGCCTCGATGCGGGCCAGCAGTTCCGACACACTGAAGGGCTTGGTCATGTAGTCGTCCGCACCGATGGAAAGCCCCCGGATCTTATCCTCCTCCAGGCCCTTGGCGCTGAGGATGATGATGCCGATGTTCTGGTCGTCCCGCCGGATGCTTTCGCACAGCGAAAAGCCATCAATGCCCGGCAGCATCACGTCCAGCACCGCCGCGTCGCAGGGGCCTTCTTCCTTCAGGCGGCGCAGGCCGCGCTCGCCGTTTTCCGCCTCCAGCACCTCCCAGCCTGCCATCTGCAGGTTCAGGGCGATCAGCTCGCGGATGCTGGCTTCGTCCTCTACAACCAGTACCTTTCTCATGGGGTATTCCCTCCGTTTCCTGTTGTTTTTACAGCACCGTCACGCGGGCCGCCAGATTGGCGGCGTATTCCGGGGGCACGTTCTCCCCCGCCCGGATGCTGATCTGCTGGCTTCCGATGGTGGCCGCGCGCACAAACCCCTCCGGGGCCTGGCCCAGGTCGGTCAGGCGCAGGGTCAGGTAAACCTCCGCGCCGTCCAGGCTGCGCACCTCCCACATTTCTTCGGTGTCGCCCTCGGTCAGGTTCACCTGCCCCTTCCACTGGGCGGGCAGGGCCAGATAAAAGCCGTATTCACCGTCCAGCACGCCAAAGCTGCGCCCCCGCGCCGAACCATAGCTGAAATCGCGCCACTCGATGAAGGCCAGCCGCCGCTCCAGCCCGCCGGAGATCATGCCGCCCTCCTCGGTGCTCAGCTGCACCGGAATTTCAATGCGGTCGTCCTGCAGCAGGTCGTCGCTGTACAGGCTGGTGTAGGTGCGCAGGGTGCTGTTGTACAGCTCCTGTGCAGTCTGCCAGCGGCGCAGCTGGCCGGCGCCCCGGTCAAAGTACAAAAGGTCGCTGGCCAGGGCGCTGCCGGTCCAGCCGTCCACCACAATGCAGCGCCCGGCCCCGGCCCCCCGGCCGGAGTACAGCCCCGCACAGCTGGTAAAATGCCCGGCCCCCAGCGCCAGCTCCTGCACCGGACGGTAGCCGCCGTCCTGCCACAAAAGCAGCTTGAGGGTGGGGGTCTCCGGCGTGATGAGCACCAGGCTCTGCACGCCGGTGCCGGTGATGTCCTCCAGCATATACTCCGCGTAACTCTCCTGCAGAACGGTCTCCAGCGTCTCGACGGCGTAGCTGTACACCGCCAGATACCGGTCGCCCTGGGCGCTGCCGTAGCCCACCACCAACTGGCTGCCCTGGTTGTCCTCCAGGGTCGCAGCGGCGGCACTCTCCACCTCCGGGGCCAGGCCCTCCACCTCCTGGGTGACGGCCCAGCCGTTGTCGTCCTGTTCCAGAATGGCCAGGTGGGCGTTCTGCCCCTTGCTGCAGGCATACAGCACCGCCGCATCCTCCCGGCCATCGCCGTCCCAATCACCGAACAGGAAGGGCGACGGTTCTTCCCCGCTGACGGGGTATTTCAGCTGGGCCGATTCGCCCAGATAGGCGTTCAGGGCCTTCTGCACCTGGCTGTACCGGCCGGAGAGCTGGGGCGCGCGCAGCAGCTCTTCCACCGCCGCGCCGGTGCCCGCGCCCGCGCTGCACCCGCACAGCAGCAAAAGCAGGCACAAACACAGTGCCAACTGCCGTTTCATGCAAATCCCCCTTCCGCCCGCAGCCGCAGAATCGGCGAAACCGGTTTTGCCGGTTTCGCGCTGACTTAAATAGTATATCATGAAAGCAGGGCAATTCCAATAGCCATCACCGCCACCCCGGCCCCAAAACCGGCCGCGCCCGCCCGGCGTCCGCCGAAGGCGAGGGCCGTGGGCACCAGCTGGGCCAGGCTGACCCACACCATCACCCCCGCCACCAGCACCAGCAGCCCGTTGAGAAAGCCCGGCCGCAGGCGGCCGCCCACCAGGGCATAGGCCAGCACCGCCCCGGCCGGTTCGGCCAGCCCGCTGGCAAAAGCCGCGCCCACAGCCTGGCGGCGGCTGCCGGTGGCATAGTAAAGGGGCAGGGCCACCGCCAGCCCCTCGGGCAGGTTGTGTAGGGCCACCGCCAGCGCCATGCGCAGGCCAAGGGCGGAATCCGCCGCACCGGCAAACAGGGTGAGCACCCCCTCCGGTAGGTTGTGCAGCACCAGGGCCGCCCCGGTGATCAGCGCGCTGCGCAGTGCCCCTGCCCGGCGTTCGTCCAGCCCGCGGCCGGGCTGTTCCGGCAGGCAGCGCTCCAATAGCGCCGCCAGCGCCATGCCCATGCAAAGCAGGCTGACCAGCGCCAGCGCCGCCCCCTCGGGCGAAAAGGCCCGCCGATACCAGCCTAGGGCCGTGGGCAGAAGGTCCGTCAGGCTAACGGCAGTCATTACCCCGGCGGAAAAGCCCATGGCCCCGGCCAGGGCGCGGGGCGTGGGCTTCGGCCCCAGTGCCAGCAGCCCGCCCAGCCCGGTGGCCAGCCCCGCAAACAGGGTGCGTCCCAGCGCAGAAATCTGTTCAGCCGTCATCGCTTGCATCACCTCGCTTCTTGTTTATGCAGTGCGTCCGGCATTTAGGCGGGCCGCGTTCCCGCTGCAGCGGCACTTCGGTGCTCTTATGCCAAAAAAACGTCCCGAACAAAGCCTCCTCTGCCGCAGATACGCCCCCATCCCGCAAAGGTTCTTCCTGCTTTTGTGCTGGTAGAGGCTCGGCCGCAATTTTTGTCCGCTCTTCCATTGACTTTTTCCCCCGCCCGCTCTATACTACAAACAAAGGGAGATAACATTATATAACATATTATCATGCGGTATCTCATCCCTGCCCTCTCCCGCAGGGGCACCGCACCGCGCCGGGCGGCCGCGCAGGCACGTCCCGGCCCATTCAAGGAGGAGCACTATGGTCAAGCAAACCGTCATCAATGCCCGGCTGGCGCAGGCGCTGGCCCTGGCCCGCCACAAGGACGCCATCGTTCTGTGCGACGGCAATATGCCCATTCCCGAAGGCTGCAATGTGGTGGACGTCTCCCTCGTGCGGGGCGTTCCCACCCTGCTGCAAACGCTGAAAGCGGTTCTGAACGATCTGGTGGCCGAGCGCTATCAGGTGTTTGAGCTGATGCCCCAGTACAACCCGGATATGTACCAGGCCATTCAGCAGCTGGTTCCCCAGCTGCCCGGCGGCACCATCAGCCAGGCCGAGCTGAACGAGCAGATGCTGCGCGCCAAGGCCGTGGTGCGCACCGGCGATATGGGCAGCTGCTGCACCATGGTGCTGTACTCCGCCTCCGGCATGGAAAAGTATGTGAAGCAGTTCGACTGCCGCTTTGAGGAGGTTTGAGCCATGGACGCACTTCGCAAAACGCTGCTGGCCGAGGGCGGCCGGGACGGGTTTGACTCCTACCGGGTGCCGGGGCTGGCCGTTACGGCAGCGGGCACCCTGCTGGCCTGCTGCGAGGGCCGGATAAAAGAAGGCGACCGGCGCACCCTGCTGCTGTACCGCAGCACCGACGACGGGGCTACCTTTGCCCCCCGCACGGTGCTGGCAGAGCCTGCCCCCGGGCAGCTGCTGCACAACCCCATGCTGCTGGCCTGCCGGGACGGCCGGGTGCTGCTGTTCTGGTGCAGCGATTACGGCCATCTGTATCTGCGGGTGAGCCGTGACGACGGCTGCACCTTTGGCGAGACTCGGAATCTGACCGGCGCGATCGACGGCTTCCGCAAGGAGTGGCCCGTCACCCTGTGGGCCATCGCCCCGGGCCACGGTGTGGAGATGAAAAACGGCACTCTGGTGGTGCCCCTGTGGCTGAGCCGGGGCGAAAACGCCCACCTGCCGGCCTGCTACGCCTGCCTGTACAGCACCGACGGCGGTGAAACCTGGCTGTGCAGCAACGTTGTGCCTGCCGCCAACGGCATCGGCGACCCCACCGAGGCCTCGGTGGCCGAGCGCAGCGACGGCACGCTGCTGGCCACCCTGCGCCATGAGATTCCCGGCGTGCGCCGCCGGGCCTTCTGCGCAGGCGGGCCGGTGCACTGGGGCCAGCCCTGGCTGAACGAAGCCCTGCCCGATCCCATCTGCGGCGGTGCGCTGCTGACGCTGGCCGACGGCCGTTTAACCTTTGTGAACTGCGCCTGCGGCGACGAGGAAGCCCTGGAGCGGCAGCGCCGGGGCGAAGCCGTGCGCTGGAGCCTGAACGCCCGCCGGGACCTGACTCTGCGGGTGAGCGGCGACGACGGCAAAACCTGGAGCGCCGGCGTGCTGCTGGAGAAGGAGGCCGGTGCGGCCGACCTGGCTCAAAGCCCGAAGGATGGGGCCATACTCTGCCTGCACGAGCAGGGCTGGGAAGGCGGCAACTGCATCTTCACCCACGCCCTGACCCTCACCCGGGTGCCTTTGGCCCTGCTGCGCTGATCACACGGTAGGAGGTGCCCTCATGGACGTACCCCACGCGCAGCCCCGCTTCTCGCTGCCCTTTGCCGGCGCCTACTTCTTTTATTATGCGGGCTACTGCGTTTTTTCCAGCTATGCCGTGATGTACCTGACCCAATTGGGGTGCAGCGCCTCGCTGTGCGGAGTGCTTACCAGCCTGACGTTGTGCGCCAACCTGGCCATGGAGCCGGTGGGCGGCTACATTACGGATACGTTTCTGCCAACAAAACACTACCTGATGCTGTGCATCGGGGCCATCGGGGCGCTGTGCCTGGCCTGCACGGCGCTGGCCGCCTACAGCGGCTTTACGCTGGCGGCCATAGTGCTCATTGCGGGGCTGGCCTACCCCTTCAGCCAGCTGATGGACGCCTGGGTAAACTGCAGCCGGGAGCTGGACGGCAGCCTGGTATACAGCCGGGTACGGTCCGCCGGTTCCGTTGGCTTTGCCCTGACCTCGGCGGCCGCGGGGCTGTTCTTCCAGCGGTTCGGCTGGGGCGGCTACTTTGTGCTTCAGGCTCTGCTGTTCGGGGCCATGCTGCCCTTCCTTTTCCGGCTGCCTGCCATTCGCCTGGGCAACCGGATGCAGACGCACCGGGCCGACCACCTCTCGGTGACCGGGGCCTTTGCCACCGCCCTGAAAAGCCCCCGCTTCCGGTTCGGGCTTTTGCTGGGCACCCTGTACTGGTGCAGCCACCGGCCGGTGGGCAGCTATCTGTCGCTCATCGTCACCCAGCAGCAGGGCGGCTCCGAGGTGTTCGGCCTGGTGTGCGCCGCCGGCTCGGTAATGGAATCGCTTGCTCTGCTGGCGCTTTCGCTGCTCTCCCGCAAATGGTCGCTGCACCGGCGCATGGGGGCGGCGCTGGCGGCCAATCTTCTGCGCCCGGCCATTCTGGCCCTGCTTCCGGGCATCTGGCCCCTATATCTGGGACAGATCTGCCAGTCTGTCAGCTTTGCCATTTATTACGCCGCCATCGTGGACTATTTCACCCAGGCGGCGGACGAACGCATCCGGAGCTTCTCCATCTCCATGGGGCTGACCGTTACCAGTGCGGTGGGCACCGTGCTGGCCAATCTGGCGGGCGGAAGCCTGTGCGATGCGCTCGGTGCCGGCGCGATGGCACCTCTGAGCCTGTGCCTCAGCCTGCTGGTTTTTGTCCTGTTTGCCCTGCGCGGCCGGGCCTACACCGGCGCCGCCCTTTGAATTTGCACGATCTGCACAGCATTGTGCAAAACGGCCCCGGCGTCTTTTCGGCGTTCCGGGGTCGTTTTTGTTGATTTTGCCGAAAAATTCTGCAAATTCCACACAAAGCTCCCCTGTTTATCTATACATCCTGCCGAAAAATTGTTGAAAGAGCGTTCGGATCATCTTTTTCCTTGTAGTAAGAAACGTTTTATGGCATACTTTATGTTATAAGATGTTATGTACAACTATGAAAGAACGACTTGTGGTGAATGAAATGAAACAGCCGGCAAATTCCTCTTCTATGATTGATTACAACAGCGTCATCCCTCTGTATGAGCAGGTGGCCAGCGCCTTGCGCACCGACATTCAGGGCGGCGCGTTTGACGCAACCAAGCGCCTGCCCACGGAAGAGGAACTGGCCGAGAAATACGGCATCAGCCGCATCACCGTGCGCCGCGCCGTGGGCGATTTGGTGGAGGAAGGCCTTGTGGAAAAGAAGCAGGGCAAGGGCACCTTCATCCGCGCCCCCAAAATGCACAAGGACATGAACCGCTCCGGCATGAGCTTTACCGAGTTGTGCGCCGTGAACGGCCGCAAGCCCAGCACCCGGCTCATTGAGGCGGGCATCAAGGTACCCACCGATGCCCGGGTACTGGAATGGATGGACCTGAAGCCCGGCGACGAGGTGCTGTTCATCAAGCGCCTGCGCTTTATGGACGATGAGCCCTGCGTCATTGAGGAAAACTATTTTCCAAAGCAGTACAGCTTTTTGCTGAGCATGGATCTGGAGCACGACTCGCTCTATCGCTACCTGCGGGAGGAAAAGGGCTTCGAGATCATCACCGGCGAGGTGATTCTTCGCATTGTGCGGGCCGATGCCAAGATTGCCCGTATGTTGGATGTATCCCGCAACACGCCGCTGTTGGGCACCTGGGGCAAGGTCTTTTCGAGCGACGGCCAGCTGCTGCACGTTTGCAACCAGATCGGCTACGGTGAGAACTTTGAGTTCATCGTTCGATAACCCGAAAGCGCCCATCGTGCTGAACGACGAGCTGATTTACGCGGTGCTCTGTGCCGTGGCAGAGATTCCCTGCGGCAGGGTGGCCAGCTATGGGCAGATTGCCCGCCTCATCGGGCGGGACAAAAACGCCCGGCTGGTGGGCCGGGTGCTCCGCCATGCCAGCCTGTACGGCAGCTATCCCTGCCACCGGGTGGTAAACCACACAGGGCGCACCGCGCCCGGCTGGCCCGCCCAGCGCCGCCTGCTGGAGGCCGAGGGCGTAATCTTTCGCCCCAACGGCTGTGTGGACATGAAGCGCTGCCGGTGGAACTGCTGACGGCTTCGCGGCAGCGCGCTTCTTCGCTCAACGCAAAAACAGAGTTCCGGATACGCAAAACGCACCGACAGATACTGCCCCTAATTGGGGCGCACCTGCCGGTGCGTTTTTATTGTTATGGAATCAGCCGCCTGTGTGGAACCACAGCGAAATGCGGCCCAATGCGGGCACCAACCCGATCATCCGGCCCTCCACCTGGCTTTGGGCGGCGGGTTCCTCGTCCGGGGCGTTGTTGGCGTCGCCCTGGGTCACATACAGGGGTTCGCCCGCCTCCTGCCGCACCTCCACCACCCGGTGTACGATGGTGCGGCCCTGCCGCTCCACCGCGATCACGTCGCCGGGCTGGATGTCTGCAAGGCCCCAGCGGGCCATCACCACCATATCGCCGATCTGAATCTCCGGCTCCATGCTTCCGGTGGCAATGGCCGTGGGGTAAGCGGGCAGCCAGCCCGCAAAAAAAGCGATGAGCGCCAGGCAGGGCAGCGCCGTTGCCGCCCAGGCCAGAGCCCGGCGGCCTTTGGCGGGTGTCTCCTGCTGTGCGGCGGGGACGACGCTCCAGTCCTCACTGATGGCAATGAGGAACAGCAGCGGCAGCAGCAGGCTCAGGAACACCTGGGCAAAGCGGTTGGCCGCCGGCACCCGGGGCAGCAGCCCCGGAAGCAGCGCCAGCAGGCGGTATTCCGCCGCGGGCAGCATCCCGCCCACCGCCAGCAGTGCCGTGAGCAGAGTCGACTGAACCAGCGCCGGAAGCCCCTGCTCCAGCAAAACCGGAAGCAGGCTGCCGCTGGCCCGGGCCGCGGCCAGCCCGGGCAGGCACTGGGCGGCGGCCAGCAAAAGCGCGGCCGCTGCGCCCGCCTTCCAGGGGCCGAACCGCCGCAGCGGCAGGTACACCGCCGCCCGCAGCACCTCCTGCACCAGAAGCGGCCAAAGCGCCGCCCCGGCCAGCGCCAGAGGGGCCAGCGGCCAGCCCGGGTTCTGCGTCCAGCCCAAAAGTGCGCCCATCAGCAGGCTGCCCAGCAGGGTCAGCCCGCCAAAAGCCGCCGCCCAGAACACCGCGCTGCTGCGCTTTTTCGGGGTGGTGGGGCAGAAAACCTGCTCAAGCCGGGCCAGCCCCGCCCGTTGTTTTTTCTCCTGCATGGTTCAGCTGCCCTTTCTGTGGTGAAATGCCCGGTGCCCCATCCCGGCCAGGCCCAAGCTGCTGGCAGCCAGCAGGGCCACCCAGGGCAGCAGGGCCGCCCGGTCTCCGGTGGCCGGGGTGCCCGTGGTTTGGGCACTCGCTGTGCTTTCAGCCGCCGCGGCCCCGCTGCCGGGTTTGCCGCCCCTATTGCCTCCGTTGTCGGCGGGGTCGTTGGGGCGGTCCGGGTCCGTGGGCTGGTCGGGCTGCGGGTCCACCCACGCCGTTCCGTCCTCATAGCGCAGGCGCACGGCAAAGTGCCCCTCGGCCTGCTCATAGCTTTGCTGGGAATCCGGCGCCCATTCCACCGTCAGGCCAAAGGTGCAGCGCCCGCCCGCCGGGATGGTCTCCTCCCACGGCTCCGGCAGAGCAACGCGCACATGGATGTCCTCCAGGGTGGTGTCGGTGATGTCCTTCTGCACCAGCCTGACCGGGAAGGAATTCCGGTTTTGCAGCGTCACCGTGATGGTTCCGTAGGCACCGGGCATGGTCAGGGCACCCAATTCCGCCTGAATGCAGTCGGCCCCTTCCACCGTCACCCGGCTTTCGCCCTCCAGGCCCTGGCTGTCGGTCAGCCGGGCCTGCTCCACCACGATTCCGGCGGTCGTCTCCTGGGCATAGGCCGGGCCGGCCCAGGCGGTCAGCAGCAGAGCCAGCGCCCCCACTGCCCCCAGCAGGCTGGCGGTTTTGTTTTTGTTCATGGGGTCTCCTCCTCCCGCCCGCTGCCCGGGACAATGGTATACGCGGCACTCGGCGCGGGGGCGATCGGCAGCTGGGTCAGGTGCGCCGTCACCGAGAAGGCCACCGGCCGGCCCTCCCCTTCACAATGCACAATCCAGGTGAGGGTCAGCCGTTCGCCCGCCCGAAGCAGCCCGCTCTCGGGCAGCTCCGGGAGTTCACAGTGCAGGCCCTCCGGCAGGGCGGGGATTTCCAGCTCCGGCAGCGCGGCGTCCGCCGTGCCCTCGTTCACCAACACCACCTGATATTCGGCCCACCCGCCGGGCTGAAGGGTCACTTCCGGATATTCGGCACACAGGCCCTGCGGCCGGCTCACCTCCACGGGGGTTCCCTTCGGGGCGGCCGCCGGTTCCGATTCCGGCTGCTCCGGGGCGGCCGATTCGTTTGTCTGAGGTTCCGCCGATTCAAGCGGTTCCGGTCCCGTTGTCTCCGATTTCTGTTCCGGTTCGGCCGCTTCCGTCCGTCCCTCTTCCGCCGCTTCCGGTTCAAGGGCAGTCGGCTCTGCGGTCTCCGGCGCGGCAAGAGCCAGCAGTTCCGCCTGTGCGTCTGCCGCCTCTTCCGCCGCGGCCTCACCCGCGGGCTGGGCATCCTCCGCCCGGCTTGCTGCGGCCGGTTCCGGGGCGGCCGTCTCCTCCGGGGCCTGGGCGTTGTCGGCCGCAGCCGCCGATCCCTCCGGCGCTTTGGCTTCAGGCGTTTCTTCCGGGGTCTGCTCCGCCGCCTGCACCGCAGGCTGGTACACGGTCAGGGCCGCCTCTTGCAGCGCCAGCTGCCGCCCGTCCTGCATCGAGAGCGCCGCCCGCACGCCGACCTGGGTTTTCCAGGCGGAAAAGCCCGTTCCCACGCTGGCCGCCCCCAGCAGCAGAACCGCTGCCGCAGCCAGCGCGCCGGTCAGAATGTGTGTCCGTTTGTTCATGCGTCCTCTTTTCTGGTTTCCGGTTCACGGGCAAAAGCCGGGCAGGCCGTTCCCCACGTGGGGATCTGCCCTGTCCGGCCTCTGCGGTTCAAGTTCGTTCTGTCTGATTCAGGAATGGCTGTGGCTCACTTCGGGAGCGGCTTCCACCTCATCCTGCACATAGTTCAGGCCGATGGTGAAGCTGCCGGTGCTGGCGACCATGTTGCCGTCGGCATCGTTCAGGGCCTTCACCACCACGTTGAAGGTGCAGCTCTCGCCCGGGGCCAGCACTTCGTCTGCGCCGAATTCGGGCACACTCACCTCAAAGGCATCGGCAAAGTCGCTGCCGTCGTCCAGGCTGGTCACAACCTTGCAGTCCGCCAGGTTGGCGTTCACGGTGCCGTTGTTGGTGATGGTCACGGTGTAGTTGGCCCAGGCCTCGGGCAGGGTGAACTCAACGGGGGCATAGGTCACGGTGTCCTCGGTGAACACAGCGGTCAGGTTGCGGGTCACGGTGGGGTTCTCCGCCAGCTTGGTGCTGGCCTGCTTCCAGTCGGGAGCCTTCAGGTTGGGGTTCTCCGAAACCGTGGTGCTGGAGCCGCCCACGCAGTACAGCACCATGCTGCCCACCTGCTTGCCCACATAGGCGTTCAGGGCGTTGTCGTCCGCCACCTTGCTGTTGCTCATGCCGTTGTTGGTGGCAAAGTCGGAAGCATCAAAGCCCTCGTTGAAGCAGATCTTCGCGGTCAGGCTGCTCTTCCAGGTGTTGTCGGTGAACTGATAACCGGAGGCAAACCGGCGGTACTCCTTGCTGGCAGGATCGTAGATCTGGTTCAGGGTGTACTGCTGGTCGTAGGCGTCCAGCTGAGCCTTGGTCATGGCCACGGTCTCAGGGTTCTGGTCGTCCACCTGGAAGGCATAGTAGCCGTTGGAGGTGGTCACCGTGATGGGGTACACGGTCACATCGCAGGTGGCATCCACGGTCTCGACGGCATTGCTGGTCTCATGCTCGGCAAAATAATTCTTCGCATCGGCCCAGGTCAGCTGAATCTTGTCGTTCTCAGGGGTGTTGGAGGGTTGGCCCTTGAAGCACCAGGCAATGGCGGTGCCGATCTGCTGGCCGTCGTGCTCGCCGTTGTCCACGGCCTTGATGGAGCTGCGGTTCTGCTCACCTGCATTGATGGCCGCACCGTTCTCGTTCACGTTCAGCGCGAAGGTGTAGTCGCCGCTCTTGGCACCGGAGTTGAAGCGGGCCACGCCGATGTACTTGACCGGGAATTTGGGGTTGGAGGCCTCCTGATACTTGGAGGTGAACTCGCTGCGGCTCATGCTTACCACGGTGGCCTCATCGTCGCCCACATAGTAGTGGTAGTAGCCGCTGTTGTAATGTACATACACCGGATAGGTCACCACGTTGTAGGTGGCTTCGCTCTGAACAGCACCCATCTGTGCACCGGTGCCGCTTACCTGGGCGCTGGCCGCGGTCACGGCCACATCCCACTTGCCATTGGCCGAAACCGCCCCGTTCAGGTTGATCTCGCTGCTCCACTTGGAAAAACCGAATGCCATTGCGCTGACGGCCAGTACGCCTGCCGTCAGGCCGGTGAGGACGCGCGTTCTCTGATTCATTGTTTTTCTTCCTCTCTTTTTTCTATGGTCCGCGCCCGCTAGGTTAGCTTGCGCTAACTAAGCGGGCTAAAAAAACGGCGCGCTTGCTTTCGGGCGTTTCGTCCATATTAGCAATTGCTAACCGTGTGAGTACGCTTCGCATTATACGCCCGGCGGCTCTGTGATGTCAATCGCTCGGTGCGGCTCTTTGTCCAAATGGGACAGTGGGCCGCATTCGCTTACCAGCGCGGTGTTTCGGCCGGCCTTTCGCCAAGTCCATTCCGTGTCCTGCCGTTTGCAGGCCGGCTTCCTGCGCGCAGGTTCTTTTTTCAGGTGAGCTTTTGCCGCCCGCCGGGCGATGTTTTATCCTTTTTTCGTCCGGGTTGATTTTCCCCCGACGACCCGGTATTGCGCGCATTTGAACGGCTGCGGGGACTTTTTCACTTTGACGTGTGTATTTGACAGCGTTCTTTATTTCTTGCTAGAATAAATTGTTGTTTCTTGCCGGGAAGGTTTTTCCGGCGTTCGCTTGTGGCCGCCGGGGGGCGCATACCCACCGGCCGAGGAAAAGGGGAAATCTATGTCAGTTTATGCCGAGATCATTGGCGTGATCAGCAACTTCATGTATTCCAAGCTGCTGATCATCCTGCTGCTGGCCTGTGGCCTGTGGTACACCTTCCGCACCAAATTCGTCCAGCTGCGTATGTTTGGCGAATCCATCCGCGTAGTCAACGAAAAGCCCAGCGAGGAGAGCAGCGTATCCTCCTTCCAGGCGCTGATGGTGTCCACCGCGTCCCGCGTGGGCACCGGCAACATTGTGGGCATTGCCACCGCCATCTGCCTGGGCGGTTACGGCGCTGTGTTCTGGATGTGGGTCATCGCCCTGGTGGGCGGTGCTTCCGCCTTTGTGGAGAGCACCCTGGCCCAGATCTACAAAAAGCGTTACAGCGACGGCAGCGGCAGCTACGGCGGCCCCGCCTACTACATCGAGGCCGCTCTGCACAGCCGCCTGCTGGCTGTGCTGTTCTGCGTGTTCATGATCGCCACCTACGCGGTGGGCTTCAACATGCTGGCCTCCTACAACCTGCAGTCCACCTTCAGCGTGTACAGCTTCTACAACCCCGAAACCACCCCCTGGATCATCGGCGGTGTGCTGGCTGTGCTGGTGTGCTACTGCCTGCTGGGCGGCGGCAAGCGGGTGGTAAAGGTCACCTCCCTGCTGGTGCCCGTGATGGGCATTGTGTACGTGCTGGTGTCTCTGGTGGTCATCCTCACCCACATCACCCTGCTGCCCCAGGTGCTGGGCCGCATCTTCCGCGATGCCTTTGACTTCCGGGCCATCTTCGGCGGCTTCGCCTCCTCCTGCATGATGTACGGCATCAAGCGCGGCCTGTACTCCAACGAGGCCGGCTGCGGCAGCGCTCCCAACGCGGCGGCCTGCGCCGATGTGAGCCACCCTGTCAAGCAGGGCCTGGTGCAGATGCTGTCCGTGTTCATTGATACCCTGCTGCTGTGCACCTGCACCGCCTTCATGTGCCTGTGCTCCGGCATGGAGCCGGACGCAGCCCTGGCCGGCGCCCCCTATGTGCAGGCCGCCCTGCGCCAGGCCTTCGGCCCCATCGGCCCCGTGTTCATCACGGTGTTCATGGTGCTGTTCGCCTTCACCACCCTGCTGGGCAACCTGTTCTACATGGACAACCTGTTCATCTACCTGCACAAAGGCACCCCCTCCAAGGGCTTCATGACCGGCTTCCGCATCGTGGCCTCTCTTGTGGTGTTCGTAGGTGCGGGCATGAGCATGGGCCTGCTGTGGGATACCTCCGACGTGATGATGGGCCTGATGACTCTCATCAATGTGCCGGTGATCCTGATTCTGGGCGGCACCGCCATCAAGGCGCTGGACGACTACACCGCCCAGCGTGCCGCGGGCAAGAACCCCGTGTTCAAGGCCTCCACCGTGGGCCTGGAAGGCAAAACCGATTACTGGAACGACTAACGCCGTTCTTTGATAAGCGCACAGCGCCCCGGGCCAAACCCGGGGCGCTGTGTTTGCGTTTCATGGCCTGCGATTGATCCAAATCCGCCCGCCTGCCCGGCCCGATCTCCCGATTGGGCTTTGCGTGCCTGCGGGATGCTGCGCTTTTGTTTGCTTTTTTGACGGCCCGCTGATATACTAAAGAAGTTCTGATATTCAAAACCAGGTCTCGTCCCGGCTGATTCCGGGACGTAGCATAAAGCACAACAAAAGGAGCCTTTGCCCATGAAAATTCTGGCTGTGGATTACGGCGAAACCCGCACCGGCCTTGCCATCTGTGACGAGAGCGAGCTGCTGGCCACCCCCCTGCCCCAGATCACCGAAAAATCCATGAACAAGGTGGCCGCCTACATCGCCGAGGCCGCCGCCAAGGAGGGCGCAGCCCGCATTCTGCTAGGCCTGCCCATGAACATGGACGGCACCGAGGGGGCCCGCGCGGGAAAAAGCCGCCGCCTGGCCGGGAAGGTGGAAGAGGCCTCCGGCCTGCCGGTGGCCCTGTGGGACGAGCGCCGCACCACCATCACCGCAGCGGGCATTCTCAGCGACAACGGCGTGTTCGGCCAGAAGCGCAAGGACCGGCTGGATTCGGTGAGCGCCGCCGTCATTCTGGAAGGATACCTCGCCTGGCGCAAAAACCATCCGGAGGACTGACCGCATATTCCGCAACCGGGAAGGAGCCTCGCCATGCCTGAAATGTTCGACCATTCCAACCTGACGCGGGAGGTGCTGGCCTTCCGTTGCCCACGCTGGGATGAGCTGCCCGCCATTGAGCTGTATATGGACCAGCTGACCGGCTACATCAACGAAATTTACGCCCCGCTGGCCAACCCCGCCGCCGCGGGCGATTTCACCCTCACCAAAGCCATGGTGAACAACTATGTAAAAATGCGGGTGATCGAGCGGCCGGTGAACAAAAAGTACAGCCGGGTTCAGCTGGCCCGGCTGGTTACGCTGTGCGCCATGAAGCAGGTGCTCAGCCTGCCGGAGCTTTCGGCCCTGAGTGAGATCGGCCTGGCCCGCTACCCCATGCCCAAGGCCTACAACTATTTCTGCGTGGAGCTGGAAAACGCCCTGCGCACCGCCTTCTCTCCGGCGGCCGACCCGGAGCCGGACACCGCCGATGCCCCCAACGACATCACCCTGCTGGTGCGCCGGTTTGCCCTGGCCTTTGCCAGCAAAATCTACGTGCAGAAGCGCATCCAGTTTGAGCGGCAGATCACCCTGCAATAATTTTCCGCCCTACAGGGGGCCGCACCCGGCCCCTGTAAAAAGCAGCGCACCAAACAGCGCCCCCTCGGCCAGATGGCCAAGGGGGCGCTGTATATTTATCTCAGAGTATTTTCCGGGCAATCAGCCTTCCGGAATCAACACGCCATAGTTGCCGTCGTTGCGGCGGTACACCAGCTGCACCTGCCCATCCTCCACATTGCGATACAGGAAGAAGTTGTGGCCCAGCAGATTCATCTGCAAAATGGCCTCCTCGGTGCTGCACGGTTTCACGCTGAAGCGCTTCTCGCGGATGACGTCGTACTCCTCCTCCGGCTCTTCCGCGGGCAGTTCCGGTGCGGCGGCCTTGGTCAGCTTGTCGCCCAGGCGCTTGCGGTTTTTCACCAGGCGGCGGATCAGCAGATCCACGGCGGCGTCCAGCGCATCCTCCATGCGGTCAGCAGCCTTCTCTGTACGGACGGTCAGCCCCTCGCCCCGCACGGTAATTTCCACGGTATGCCCGCTTTTCTCCACCGTTACGGTAACCTGGGCCGAGGCTTCCTCCTGGAAAAACTTATCCAGCTTGGCAAGCCGTGCCTCCGCTTTCTCGATAAAACTGGGTTTCAGCGAAACCTTGCGACCAGAACATGTGACCTTCATGAAGCATAGCCTCCTTTAACAGCAGGCGCTGACATGGGGCCGAAGCGCCCGCCTTTTTCGAACGTCCAAAGCAGCTTTGAACTTTCGTTGACATTATTATAGCAGAGTTTGCTGTAAAAAGCGAGAGATTTCTTTTTGTTTTTACGAAAGTTTTGTGTAAGATGCACAGTTTTTGTATTCCGTCCCATTTGAAGAAAAATTTTCGGCTTTCCCCTTTTCAATTCTTCAAAAATGTGGTATCATATTGGTTGTATCAGGGCAGTGTTCCCCGGTGGAATCCGTGCGATCGTAGCTCAGCTGGATAGAGCGTTCGGCTCCGACCCGGAAGGCCAGAGGTTCGAATCCTCCCGGTCGCACCAAAAAGGCATGACGTTTCTGCGTCATGCCTTTTTTCTTTGCCTGTTTCTTCACGCCGGGGTGCTCAGCGGGCCTGCCGCCGCGGTTCAGACTGCGGCAGGTTTTCCCTGCTTTTTATCAGCCTATTTTACGGATTTGTGAATAATTTTGTGAGTTTTTGAATTCTGCATTGTATAGAAGAGGCAGAGCCCCGGCCTGGGTGCTCCGCCTCTTCTGTTTTTCTGCCTGTTTCAGCAGGCAGCGGCCGGAGCGGGCGGGCGCTGCCCCGGCCGCACTTGTCGTTTTTGCAGGGCCGTGGTTTGCATTGTAGGTATATTATCGTATATAATTAAGTAATAAGTAACGTTTACAAAAGATAAAAACGTGTCGAATCACCGTTCGGGCAACCGTTCCAGATAGAACAAAGGATCGTCTTTCGGAGGCACTCCATGTTAAAAAAGCCAAACACCATTTACCTGTCCAATGCACTTCAAAAGCAGCTGCATGGCATTTGCGAGTACCCCCTTACCAGCGTTGTGGCCCCCATGGCCTACGGCAAAACCACCGCCATCAGCTGGTTTCTTGACAAGTGTGCCAAAATTCCCGGCACAAAAGTCCTGCGCATCAATGTCTACTCCGATGCCCTGCCCCTTTTCTGGCAGAGCATCCAGCGCGCCTTTGCCCACGCCGGGCTGGATATTCTGAACGAGTACGCTTGCCCTGAGGACACCGCCGAGGCCGCCCTGATTCTGGACGATGTGTGCCGCGCGCTGGCCGGGCCGGATGAATGCTACATTTTTGTGGACGACTTTCACCTGCTGCACAACCGCCCTGCGGCCGAGCTTCTGTGCAGCACGGCCATGCACCTGCCGGGCAACGTACACCTGATCGTGGCCAGCCGGGACCGGATCTTCACCGAGGAAGAGCGCATTCGTCTGGGGAACCGGCTGTACCAGTTCACGCCCCAGCAGCTTCGGCTGGATAAGCCCAACCTGGCCGTCTACGTGCGCCGCTGCGGGGCCAACCTCTCCGAACAGCAGCTGCAGGACCTTTTGTACAACACCGAGGGCTGGATCTCGGCGGTTTACCTGAGCTTGCAGTCGCTGACGGAGCGGGGCACGCTGCCGGGCAAAAATTCCGACATCTCCGCCCTGTTCACCACCGCTATGATCGACCCGCTGCCTCCGGTTCAGCAGGAATTTCTGACCGTGCTGGGGATGACTGACGAGTTCACCGTGGAAATGGCCGAGGCCATCACCGGCCGAAGCGACGCCGCGGCCCTGCTGGCAGAACTGACCAGCCGCAACGCCTTCGTCAAGCGCCTGCCGGACAGTGACCGCTACCGCTGCCACCATATGCTGAAAGACTGCGCCGCCCTGGCCTTTCAAAAGCTGCCGGAAGAACAGCGCACCCTGTACTACAACCGCTACGGCCAGTGGTTTGAAACGCACGGGATGCTGCTGCACGCCCTGTATGCCTACCGGAACGGAAAAAACTACGACGCGCTTCTTCGGGTAACCCAGAAGGATGCCGGCATTCTGCTGTGCTCCCTGCCGCCGGATTCGGTGCTGAGCACGCTGGCCGAATGCCCTGAAAAAACGCTGCGCGCCCACCCCGCGGCGCTGCTGGTGCTGATGCGCTGCATGTTCAACTGGAACCGGGTGCCCGAAATGCAGAAGTTGAAACAGCAGCTGCTGGCCGCGGTGGACGAGCACCCCGAGTGGGGCGCGGAAGAGCGGGGCAACCTGCTGGCCGAGTGCGATCTGCTCCAGAGCTTTTTGTATTACAACGACATTGACGCCATGAGCCGGATGTACCTCAGCGCCAGCGCCCGGCTGACCCGCCCGGCCACCAACATCTGCCCGGCCGACGGGTGGACCTTCGGCTCTCCCTCGGTGCTGATGATGTTCCACCGCACCCCCGGCAAAATGGACGAGGCCGTGGAGGCCATGCGCCGCTATGTACCCTATTATGCCGAAACCACCAACGGCCACGGCCGCTGCACCGACTGCATCATGGCCGGCGAGGCCGCCCTGCTGCGGGGGAATTTTGCAGATGCCGAAATCGAGCTGGAACGCGCCTATGCCCAGTGTGAAGACGGCGGCCGGATTCACTTGATCCTCTGCTGCGATTTTCTGGCCCTGCGGCTGTACCTATGCGGCTACGGCACCCTGCGCTATTCGCCCGAAGAGCGCCATGAGCACCTGCACAAGCTGCACAACCTCTCCTGGATGAAGCTGTGGGCGGGCTGCTTTTCCTATTACTATGCCCTGCTGGGCAACGAGGCCCGCATTTCCGCCCCCTTCCGGGAGCATCACCTGAGTGAGCTGAACCTGCTGGCCCCCAGCAAGCCCATGATGGATATGATTGAAAACCAGGTGTTGCTGCTGCAGGGGGCCTGGAGCAAGGTGGTTGCCCGCAGCACCGGCCAGCTGCAGGCCTGCGAGGGGTTCCACTATGCGCTGGTGGCCCTGTATGTGCGCATTCAAACGGCAGCCGCCTATGCCATGCTGAAAAAGCAGGATGAGGCCGAGGCACTTCTGACCCGCGCTTTGCAGGACGCCGCCCCCGACGGGCTGGCCCTGCCCTTTGCCGAAAATTACTGTCGGCTGGCCCCGCTGCTTCAGCGCCGGCCGCAGGATGCATTTCTGAATCAGATCACCCTATTGGGCGGCCAGCTGGCCCAGAGCATTGCCCGGCTGCAGCGCAAGGGGGCCTGCCCAGCCGCGCTGAACGGCCTGACCGACCGAGAGAGGGACATCTGCCTGCTGATCGCCCAGCGGCTGCGCAACCGGGAGATCGCCGAAAAGCTGTTTTTGACCGAGGGCAGCGTAAAACAGTACCTCAACCAGATCTATTCCAAACTGCACTTTGCGGGCGACGCCCGCACCAAGCGCGAGCAGCTGATCGCGCTGGTGAACGCGCCAAATCCCTAACCTTTGGTTAATGGTGCTCCGGCGCGCGCCTCTGTATACTATATAGTAATAGTATCTATATAATAGCGGTTATTATAAGGCCCTGCTCATCCGAGCCGCCTTTTGCCGCAGGAATTCCAGGGTTCGCGCGCCCTGTTCCGGATAGACACAAAATTTTTAAGAAAGGGAGAAAAATCGCAATGCACAGTAAGTTTTCGAAAATTCAAACCGTGTTTCTGACGCTCGCTGTTCTGTTTACCTCTGTGCTTGTGCCCAATCAGGTGCAGGCATTGGAGTCGGGCAGCGCGTCCAACGCCGCGCAGGCGGCTGCGATCACCGACCCAAACACCTTCGACGCCTGGTACAAAATCCAGGGTAACAACACTTCTGCCATCGGCCGTATCTGGGCCGATAAAACCGTGGATGCCGACCCCATTCAGTTCACCACCGGCCCGCTGAAGGACCAGTCGATTGAAAAAAGCGCGGGGTCTGATTTCCTGGTGGCTCTGTCCGCCATGTCCTCCACGTCTTCCACCACCCAGACCGAACCCATCCCTCTGGATGTGGTGATGGTGCTGGATGCCTCCGGCAGTATGTCGGATCCCATGAGTCGCACGGACGCAACCAAGCGCATTGATGCGCTGAAAACCGCCGTGTTGAAGTTTATTGGCAACACCGCGGACAAGAACGCCCAGATCAGCGATAAAGACAAGAAGATCCGGCTTTCCATCGTGAAGTTTGCCGGCAAAACCAGCGACAAAATCGGCAACGGCACCTACCGGGAAAACGGCTACACCTACAACTATTCCCAGATCATGCAGGACCTGACCGTGTGCGAAGGCCCCGGTGCCGAGCAGCTGAAGGACACCGTCGATGCCATCAAGCCCGCCGGTGCCACCCGCGCCGACTATGGCCTGGAGCGCGCCCAGGCTGCCCTGGCCTCGAACCCGGACCCGGCCCGCAGCAATGCGAAGAAGGTCGTCATCTTCTTTACGGACGGCTCCCCTACCTCGTCCAACGGGTTCGAGTCGGAGGTTGCTTCCTCCGCCATCGCAACAGCCAAAGACATAAAGGCGGCGGGCACCGAAGTGTATACCGTCGGCATTTTTGGCGGTGCCAACCCCTCCGCCGACGTTTCCAATAGCGGGACCTCGCTCGCAAACAAGTTCATGCACGCGGTTTCCAGCAACTACCCCACCGCCACCTACACCCCGGACTGGTGGGGCAACTACACCTTTAACTGGGGCACCAGAGCCGCGAACTCCAACTATTACCTTGCCGCCTCCAGCGCCGATGGACTGAACACTGTGTTTGAGGACATTTTCCGCTCGGTGTCCACCAACCTGACCGGCCCCACCCACATTGAAGAGAGCAGCGACCCCTCCAGCGGCGGCTACGTGACCTTTGACGATACCCTTGGCAGCTTTATGGAGGTCAAGGACTTCAACGGCATCGCCCTCGCGGATCGCATCTACACCAACATTGAAAAAACCACCAACGGCAATGTGGATACCTACGAGTGCACCGACCAGGTCACCGGCCCGGTCAGCCCTGCATACCCCCAGCATGCCGACCTGAGCAAGGTCCTGATCACCGTCACCCACAGCGACGACCGCAAAACCGGCGACAGCGTCCGCGTGCGCATCCCGGCCAGCATGCTGCCCCTGCGCCACTTCGACCTGCAGCGGGATGCGGGCGGCAACGTCACTTCGCTGAACGTCACCGACACCTACCCCATCCGCGTACTGTACTCGGTGGGCTTGAAGGATGAGGTGCGCGGCGACCTGGAGGCCGGCACCAGCACGGACCCCGACCTGGTGCAGTATGTCGCCAACAACGCCGTGGACGGCGAGATTCACTTCTACTCCAACGCCTACACCGGGAAGAAGAACAGCGAGGACATCACCATCGGTGACACCACCGCCTCCTTCGTTCCCGCCAAGAGCAACAGCTTCTACTACTACACGCAGGACACTCCCCTGTACATGGACGAAGCCTGCACCGAGCCCGTCACCAACTTCCAGAAGGGCCAGACCTATTACTACAAGCTGGAATACTACTCGAATCAGGCCGGGCAGACCACGCCGACCTACGGCTTCAGCGCCATTCCCATCTCCATTTCCGCCGACCAGGACGGCAGCGTGATCGGGCAGAACGCCAGTGGCCAGGCCTATGTGAAAAAGGGCACCAAAAAGGGCAGTATGCCCCGCGCCATTGACGACCAGCTCGGCAACAAGAGCGAGAACATCACCGAAACCGCCGCTCGCTGCATTGATTATGACTGGGATCTGCAGAACGGCATGAGCTACCTGCACCTGGGCAACAACGGCCGCCTGACCTACGAGGCCAAGGGCAGCCTGCGGATCACCAAGCAGGTGCAGGCCGCCGACGGGCTTACCCCCGCCGACGACACCGCCTTTACCATGCAGGTCAACCTGACGGATTCCGCCGGCAATGCCCTGCCCGGCAGCTACCGCTATACCGTTGACGGCACTGCCCCCGGCAGCATCACCAACGGCGAAACCATCACCCTGAAACAGGGCCAGACCGCCGAGATCGAGGGCCTGCCCGCGGGCGCCAAGTACGCCGTGAGCGAGGTCAACGTTCCCGCCGGGTATACCGCCGCCGTCACCGACAGCGGCAACGGCGTGATCGCCGCGGGCCGGGTGAACGATACCGCCCCCGTTGTGACCGTTACCAACACCTACGCGCCCGCCGCGTACTCCATGGAGAAGGCCTTCCCCGGCAGCAAAACCCTGAACGGCCGCAGCTGGCTGGCCAGCGATTCCTACCGCTTCCTGCTGGAGGCCATCAGCCCCAATGCACCGCTTCCGGCCCCCGTTGAGACGGATGCCGCCGGAACCCGGTATTCTCAGACCGATGTCAAGGCGGAGGACGGAACCCCCGCAGGCAAGCCGATCAACTTCAACTTCGGCACCGTCACCTTCACCAAGCCGGGAACCTATGAGTACAACATCCGGGAGTACACCCCCAGCACGGAAGACCGCATCCCCGGTGTTTCCTACGATGAGACCGTTTACCGCGCCACCGTGGTCATCACCGACAACGGCCAGGGCCAGCTTGCGCTGGGCAGCTATACCCTGAAGGAGATTGTGCAGGAGAATGGCACCACGAACACCCCGAACGGCACCGTGGCTGCCTTCACCAACACCTTCAACGCGAACGATGAAGTGATCAACTTCAAGGCCCTCAAGCGCTATGTGGACCACTCCGGCGCGACCCGGCTGGCCGACGGCCAGTTCCACTTCACGCTGGAGCCCGCGGCGACGGACAACCTGAACCAGCCCGTCGCCACCCAGGCCCCCATGCCTTCCGCCGAGGGCTGCACCACCACCAACACGGCCGGCGGTGAGATCACCTTCGGCAACATCACCTACGGCACCGCGAACATCGGCAAAACCTACTGGTACACCATCAAGGAAGTGCCCGGCAGCGAGCCCAACATGGTTTACAGCAACGCCGAGTATCTGGCCAAGGTGGACGTCACCCTGGAAGGCACCGACACCTACGCCGGCATCTCCTACTTTGTCAAGCAGGCCGACGGCAGCTGGGCCCTCCTTGAGGGCAGCGGCGACAATACCCCCGTGGTGTTTGAAAACACCTACACCCCGGCCGCAGCCTCTGCCACTCTGCAGCTGACCAAGGACCTGAAAGGCCGCGGCTGGAAGGACGGCGACTCCTTCGCCTTCACCCTCACCGGTGAGGGCAATGCCCCCATGCCGGCCGGTGGCACCACCGTTACGGTCACGAGCAGCACCGCGGACCACAAGGCCGCATTCGGCGCCATCACTTACAGCCAGGTGGGAACCTACCGCTACACCATCACCGAGCAGGCCACGACCATTCCCGGCGTTTCCATCGACACGCCGGTGACGGCCACCGTCACGGTGCGCTACGAAAACGGCGCGCTGAAGGCCGACGTTGCCTACAGCCGCGGCACCGACAGCGCCGCCTTTACCAACACCTACACCGCCACCCCCTACACGGCCCCGGCCTCCGCGCTGTTCCAGGTCAGCAAAACCCTGACCGGCCGCGACTGGACGGACAACGACTCCTTCACCTTCACCCTGACCGGCGAGAAGGGCAACGAGCCCCTGCCGCCCATCGAACAGCGCACGGCCGCTGTCACCCGCGACAGCGCCACCACCACCTTCGGCAATACGGTTCTTACCTTCAACGCCGCCGGTAAGTACGTTTACACCATCACCGAGGACCCCGGCAGCATTGCCGGCG
>QWCN01000765.1_pt1 | contig 59660 bp, 28 predicted proteins | sample 1972711 | NCBI WGS metagenome assembly QWCN01 (sample SAMN09866707, study PRJNA288562) | Human gut metagenome isolate term1_stool, whole genome shotgun sequencing... | isolation source: gut | host: Homo sapiens | place: USA: California
TTCCGTTTGCTTTGTTTCCTTTTACGGTCTTGTAAGCTCTTACTTTATAATAGTAAGTTTTGCCTTTCTTTACTTTGCTGTCTGTGAATGTTGCGGCAGATGCTTTTTTGATCGTTCTGATCTTTTTATACTTGCCGTTTTTCTTTGTGGCACGGTAGATTTCGTATCCGGTTGCTTTGCTGTTCTTCTTCCACTTCAGGAATGCTTTTTTCTTTTTGGAAGATACGGTCAGTTTTGTTACTTTTGCCGGTCTGACAATGGTCTGTGTGCCCGGATTCTGATTTCCGTTTGTGCCGTTGTTTGTATTAGTATTGTTGTTTCCGTTGTTATTGCTGTTATCGCCCTTGTTGTTGTCCTTTTTATCATCGTCTTTCTTTGCATCTTGTAAAGCCTTGAGCTGTGCTTCCGCTTTTACCAGCAGATCTGCATTTTCCACATTTGCTTTCTGTGTATCGGTAAGTGCGTCGTATGCTGCTCTTGCTGCTTTTACTGCTTCCTGATCGTTCCGTGTAAGCTTATCTGAGGAAGGAAGAGCTGCGATCAGTCGAATAACATTTTCTACCTGTTCATCGATTTCTGTATTTTCTTTTGCATAGTTGTCTGTATAGTGCAGCATGACAACGTCACCGTCTTTTAATGTATAATCACATGCACCAACATCCGGTTCCGTTCCGTTCACGCTGTATTTCCAGCCGGATTTGCTTCCGTTTGTAAACTCTCCGAGTTTCACCCCGTCTGCTCTTGTAACCGATGCAATGTAAGTGTCACCGTATTTTTTCTCACTGGTCATTTTATTGGCCGCAAGTGCCGCATCCAGAGCTTCCATGGCGGTTGCATTCTTCGGAACACGATACTCGCTCTGTGCTGCCCATACCTGAAGGTTATTCTTTACAAATGCATGGATCTTTCCGTCTTTGTCGCTGTCGTGTACTTCATCGCCAAGGATGGTGACAGCCACGCTCTGATTTTCACCATTTATCAGCCAGTAGGTGTTTGTTCCTTTTTTATATGCATCAAGTGCCTGCAGTACCTGTACCGTTGACATTTCCTGCGATTTTGTAAGGTTAGACAGATGTGAAAATCCTCCGTCATTCTGGCGGTATTTCATCAGATTTGTGATCATATTAAAGTTTGGTGTACCAAATCCCACTTCTGCAGAAGTCGGATCAATGCCAAGGCAGGAAAGTGCCAGAAGTACCTGAGCCGTAGATTCGGAAGTTCCATATCCGAAATCATCACGCATCTCCTCTTTTAAACAGGAAACTGCACGATCAATCGCTTCTTTTACTTCGGTTCGCTCCTGATAAGGTGCAAGGGCCTGAAGTGCCATGGCCGTCATATCTACACTGGTGCTGTCTTTTCCGGTCAGTCCGAATCCACCGTTTTCATTCTGAAAACCAAGCATTGCTTCTATGATCGTGTTTCTGGACCATTTTGCATCCGCCGGAATCGCAGCATTGGCTGCATCGAGTGCCATCAGTGCATAGATCAGTTCATTTGATCCATCGCTCAGCTTTTCGGAATTGCAGATCATGGATACCAGATCTGTACCGTCCACATCGGTGATATCTTTGCCCATTGCCGTAAGTGTCAGGGCAACACGCTCGATGTCTGTCGGCTTCTGGTCTGCATTCCATTTCTTTACTTCCGCTGCAGCAGACTGATAATAAGCATCCTGCACATCTGAGCTAATCTCAACTCCATTGCGAAGCAATGCGTAGATCAGCCATTCATCTCCATACGCATAGCCGTCTGTGCTGTGTTTTTCTGTGATGTACGTTACGGCACTGTTGATGCCTTCTTCTGCTTTTGCTTTTACATCGATATCTGCGGTGCTTCCATTTGTTACGGTAATGGTGATCGTTACCGGTTTTACGTTATTTTTGCCATCGATCGGTGTTCCGGTTGCTGTCACGGTTCCTTCGGAGAGTCCCGTAATCTGATATTCTGCCACCGGAAGATAGGAACCATAATCCGGATCGTTCACATTATAATCACCGTTCTTTTTCCAGTAACCGCTTCCGGTTCTCACAACCTGTGCAATACCTCTCTGGCTATAAGTCCATTTCAGAGCCGGTTCCGTGACATCGTATCCCTGATCATCCAGTTCACCTGTGACAATTGGTGCAAACACTGCACTGCTCTTGCCGGCTTCTACCGTCATATTCTTATTTTCTTCTGCAAGTTCTACGGTTTTTACGTTGTTTTTGTAGACAAAGGTTACCGTACTGTCACCGGAAACTGTTTTCGTTTCTCCCGTCTGCGGATTGGTATCTTCGATCGTCGCTGTAAAGGTTACCGTTCCGGCCTGTTTCGGTATGTAAGCCTTTTCGCCATTTGTATAGTATGCGATCGTTCCGTCCGGATCATCACTTGTGATCATTACTTTATCTGCATTGGTTGCATTTGCCGGTGTGACAACTGCCGAACCAAGGATTGGATTGAATGCAACTCTGCCATCCGTTTCCTGTCCGTCGCTGTTTGCATTTCGGCTGTGTATTTCTTTTGTGCCAGAAATTGCCGGAACAACGGATGTTACCGGAACATAAGCAGAGGTTACCGTCACGGTTTTGTGAATTTCCGGCTGATTTTTTGCAGTTACCGTAAAGACTGCACTTCCGGTCTCTTTAAAGGAAAAGCCGCTGGAAGAATCGGTGCGGTTATGCAGAAGTTTTGCACCCGCTTCATCCGCTGCATAGATAAAGGAAGCGTAAGAAACATCCTGATACTCTTCACTGCCCTGATACTGTGCTTTTACGGTAATATGCTTGTATTCAGAACCCTGTACCGTAACTTTTCCGTCCGTTACATCTTCTCCATCCACATACAGTTTAATATCTGTCATCTGGATTCTGCTGGAACGGATCGCTACAGATGCTAGGATTTCCTGACTGCCGTCGCTGTTGTTCTTTACTGCCTGAAGCACTGCTGTTCCGGTTCCGTTTACACAGAATGTTCCATTTTCATAAATTTCAAAGGCACGTTCCGGTTTTCTCTGCTGAAAGCTCCAGGAAAGGCTCTCGCCTTCCGGCAGAGTATAATCCACAAGAGAAAATGTTCCGGCTATGTTTGCCATTCCAACAGCATCCGGGCTTACTTCCAGTCTTGCATTCTCCAGAACGGTCGGTTCGGTTTCGTTATTTGCCTGAAATGCAATATCGTATTTGTTTTCGCCTGTCTCCGGCCATTCATACTGTCCCGGTGTATAATCCTGATTTTCGCCAAAGTATGGATAACCGTCGCTTCCCTGTCCCCAGGAAGTTCCGTTTTCGCCTTTATTGGCATTTAACTTTTCTACCAGATCCAGCGTTTTTATGTCCTCTTCGGACATTGCACCGGAACCGCTGCCCAGTGTATCCAGCCAGTAGCAGTTCTCAACGATCGCCGCACCGCTGTTGTTGCTGCTGCTGTTACAGAGTGCCCCTTTTCCGGTATCTCCCACTGCGATACAGTTTGCGATCACACCGTCGCGGTCATCGGAAGCACTTGCTCCCATATAGGCTCCGGTCTTCCCGATCAATCCTGCCACGTTTGCTCCGCTGATCTCACTTTTACAGTTCAAAATGGAAGCACCATAGGCGGTCGTTCCAAACGGTCCGGTCACATTACTGCTGCTTCCGGTCATCGTTCCTTTTACCGTCAGGTTCTGGATCACAGCACCTGCTGACAGATTTGCAAACAGCGAGCCTGCGTTTTCAAACGTAATGGTATGTCCCTGTCCGTCCAGAACCCCGGCAAACGGAGAATAATTCATATAAAAACTTTTATCTTCATAATCACTGTTTACCGTGATATCCTGTGTCAGGACGAAATATTTGCCTTTTGCATTGTCCATCTTGGAAAAATCTGCCTGGGAAGAGATGGAGATCACATTCTCCGGCAGTGCCACCGGTTTTGTCGTCGGTCTGTTTTTCAGTGCTGCAATCGCATCGGTGATCGCCTTTGCTGCCGCTGTGATCTGCTCCTGTGTCACCTCTTCGCCTGCTTTTAAAGCATTTCCGGCTGCTACTGCATCAGAAAGTGTCTTCCAGCTCTCTTCCGTATAGTTTTCCTCTTCATAGCCTTCTGCCTGCTTCAGTGCATTTTCAAGCGGTGTCCAGCTGATTTCGGCCGCTCCCTTTACCAGAACCGGAAATCCGCCATCTTCGGAAACTGCAAAGATATAGCCGGTATCGACGATACCTGTATTTAACAGAGCAACGGTGTCTGCTGTTTTTAATTCATCAGCAGATTTGGATGCACAATTTGTAACCTGTGCTTTATTATCTCCATACTGCTTTCCAATAGCTGATGTTGCTTTAGAAGTATAATAGCTGTTATTAATGACAGAATTGGCTGATTTATTATACGCTGCAATTCCATCCAGCATAAGAGAAGAACTTGTACCGGCATAATAACAATTTAAAATACTTCCGCCATCAAGAACCCCAACAATTCCTCCAACTTCTTCAAACATTTCTTCATCGTTGATCGTTACAGTGGAATAACTGTTCTGAATCGTTCCGGTCAGATTATCTGTAATACTTCCCTTGTCATCCGACTCTACATCAACAGATCCTGCAACTCCCAGGTTCTGGATCGTACCGGATACGTTTTCCGCCAGTGCTTTCCCGGAAAGGGTGATCACATGTCCCTGTCCGTCCAGAGTTCCGGCAAGATCTGTGATCTGCTGTCCGTCTGCCAGCTTAATATCCGCCGTCAGTGTATAGGTTTCACCTGCCGGAATTTGGGTCGGAAATTCTTCTGCAGTTGTGATTTCATTGCTGCTTTTTGTCGTACTCGCTGCATTTACGGTCAGGCTTGCTGTATTTGCCGGAAGAATGCCGGTAAACAGCAATGCCAGAGCAAGCATCCATGCAAGAATACGCTGTGTGACTGCTTTGTGTTTCATCGCTTTTCTCCTCTTCTTTGCTGATTTTATATTACAGAGAAACAAGCCCCGCTTTTGCGAGGCCTGCCTGTTACTGTTCTATATTGTAACACATTTTGAAGATATTTTTTCCAACCAGAAGGGGGAATTTTGTTATTATTTGCAGTTTTTGTTATTTTTTGATCTTCACTTTTCTGACAGCACTGAATTTTCCGTTTGCTTTGTTTCCTTTTACGGTCTTGTAAGCTCTTACTTTATAATAGTAAGTTTTGCCTTTCTTTACTTTGTTTTCTTCCATTTCAGAGTTACTTTTTTCTTCTTGGAAGTTACGGTCAGTTTTGTTACTTTTGCCGGTTTGACAATGGTCTGTGTGCCCGGATTCTGATTTCCGTTTGTGCCGTTGTTTGTATTACTGTTATGATTGTTGTTGCTGTTATTGTTATTTCCGTTATTATTGCTATTATTGTTGTTTCCGTCCTTTGCAGACAGATCGATCACGTTGGAGTATGCAGTAAAGCGATACTGTTTGGAACCGTTCAGGGTTGTATTCACCATTTTCAGGATACGGTATACGCCTTTATCCGTTACTTTGAAACTTCCGGTCAGTGCTTCCGCCTCTCTTGTTACGGTGTTGTCGGATACGGTTGTCCAGCTTCCGTCTGCATTTTTCTTCTGCACTTCTGTGATAACATCCCAGTCATAAGAATCGTTCTTTGCAAGAAGGATTTCTGTGATGGTTTTGCCTTTCCAACCGTTCTGCTCCAGCATTGCCCGGTAATCTTCCGGTGTCTCCAGTTCTCTCTGCTCATCGCTTACGGTCTGATCAAACCAGAATACCAGATCCAGCATGCTCAGATCCTGACTCCAGCTGATCTGGGTGTCACTCTCTTTTTTCAATGTCAGGGAGAGTGCTGTCTTCTGCGGATAAAATTTGTTGATGGAGGTATCACATTTTTTCATTAAAGCCGGATCTACGACGCGGATGTTGTTGAGGGTGATATCCAGTTTCTGCAGTTTGCCATCTCCTCTGCTGTTCTCAAAGGTATCTGCAAATACACTTCCTGAGAGTTTTGTCAGCTGATTGTCATGCAGATCGACTGACAGCAGGTGGCTGTTCTTTGCAAAGGTTCCGTCTTTGATCTCTGCAATATAGTTTTTCATGAAGTTGATTTCCGTAAGATCTGCCATTTTGCCAAAATCCACATCGGCAATGCTGGTCAGTACGTTATTGTATGCGATCAGTTTCTTTAATTTTACTGCATCGCTGATGGCAGATGGCAGTGTCTCAAACATATTTCCGGAAATATTCAAAAAGGTCATGGATGCTCCGGCATCTTTAAACAGACCTTCCGGAAGGCTTTCCAGGAAGTTGCCGGATAATCCAAACTGATCCAGTGCCGCATCGCCGTCAAAAGCTCCCTTTGCGATCGTTTCGATCTGATTGTTGTCCAGCTCCAGATATTTCAGCTCTGTAAGTCCCGCAAAATCGCTTTTGTTGATCTTCTTTAATTTATTTGCACGCATGGATACCCACTGCAGGTTTTTATTGTTTGCAAAGAAGTTTTCCGGAAGTTCTTCGATATAGTTGGAATCTGCATAAAAGCTGCTAAGTGCGGTCATATGATCCAGCAGTCCGTCCGGCAGGCTGGTGATCTGGTTTTCGGAAAGATCCAGGCTGGTTACTTTATCTGTCAGCCCTTTTAATAAGGAAACGTCTGTCAGTCCGCAGTTGGAAAGATCCAAACTCTCGGAGATTGCTGCCAGCTCATCTGCACTGATCTCACCGTCATCGTTCAGGTCATATCCCTGCTCGATCAGCTTGTTGATCAGTTTCTGCTCACCGCTCACTTCATCGGTATAACCTTTCCATCCTTTTGCAAGGGATGCGAAACTGATGTTTGCCTTCATATATTTATCATAATTACCTTTGTCCGCTTCGCTTCCGCCCATCATGGTAACGAGTGCTGCCGCAGAATGTACTTCTGACAGATCTGAAATTTCCATGCTGTACTCGTATGCGGTGTAAGCTCCCTGAGCATCGGCTTCTCCGTAGCCTTTCTTCTCAGCAGTCGGATAAGTGCCGTCTTTTCCGATCGTAAAGTCAAGCATCATTCTGGCACTTCCGGTATTTAACATGGTCAGTGTCATTTTTCCGTCTTTTACCTGCAGTTTTGCTTTTGCTGCAAAGAAACTGCCCAGCATGGAGTCTTCTTCACTGTCGGTTTTTGTTGTCTTAAAAGTTAAAGTATATACACCGTCTTCGGTCGGATCTTTGATGGTTGGCTGCGGCGGTGTGACAGGTTCGCTGTCCCCGTCTGTCTGACTGATCAGTACGCAGGTATCACCGGATTTTGCAAATACAACCGTTTTATCTTTGTAACCTTTTGCTTTGATCACGATCGCGTTTCTTCCTTCTGTAAATTTGCCGGAACCGATTGTCAGTCCGTGCAGTGCAGAAAGGCTGTAAACGCTTTCCGGATCATCATCATTGGTGTATTCTTTGTATTCGGTTCCGTTTACGGTCACTCCGGAAATGGACTGTCCGTAAGCTTTCCAGTTGGCATCATCGGAATAATGATTGATCTCTTCGATGGTCAGTTCGTTGCCATCGTAAGCAACTGCGGTAACAGTCGGTGCAGTCAGCCCTGTGGTAAATTTCTCCATTGCTTTTGTCAGATCTTCCAGTGCAGTATTTAAGGAAGCCTGCGTGGTTGCCACTCTTAATGTATGTTCTGCTGCTGTGATCGCACTCTGGAGATCTTCCCATTCCTCGTCGCTCTTATCGCCTTGTATCAGTGCTTTTGCTTCTTCCAGTTTTTCCGTCAGAGCTGTTTTATCCAGTACTTCCGGTTCCTGACCACCGTTTCCGTCGGACTGGCTTACAAACGTGCACTCATTTTCTGCTTTTGCAAAGAGGATGGTTTTGTCTAGGTAACCGTCAGCTTTGATCACGATCGTATTTTCGCCTTCTTTGAATGCTCCGCTGTAGATCGTCATACCAAGCCAGCCGGCACTGTATACCAGTGTATCATCTTCTTCATTCCAGTCTGCCACATAATCTACACCGTTGACGCTGATGCCCGTAATCGCCTTGCAGTAAGCAGAATCGGAAGTAATCTCAGAAAGCACGATTTTTTCCAGGGTCCCTGTCATCCAGCTGGTTGATCCTTCAAGCTGTGTGATCTCTGTTCCGACTTTTGCTTCTTCTTTGAGCTGTGCCTGCTGTGTATTTGCTGCAGATGCGGCAAATACCGGCAGTCCTGCCTGTGGAACTGCCATGACAGCAGTCATGGAAAGGGCAAGCAGCTGGCATACAAATTTTTTCTTCATATTCTGTTTCCTCCTCGTTTTGGTACATTTTCCTTTGAATCTGTTGCGTCGTGATATCTTACTTTAATGTTTACTTTATTTTTACTTTTTTTGCAGCCGAATCGTTTCCATACACTTTCGCAACAGCTGTTTTTCTGTAAGCTCTGACTTTATAGTAATAAGCGAACCCTTTTTTCAGCTTTTTGTCTGTAAAACGAACCGTTCCTGCTTTTTTGATCGTCTTGATCTTTTTGTATTTTCCGTTTTTCTTTGTAGAACGGTAAACTTCATAACCGGATGCACCTTTTACCTTTTTCCAGCTGATCACTGCAGTGCGTTTTTTTGCCTTTGCCGTTACTTTTTTCACCTTTGCCGGTTTTTTCACCGCTGTATTTCCCGGATTTGCACTGTTTCCGTTGTTACCGCCGTTTGTATTGCTGTTACTTCCATTATTCGGCTTGTCTGTACCCGGTGTTACATTGTTCTGCTGTGCTGTATTGACCTCGTTTGAAAATACGCTGAAACGATAGAACAGCAGTCCGCTGTTTCCGGAATACAGATCTTTTACGACGCGGTATGTGCCTTTTTCTGCTGTTGCAAAGGCTCCTCCTGCCAGGTCTGCCTTATCATCATCCGTACTCTTCCATACGGTTTCGTAGGTTCCGTCTGCGTTTTTCTTTTCGATGCTGGTAATAATCTCCCAGTCATAGTACTGGTCATTTAAAACATCCACGATATCGCGGTCTTCATAGCCTTTGTCTTTCAGAAATTCTCTGTATTCATCAACAGACTGTGCTTCTTCGACTTTTGCATCGTTCGTTGCATCGAACCAGTACAGCAAATCCAGAATACTCAGTTCCTGTGACCATTTCACGCCGTTTTCGCCGTCTTTTTCGATCTTCAGACTCATCGCACTTTTCTGCGGATAGAATTTGTTAAAGCTCTTGCTTTTCATGATCAGTTTGCGGTCTACGACCTGAATGTTGTTCAGGCGGATATCCAGTTTTCTCAGAACTGCTGTTGCCGGAAGGGTATCCGGTGACATCGTAGTCAGCAGATTGTCATACAAATCCAGCCCTGCCAGCTTTTCATTCTTCGCAAACGTTCCGGACGGGATTTCACGAATCTCATTGTGCATGAAGTTGACTTCCTGAAGCTGTGGAAGTTTTGAAAAATCTACTTTTGCGATGTCTTTCATACCGTTGTCGTATGCATTGAGTTCTTCAAGGGAAGAAAGATCTTCCACGGTCTTTGGCAGGCTCTCAATGTTATTTTCCTGTAAAAACAGCCACCGCAAAGATCCGGCAAGCGGTTTTAACACATCATCCTTCAGATCTTCCAGTCCATTTCCCACAAAGGAGAGTTGCTGAAGTTTTGGCATGCCGGTCAGGGCATTTTGGGAAACCTCCCGGATCTGGTTTCCTTCCAGATCGAGGATCGTCAGAGCATCCAGCCCTTCAAAGGTGTTATCTTTCAGAGAGGAAATCTGATTGCCGGTAAAGGAAATCCAATCCAGGCTGTGGTTGTTTTTAAACAGTCCTGCCGGAATTTCTGTGATCTTGTTGTGCTCGATATAAAAATTTTCCAGACTGGTCAGGTTATCCAGCAGTCCTTCCGGAATCGCTGTGATCTCATTGTTTGAGAGATTTAACGTTATGATCTGAGATGGCAAATAACGCAGAAGTCCGATCTCGCTTAAGTTGCACTCACTTAAATCCAGTGTGGTTCCGCCATACCGAGCTACTTCTTCTGCTGTAACGGTTCCGTCATTGTCTTTGTCCATGCCGTAATCGCGAAGTGCTTCGTTGAGTGCTGCTGCCCCGGTCGGTTTGTCTTCTGTTTTGGATGCATCGTATCCGCTCCAGCCTTTTTCCAGTGTCAGGAAAGTGAAGTCCGTCTTGAGGTATTTGTCAAAATTTCCAATGTCACTGTTCTGACCGCCCATCGCTGAGACAAGTGCTGCTCCTTTGTTGACTTCCGATGGCTTTGTGATCTCCATCTTGTACTCATACATGGCGTAGCTTCCGGTTCCGTCCGGCTCACCGAAACCGGTCTTCTCAGTCTGTGCATACGTTCCGTCTGATGCCACTGTGAAATCAAGGAGAAAATCGGAAAGCTTGGTATTTAAAAAGGTTACATACATTTTTCCGTTCTCAACGGTCAGTTTTGCTTTCGGGTCAAAATAGCCTGCCAGCATGGATTCTTCGTCACTGCCTTCCTGTTTTGCCTCAAAGGTCAGAGTGTATTCTCCGTCCTCGGTCGGATCTACGGATGCGGCTTCTGCCTTCAGTTTTGCAGACTCCTGTGTTTCGACCGCTGTTTTCTGCTGCGGTGTCCGGATCTGCCCTTCGGCTGCTTTTGCCGTTGTCTGATACATTCCGGCTCCAGATACGATCATTGCCGCTGCAAAGATCGCTGCCATTGCCTGATAACCAAATTTCTTTCTCATGCTTTTCTTCCTTTCTCTGCAAAGATTTCTTCCTGTACTTTTCTATTTCACACGGACGCTCTTTTTCGTGCTCCATGCTCCCTTTTTCACTGCGGTGCCGTTCTTTTTCACAGCTCGTACCTGTATATAATATCTTTTACCTGATTTCAGCTTTTTGATGGTAATGCTGCTCTTTTTGCCGTTTACCTTCACCGTCTTTGCATTTTTCATGTTTTTCTTAAGTGCATAACGGATCTCGTAGCTGCCTGCTGCCGCCTGTTTTTTCCAGGTTACTTTGACCTGTGCTTTTTTCGGCTGCACTTTGCGGATCACTGCCTTTTTCAGTGACACGGTAGTTCCCGGATTCTGCTGATTATGATCTGTATTTTCGTTCTGATTCTGACTGTTGTCCGGCTTTGGTTCCGGTTTCGGATCTTCCTCTACGGTAACGGTGATTGCATCGCTGACCTGTCTTACAAAATTATCGCTTGCTTTTGCCACTGCGTAGATCTGTGTTGTACCGGTTCCTGAAATGGTGACATATCCATCTTCGGTCACTTCCAGCACATCGTTTTCGTTTGCCAGAAATACCAGTTTGCCGTCGCCCGGTTTTTCGATGCTTGCCGTTACCTTGAAGTTTTTATCGGAGAAGTATTTGTGGTATTCGGTCACCGGAACGTTGATGGTCTGCTGTCCTTTTTCCACACGGATCCTTACCCTCTCTTCGGTCTGATAATACTGGTCGGTTTCGGATGCGGTGATCACGATCTCACAGCTGCCGACTCCCGTTACCTGAACCTGACTGCCGTTTACTTTTGCCACTTTCTCATCGGTGCTTGCAAAGCTTAAGATCCCGTTTCCTCTGGAAAGCTCTGTATCGATCGTAAATGGCTTATCCAGATCGTTCATGGTCTTATTGATCTGTGCCGGTGCGGTGATCGCCTGATATTTTTTTGCTGTGTTCTGATCTTCTGCCGCATAATTTGTGAAATCTACGTATCCATATCCAAACTCGGTATCTTTGCCCGGCTCGCCAAGATCTACGGCATATTCACGGAAAACAGAGTAAACTTCTCTCTGATTGTAATCCGGATGCTTCATTTTGACATAGGCTGCTGCCGCTGCCAGATGCGGGGTTGCCATGGAAGTTCCGCTTGCAATCTGAGTCGTCTCACCTTCTCCGATCCATGCACTGAAAATATTTCTGCCCGGTGCTGCAAAATCAAGCAAAGCTCCGTTATTTGAGAAATCAGAGCGGATGTAGGAGCTTCCGTCTTTTTCCGGTTCTAAAGATCCGACTGCGATCGTCCATCGGCTGCTTGCCGGATAACTTCTTGCCGTATCGGTATACTCGTTTCCGGATGCCACGCAGACCGTTGTGCCGGCTTTTAAGGCTCTTGCAAAGGCTTCATCCATCAGATCGGTGTCATCGCTTTCAAATCCCGGCAGGATCTCAAATCCAAGGCTCATATTGATGACATCGGCATGATGCTGTACGGCATAATCCACACCGAGGGTGATCGTTGTGTAGGAAGCAGAACCGGTCAGGTCAAATACCCGCACTGCCATGATCTGCACCTGCTCCGGCGTTGCCTGGGTTACGATACCGGCAACGTGTGTGCCGTGTCCCTGATTCGGATCATCGTAAGCGGTTTTATCTGCATTATCGGCTGCCAGGTTGACACTGTTTTTGCGATCCAGTCTTGTCGTAAACCACGGATGGTCCACATCGATCCCGCTGTCGATGACTGCGACCGTCGCATCACCGCTCCAGTCCTTTGCTTCTTCCTTTAACTTGTCCATCCCCATCATATGGATACCGTCAAATGCCTGGACTTCGGTCTCAGCTTCGCTCTCATCTTCTTTTTCGGCTGCATCCTGTATTTCCACCTGCACATCTGCACCGCCGTCCCTTGCTGCCTCTTCCAGTGTGACCGGGATATCCTGAAAAATGTGTGCTTCCGGATAATCTTTTTTCAGTCTGGTCACTGCAAGTTCTGCCTGCTCTGCACTGTCGTATAATAAAATTTGGTAGCCGCCCACCGTATAGTAATATGTCTTCGCTGCTCCGTATGTATTTTCCAGAGTCTGTGCACTCTCTACGATCACACGTTTGCGAATCTCATTTTGTTGATCCTGTGCCGTGACCCCCTTACTCTTTCTAAGAGATGCATTCTGCCTGTAAAACACTTCTGCCACTTCTTCCGGTGTTTCCAGCAGATTTACGTTCGTTGTTCTCCCATTTGCCTTTGCACTGCACGGCAGCAAAGATGCCAGCATACCGAAACAGCACACAAACGCCAGAAATCTTCGTCTCATTTTATTCTCCTCCATGTCAGCCTCACACCGCACAGCTTTTCCGGTATATCTATTTGTATACTTGTAACTTTTGTACGTTTCAGCTTTCTTTTGTTAGTCTAAACTATTCTATGTTTTATATTGGTAACATATTTAGAAACGTCTGTCAAGCACAGAAAAAGGCTCCATGCCTGTGTAGCATGAAGCCCTTTTCGCCTGAAAAATCCGTTTTTTCAGCCTTTTATTTTTTTGTGTAAAGAAGGAAATTTTTTCAGGTTTTATTTCAAAAACCTGCTTTTAGAAGGAAGTGATCTCTTCTGCTGCGTACTGAAGGATCATTGCCGCATCCTGTGTATCTGCAACACCATCGCCGTTTACATCTGCACTCTGTGTTGATACATCATCCAGGGTGATCTTTTCTGCTGCATACTGAAGAAGACTTGCACTGTCGCTTGTGCCAACGCTTCCGTCACCATCCACGTCACCTTTGAGGCGTGCATCTGCCACTTTCAGTGTCAGAGTCTTCACCATGTTGTCTACGGTGTTCTGTGTTGCGTCTTCGTTTTCATTCACTGCTTTTGCATTGGCAAGGATTGCATCCAGTCCGTCGATCGTGGAAGCTACATAGGCATCTTTATCTGCCAAAACTTCTTCTGCTTTTTCGATCATGGCAGAGAGTGCTGCCTTGTTACCTTTGCGTTCCAGGTTAATGATCGCATCAATCACATCATTGTATGCTTTTTCCAGCTCTGCGGATGTATGCTCGCCGTCTGTAAGCACATCTTCTACTTTTGCTACGGCATCTTCTAATTTCTTCTGGCTTGCTGATGTAAAGTTACTGCTCTCGATCATCTCTTTCGCTGCATCGATCAGTTCTTTTAAGGACTTCACGCTTGCTTTTTCTGAGAGTTCCTGCAGTGCTTTCACCAGTTCTGTCATGACTACATCTGCTTCTTCCTGCGTTGCGTCTTCGTTTGTCAGCACTTTTTCTGCTTTTGCTACGACATCTTTGAGTGTTTTTGCATTATTTTCATAATTTGCTGCCTCTTTGAGGATATCGTTTGCAGAATCAACGAGGATCTGCAAATGTGTCTTCTGTACGCCGTACTCAAGTGCTGTGTATGCCTTCAGCAGAGCATTCTGTACCTCTGTGAGTTCGCTTTCCGTTGCATCTTTATCTGCCTGTACTTCTTTTGCATCAGCAAGTGCATCTTCTACGGCTGCCCAGCTTTCTTTGGTATATTCAGAACTGTTGAGACTCTCGATCAGGGCGATCATGCGTGACAGTCCCTGTTTTACCATGTCAATGCTGTTTGTCTGTTTCTCAACATCAACGGTCTTTTCCATGAGCAGTTTGTCAGAAGAAGATCCGACATAAATCTTTCTCTCGCCGGTTGCCAGTGTCCATTTATCTTTTGTGCCGTCTGCATTTACATTCAGTTCTTCCTGATTGCTGTTCCAGTAGGACAGGGAACGTCCGCTTACATGAACCGTTACTTCTCTTGTCTCACCCGGCTGAATATCTTTGACTTTCTCATAACCTGCCAGTGCATATTTTGATGTCTGAATACCTTCCGGTACCTGTGCTTCACCAAGGTATACCTGAGCGACTTCACTTCCGGCTACATCACCGGTGTTGGTTACAGTAAAGGTTACATCATAGCCGGCAACTTCACCGTCGGTTGCATTTTCTGCAACGCTCATATCGCCATATTCGAATGTGGTATAGGAAAGTCCATATCCGAAATCAAACTGTGGCTCAATGCCATTTTCATCAAACCATTTATATCCGGTATTGATTCCCTCATCAAAATAGGTTGTATTGGCTTTTCCGCCTCCGAAGCCCGGGAATCCACCTCCCGGGAATCCGCCTCCGGCTTCCTGAGTTGCAACATCGCTCTGTTTTTCACTATCTTCTGTTTCATCTTCTTTTTCAAAACGATTCCATGCTTCATCTGAGATGGTGATCAGGGTATCTGTGTCTTTCTTTGGAATGGTGTAAGCCAGTTTTCCGCTCGGGTTCACTTCACCTGTCAGCAGTTTTGCTGTTGCAACGCCGCCTCGCTGTCCCGGATAGTACATTTCAAGGATTGCATCCACGTCATCAATCCAGTCTTCCATAACAACAGCGGAGTCATTGTTCAGAACAACGGCTACTTTGTTGCCTTTTTCATGAGCTGCTTTTGCTACATTCTGGATCATCGTCTGCTGATAATCATCCAGTTTCAGTGTAGTTGCTTCTCTTGTGCTCTTCGGATCACTTACCTGTGCATACGCAAAGACCACTACCGTGTCATTATTTTCTGCCGCTTTGATCGCATTGTCAATGTTCGCCTGCTTCTGAGACGGTGTTACCCATGCCAGTCCGACCTGCATATCTTTGCCGTTTACTGCTCCTGCATTTTCGGAAGCAATACCTATCATATATCTCTTTCCGGCTTCCAGTTTAACGCTTGCAGTTGAAAGGTTTTCTCCCGTTTCAGATGGAATAATGCCTCCATAGTACTGGGTACCCTGATTTGTACTTGCACCGGAACCACTGCCGATCGCTTTTTCCGTCGGATTTCCATCTTCATCCAGTTCATAAATGGACATGGCTGCTTTTGCACCGATGCTCTGCAGGATAATGCTGTATTCACCGTCTTCCGGAGCTTCCAGATAGGTCGTCCAGGTATAGGCCGGGTTCTGTGTATAATCAAAAGCATTTCCGCCTTCTGCATTGCGATAGGTTTTGCTGTTTGTATTGAAATCAATCTTTTCGTCAACCTGGCAGAATTCTCCGATTTCGTGTCCTTCCATCTTGGTCTCCGGAACGCTGTTGCTTACAAACTGTCCCTGATAATTTCCACCGGTCTCTGCTGATTTTCCGGTACCGTAGGTACGGACTGCACCATGTTCATCGCCGCTTGCACTTGTATACAGGTTTTCTGTTGGGATAATGCTTCCCACTTTGTCATTGTAAACCTGTCCTTCTACTTTATCGGTTCCAAGGATATCGGTCAGTGCTTCGTACGGGCTTGTCATCGCACGAATAGAACCGTAAGAACGTTCACCACCGATACCAGAGATCAGGGTCATACCGTTCACGCCGACAACTGCCACGCTCTTGTCACCTGTTGTATCAAGTGGCAGCGTCTTGTTTTCATTTTTCAGAAGTACGCCGCCTTCTTCTGCAACTTTCTCAACGGCTTCATTGCTTGAATCATACAGATCTGCCAGTGCATCGTTATCGGTACCCGGCTTGATCAGCTCCGTTCTGCCTGCTTCTTCTTTTGCATTACCGTCTTCATCAACCTGTACCAGCGTCAGATATCCGCCTTTGGCATAAGCAGTCAGTACACGTTTTACGCTCTTGTCAACCAGTGCATCTGCCTCTTCCTGTGTCATCTCACCGGCATCCACTTTCGCCTGTGTTTTTGCCTGGCTGTTGTTGCTTAAGGATGGCATTTCGATATCGGTTCCTTTATCCAGCGTATATTCATGGTTGCCGCCCCAGTCTGTGATGGTAAATCCATCAAACCCCCACATGTTATGTAAGATGTTTTCCTGAAGCTCTGTACTTGCAGAAGCCCATGTGCCGGACAGTTTGTTATAAGAAGACATCACACCGATCGAATCATTTGTCTTGATCGCAGATTCAAATCCTGCCAGATAGGTCTCATGCAATGCCTGCTCGGAAACTTCTACGTTTGTGTTTGTTCCCGGTGATGCATTCTGTGCAAAAGCTCCATAATGTTTCAGGACTGCGATACCGCCATTCTTGGTCATGCCGTTTACCAGATCATCTGCCATACTGGATAACAGGTATGGATCTTCACCCATCTGGTCTTTCGTTCTCTGGAACTGCGGCTGTCTCTGGATATCAAGCTGTGCACTTAACATCATGCATCCACCGATTGCCAGGTTCTCATTTCCGACCGCCTCGCCGTACATTTCTGCCATCGTCTCATCCCAGGTTGCTGCCAGCATCTGCTCCTGCGGCGGGTTTGTGGTATCCTGTGGATACAGAAGACCTGCAGGTCCGTCGTACATCTTGATCATCGGAACGCCAAGTCTTGGCACACCTTTCAGATATCCGGCATTTCCTTCCGTATCACCGGTTCCGTTTCCGCCAAGGAAGGTGTATTTTTCTTCCGTTGTCATCGTTTTCAGAAGGGCATTCACTTTCTTATTGATGGTCTCCTGATCTTTGATCGGCTGTACCAGGTCTTTTGCATAGACATCCGGGAAATGGATCTCGTCACTTTGTTCTGCCGCATACACCAGCATTGCGATTCCGCTTACATTAAAACTTGCTGCTGCCATCATGACTGCCATTGCCATTGCCGTCACACGGCGTTTTCTGTTTCGTTTCATATTATTCCTCCTTGCTTTTCCTTTTTTGTGCCTCTTGTAATTTTTACCCTATCACAATCTTTTTACAGTTTCAATCTGTGTGTCGTGTATAGCAAATATAGGCGTGAATGGAAAAACAATGTCGTAAATGTCAAATTTTCATTCAGGCTTTCCACGAAATTTGACATTATATCCATAATCCACTATAATGAAGATTACCAGACGGAACAGAAGCATGATTTCTGTTCCGTATATATGTAAAGCGGACCTTCACCCACCGCTTAGTGCTCTGCACACTTGAATCGGAGGAATGCTTCTCTGCGTTCAAATTAGATTACAGGAAGTGATAAAATGAAGATTGCGATTTGTGATGATGAATACATTACTGCTGAATATTATTATGAGCAGATAGAACAGATTTTTAAGGAATATTCGACGGAATGTGAGATTGAGCTTTTTACAGACAGCGGAAAACTCCTCACTTCTTTATATGAAGGGAAACGCTGGGATATCTGTTTTCTTGATATTGATATGCCGCTGATTGATGGGCTGAGTCTCGGACAGAAACTGCGTGAGCTGGATATGGACTGTTATCTGATCTATGTTTCCATCCACCGCGAATGTGTTTATAAATCCTTCAAGGCAAGACCATTCCGTTTTATTCCAAAGGACGAGTTTCAGTCAGAGATTTCCGGCTGCATCGCAGATATCCTTGCGGACTGCCATGCAGAGTCCGAACAGGATTATGTGACATTTGAGAACCGTACTTCGATGTACCGTTTCCGGATTGATGATATTATTTACGTGCAGAGTATCGATAAATATGTGACTCTTTTTCTTAGCGGGGATCAGCAAAGTGAAGCGATCCGTTTTAAAATGTCTGACATGGAGAGGCAGCTTCATCCTTACGGTTTTATCCGTATCCACAAAAGCTACCTGGTCAATTATCGTTATATCAAAAACATTCAGACAACCTATGTCGTTCTGGACAGCAAAAAGCAGCTCCCGGTCAGCCGCTATCGTCTGGATGACATCAAAGTAGAATTTCGGAGGCTGACCTTATGATTCCTGAATTTTCCATACAAACCATCATCAAAATACTTTCTCTTCTGCTGGAAATTTATTTAGGGCAGCTGATGCTCTGTAAAATTCTTACACCAAAAGCGTTTCGTCTGAGGATTCCCTGCATGGCTGGTATTTTTTGTGTCCATGCGATTTTTCTTCTGGTGGAAGAGTATGTTCTGCCTGAACTGTATGGTGATGTTTTCTGGCTCTATGTAGTTTTACATGCTGGTTTTCTGATCCTGTTTGCTTTTCTGATCTGTGAAGGAAAGGCCGTGTTTAAATTTTTCCTGCCTTTGATCTATCTTTCGATCCTGCTGTTGTGTCGATTTCCATTCACCATTTTGTTGAATTTTCTTTCACCCTTCCTGCCAGAAAGCATATTGTTTACACTTCGCATTTATAATGAATCCCTTCTGCCAAGTATTCTCCTTGTTTTGTGCGGATTCTTTTTTATCCGTTTCCGTCCAGACACCAGCCAGAATTATCCTCTTTCTTATTATATGATCATGATTCTGACTCCGATTTTAAATTCCTGCACCGTCATGATGTTGAAAAATTATTTTTATGCTGTCGGCGAAATAATTCATTATATCGGAACCTTCTCTTTCGTGAGCGAGTTGCTTCTATATTATATGGTGTGGCAGATGACAAGTGAATACAACAGCCGCATACGGCTCCAGCTGATCAACCAGCAGAATGCCTATCAGAAGCAGCATATGAAGGAACTGAAAACGATCGTGACGGAATACCATCATCTGCGTCATGACACGAAAAATCATTTTGCCTGTATGGACCGTCTGCTCAGCCAGAACAAATACGATGCCCTGAAAGAATATTTTTACAGTCTTTCCAAGGAAATCTATGCTCTCGATAATCAGATTGAAACCGGAAATGAGATCGTCAACCAGGTGATCAACATCAAATATGCAATGGCACACAAGCATCAGATCCCGATGGATATTCAGATCGTACTGCCGCCACATTTGTCGATCCCCGATCATCATCTCTGTTCTCTTGTTGCGAATCTTCTGGACAATGCGATCGAAGCATCCAGAAAAATCGAAGATCCGAAAATTGTGATTGAAATGAAAATGGTCAAGGATTATCTCTCCCTGACCATTCGAAACAAAATGGATCTTTCCATGCAAGACAAGGCACTTACCATCCGCACGACCAAGGCGGATAAAAAGCAGCATGGGCTTGGCCGTCAGATCATCGATGATATCGTCCGCCGTTACAACGGGATCTCCACCAGAGAAATCAAAGACGGATGGTATATCGCCAGTGTGATGCTGGAACTTGGGGCAGAATGATCTGCCCCGTTTTTTTGCGTTCGTTTTCTTTAAACGAGGTTGGTATATCCCATCAGGGATTCATCTACCGCCTTGGCCGCTTCCCTTCCTTCGTGGATCGCCCAGACAACAAGGGACTGTCCCCGGTGCATATCACCTGCCGTAAAGACATTCTTTACGGAAGTCTGATATTTCTCTGCTTCCGTTGCCACGTTCGTACGCGGTGTCAGATCCACTTTAAAGGCATCGGTCACATATTTCTGTGAGCCAAGAAAACCGGCTGCGATCAGTACGATATCCACTTCAACCGTCCATTCGCTCCCTTCCACCGGAACCATCATCATGCGACCTGTTTTCTCATCTTTTTTGCTCTGTAATTTGACCAGCACTGCTTTTTTCAGTCTGCCTTTGTCATCGGCAATGAATTCTTTGACCGTGGTCTGATAGATACGTGGATCGTGTCCGAATACAGCAATCGCTTCCTGCTGGCCATAATCGGTCTTGCAGACTCTCGGCCACTCCGGCCATGGATTGTTTGCCGCTCTCTGATCCGGGGCTTTCGGCATCATCTCCAGCTGTATCACGGAGGATGCCCCCAGGCGGATGGCTGTTCCGACACAGTCGTTTCCAGTATCTCCGCCTCCGATGACCATCACCTTCTTATCTTTACAGGAAATGTATTTCTGATCCGCCAGATCTGAATCCAGCAGGCTTTTTGTCACACCTTTCAGGAAATCAACGGCAAAATAAATGCCTTCTGCCTCTCGTCCCGGCACTTTGATATCTCTTGGGTTTGATGCTCCGCAGCAGAGTACCACACGGTCGAAATCTTTCAGAAGTTTGGCTGCTTTGACATCCACACCGACATTGACATTGGTTTTAAAGATCACACCTTCTTCTTCCATCAGACGGACACGGCGGTCGATCACAGATTTCTCCAGTTTCATATTCGGGATTCCGTAGCGGAGCAGGCCGCCGATGCGGTCATTTCGCTCAAATACGGTCACCTCATGACCACGGCGGTTCAGTTGCATGGCAACGGCAAGTCCGGACGGACCGCTTCCGATCACGGCTACTTTTTTTCCGGTACGCACTTTCGGCGGCTGTGCCTTGACAAGTCCTGTCTCGTAGGCACGCTCAATAATTGCACGTTCGTTCTCTTTTGTGGAGACCGGGTCTCCGTTTAAGTTGCAGGTGCAGGCTGCTTCACAGAGTGCCGGGCACACTCTGGAAGTAAATTCCGGAAAACAATGTGTTTTCATCAGACGGTTGTAAGCCTGTTCCCAGTTTCCGGTATAGACAAGATCATTCCATTCCGGGCAGAGGTTGTTCAGCGGACAGCCGGATGCCATGCCGTTTATCATTTTTCCGTACTGGCAGAACGGCACTCCGCATGCCATACAGCGTGCTCCCTGAAGCTGCTGTTTTTCCAGCGGCAGAGGGATATGAAATTCGTTAAAATTTTTAATACGTTCAAGCGGTGCGATCTCTTCACTCACTCTTCTTTCGTACTCTAAAAATCCGGTTGGTTTTCCCATTTCTTTTCCCTCCTATCTCGCTTTATTTGCATAAAATGCTTCAATCTGTGCCTGCTCACTACTCAGACCTTTTTCTTCCATCTGCACGATCGCCATCATCATACGGTTATAATCATGCGGGATGATCTTCTTGAATTTCGGCAAGTATTCTTCAAAATGATTCAGGATTTCTTTTCCTTTTGCAGAATTGGTGTATGCCGTATGCTCTGCGATCATATCTTTTAATTCCTGCACATCGTATTTATTGCCGAGTTTTTCAACGGAAACCATCTGCTTGTTGACTTTTGTATACAGATCGTTGTTTTCATCCAGAACATAGGCAACACCGCCGCTCATACCGGCTGCAAAGTTCTTGCCGACTTTTCCGATGACAACAACACGACCGCCCGTCATATATTCACATCCGTGATCTCCGACGCCTTCTACTACAGCTTTTGCACCGGAATTTCGCACGCAGAAACGTTCTCCGGCAACACCGTTGATGTAGGCTTCTCCGCTTGTTGCACCGTACAGTGCCACGTTTCCGATAATGATGTTTTCATCTTCTTTGAATTTTACACCGGTTGGCGGATATACGATCAGCTTTCCGCCGGATAAACCTTTTCCGAAATAGTCATTGCTGTCGCCGACCAGCTCCAGTGTCAGTCCTTTCGGGATAAAAGCTCCAAAACTCTGTCCGCCTGCACCTTTACATTTTACAATGTAGGTATCAGCATCCAGTGTATCACCGTAACGTTTTGTGATCTCAGCACCAAACTGTGTGCCGAAAGCACGGTTGATGTTGGTGACATCGACTTCGATGCTCCGTTTCTGTTTTTTCTCCAGAGAAGTTTTCAATTTCTTCATTAAAATGGTCTGATCCACCGTCTCTTCCAGTTTGAAATCATATACCTGAGAAGGATCGAATGTCACTTTCATCTCTTTGCCTGCATACGGGTTATCCAGAATGCGGCTTAAATCCACTTTCGCTGCGTTTACATTTGCAGCATGTTCTTTCTTCTTCAGCAGTTCGCTGTGTCCAACCATCTCGTCTACGGTGCAGAATCCAAGTTTTGCCATGTATTCACGCAGTTCCTGTGCAATGAACCGCATGAAGTTTTCCACGTATTCCGGTTTGCCGCGGAAACGTTTTCTCAGCTCCGGATTCTGTGTTGCCACGCCGACCGGACAGGTGTCCAGGTTGCAGACACGCATCATCACACATCCCATTGTAATCAGCGGTGCGGTTGCGAAACCGAATTCTTCTGCTCCAAGCAGTGCGGCGATCGCTACGTCACGTCCGCTCATCAGTTTTCCGTCTGTCTCGATGCGGACTTTGTTTCGAAGTCCGTTCATGATCAGCGTCTGATGGGTTTCTGCAAGTCCGAGTTCCCACGGAAGTCCGGCATTGTGGATGGAACTTCTCGGTGCAGCTCCGGTACCTCCGTCATAACCGGAAATCAGCACGACCTGTGCTCCTGCTTTTGCAACACCGGCTGCAACCGTTCCGACACCGGCTTCCGATACCAGTTTTACGGAAATTCTCGCGTCTTTGTTTGCATTCTTCAGATCGTAGATCAGCTCTGCCAGATCCTCGATTGAATAAATATCGTGATGAGGCGGCGGTGAGATCAGGCTCACACCCGGTGTGGAATGTCTGGTCTTTGCGATCCACGGATAAACTTTTCCGCCCGGCAGATGACCGCCTTCCCCCGGTTTTGCTCCCTGTGCCATTTTGATCTGGATCTCCTGTGCACTGACCAGATATTTGGAGGTAACTCCAAAACGTCCGGATGCTACCTGTTTGATTGCAGAACAACGGTTCCTGTTCGGATCGGTAACGATCATACGCTCCAGATCTTCGCCTCCTTCACCGCTGTTTGACTTACCATGCAGACGGTTCATGGCGATCGCCAGTGTTTCATGTGCTTCCTGAGAAATGGAACCGTAGGACATCGCTCCGGTCTTAAATCGTTTTACAATGGATTCGACACTCTCTACTTTCTCGATCGGCACACCTTTTTCCGGATAATCAAAATCCATCAGGCTTCGCAGATAACCGGTCTCTTCTTTGTCTACCAGATTCGTGTACTGTTTGAACAGGTTGTAATCGCCTCTCCAGGTCGACTGCTGCAGCAGATGAATGGTCTGCGGATTGTAACGGTGATGTTCTCCGGCACTTCTCATTTTGTGCCGTCCGATGCTGTACAGTGTTTCATCTACATCCAGTCCCAGCGGATCAAATGCTCCGGAATGCAGTTTGTCCGTTTCTTCTGCAATATCTTTCATTGTGATACCACCGACACGGCTGACCGTATTTGTGAAATATTTATCGATCACTTCTTTATCAATGCCGATTGCCTCAAAAATCTGAGATCCCTGATAAGACTGGATTGTGGAAATACCCATTTTGGAAGCAATCTTTACGATTCCGCTAAGGACAGCCTGATTGTAATCTTCCACAGCTGCATAATAATCCTTATCCAGCATCTTGCTGTCAATCAGCTGATGGATCGTATCCAGTGCCAGATACGGGTTGATCGCACTTGCACCATAACCAAGCAGTGTAGCAAAATGATGTACTTCTCGCGGTTCGCCGGATTCCAGAACAATCGCCAGTGAGGTTCTCTTTTTCGTCTTTACAAGGTGTTGATGTACTGCGGAAACAGCCAGCAGTGAAGGGATCGGCACACGGTTTTCATCAACGCCTCTGTCTGTCAGGATCAGGATGTTTGCTCCGTCTCTGTGTGCTCTGTCTACTTCGACAAACAGATAGTCAATGGCTTTTTCCAGGCTTGTGTTCTTATAATATGTGATCGGAATTTCCGCTACTTTAAAGCCTTCGACATCCAGATTTTTAATCTTCAGCATGTCGGTATTTGTCAGGATCGGATTGTTGATCTTCAGTACCTGACAGTTCTTTGCCTCTTCCTGAAGCAGATTTCCGTCCTCACCGATGTAAATGGTCGTGGATGTTACCACTTCTTCACGGATTGCATCGATCGGCGGGTTCGTCACCTGTGCAAACAGCTGTTTGAAATAATTAAACAGCGGCACATGACATTCCGATAAAACAGCCAGCGGTGTGTCAATACCCATGGAAGCGATGCCTTCTGCACCGTTCTTTGCCATATTTAAAATAGAAGTACGGTACTCTTCGTAAGTATAGCCAAAGGCTTTCTGGAGTTTTGCACGCTCCTCATCGCTGTACTCTTCCACGCGTTTATTCGGAATCTTCAGATCAGAAAGATTTACCAGGTAACGATCCAGCCACTCACCATACGGCTGCTTTTTTGCATAACTTTCTTTCAGTTCATCGTCATCGATCACTCTTCCTTTTACCGTATCCACCAGAAGCATTTTGCCCGGATGCAGTCTTTCTTTGAGCACGATCCTGGTCGGATCGATATCCAGCACACCAACCTCAGAAGAGAGGATCAGATAACCGTCATCGGTGATATAGTATCTGGAAGGACGCAGACCGTTACGGTCAAGCACGGCTCCTACCACATCTCCGTCGCTGAACAGGATCGATGCCGGTCCGTCCCACGGCTCCATCATCGTTGCATGATACTGATAAAAATCTTTTTTGCTCTGGCTCATGGTCTTGTTGTTTGCCCATGGTTCCGGGATCGTAATCATCACGGCCAGCGGCAGATCCATACCACTCATCACCATAAATTCCAGTGTGTTGTCAAGCATTGCTGAGTCAGAACCGGAAGTATTGACAACCGGCAGAACTTTGTGCAGCTCTCCTTTGAAATGCTCGGAGAACATCGTCTCTTCGCGTGCAAGCATCTTGTCGGCATTTCCACGGATCGTGTTGATCTCACCGTTGTGTACGATAAAGCGGTTCGGATGTGCTCTCTCCCAGCTCGGATTTGTGTTGGTACTGAAACGAGAGTGTACGATCGCGATCGCAGATTCATAATCTGCATCCTGCAGATCACGGAAGAAGGTACGGAGCTGTCCTACGAGGAACATACCTTTGTATACGATCGTTCTGCTTGAAAGAGAAACCACATAGGAATTGTCATTGCTCTGTTCAAACACACGTCTTACCACATAAAGTCTGCGGTCAAAATCTATACCTTTTGCCAGGTGTTTTGGTTTTGCTACAAATCCCTGCATGATACACGGCATACATTCCAGTGCTTTGTGTCCGAGAACTTCCGGAACAACCGGAACTTCCCTCCATCCCAAAAATTTAAGACCTTCTTTTTCCACAATGATCTCAAACATTTTCTTTGCCTGGTTCTTTTTCAGTTCATCCTGAGGGAAGAAGAACATACCGATTCCGTATTCCCTCTCAGAACCTAAAAAGATGCCGAGGGACTCACAGGTTTTGGAGAAGAACTTGTGTGAAATCTGAAGCATGATTCCTACACCATCACCTGTTTTTCCTTCGGCATCTTTGCCAGCTCTATGTTCTAGATTTTCTACTATCTTTAATGCATTTTCGACGGTTCCGTGGGATTTGACACCCTTAATGTTTACGACTGCTCCTATACCGCAGTTATCGTGTTCAAATTCCGGCTGATACAGCCCAGGAGTCTGAACGGCTTCGTTCAATTTTGCTGTACTCATACGTCTTTCCTTTCTTAAGTTGTAATATTCTGTTCAGATAAGCGGACTGACCAGATTGCCATGTCCTGCTGCATCCTGCTAACTTCTGTGTTCGCTAATGCAACTTTTTCTCAAATCTTGTCATTGACTATACACCCATTTTTTTCATTTGTAAAGACGTATTTTTCTTTAAATTGTCAGATTATTTGCGAATTCATTTTTAAAACTGTATTTTTTTGATTTTTTATTTATTATTTTTCTTTTGTTTCTATATTTTGCCAGTTGTGTCTATTTTGTTTCTCATGCAAATTTTAAAAATATATGCAACATTCTTCTGTGCACCTCTGTAATCTGCCAAAGACTACTGTCAGATAGAGATTGCATCCCGCCACTGATGCAAATTTGCTGTTCTCCGTCTGTAAAGTTAAGGATCACCTCAGATCTGATCCATGTCAAGCGGATATTCGCAATCCGCTTTGCTACTTGCTCATAACCAAATAACTGCTCTGCAGTTTATCAGAATGAGCTTGCACTCCTCCTGATACAAGCAAGTCCCACCCACTGCTTATTGCTTTTCGTAATTGAAACAGGGGACTTACTTGATTTGGTTAAATTGCAGTCAGTAAAACAGCCATCAGGTTGGAGACCGCATGAAACAGGACTGGCACTCTCAGATCTTCATAGCGATGGTAAAGCAGATTCAGGATAATCCCCATCGGAAAAGCAAACAGGATCTGTATCAGATTGCCATGATAAACTGCAAAGATCGCTGCTCCCAAAAGGACTGCCTTCTTTACGGAAACATAGCGTTCCAACTTACGGTAAACAAGTCCACGGAAAATCAGCTCTTCTGTGACCGGTACCGCGATACCCATTCCAAGGATCTGGAACAGCATCCGGCTTGAGAGCAGGGCATCCTGTGATTCACTGGTAATCCCATAATCCGATACCAGAAACGACATCAGTGCCGAAAACAGAATATTCAGCCCGGCCGCCGCCACGATCACGATGATCCACTGTATCCAGGTTATCTTTCTTTTTTCTTTTCTCCACAGGTTCTGATCTTTCCGGTAGAGCCAGAAGAACAACGGCATTGTGATGACGGCCGCCAGCATGGTCTGAAAAGCCGCATCTCCAATGCCGAGTATTCCAGTAAGCTGCAATGCCAGAAAATGTACCAATATCGGAAAAACAAGATCTATGATTTTATATTCCAAAGCCCATCACCTCTTAAGTTTTGAACCATCATAGCATATTTTTCCGTTCAGAACAATCTAGATCTGCACTTTTTGTCGATGCTTAACCCAATACAGCATCCCTGACAGACCAGACAGCACTATAAAAACTACTGTAACTGTCATCTGTCCCTCATCCCTGTCTTTTTCTTGTTCCTGTCTTTCCGGCTCGTTTGATAAAGAATTCGTCTCTTTCTGCAAAAAGCCGGCTTTTTTCTGCTTTTCCCCATGTGTTCCGTTTTCTGTCTGTTTCTGTGTCTCAAAGATTCTGTTCTTGTGCTTCCCTTTCTTCTCCGGCAACAGTTTTTTCCGTTCGAGTTCTTTTTCCAGCTCTTCTTTCAGAAGATACCGCACTTCTTTATTTCCGGCTGTATCAAAAACTTCCAGCTGCCATTTTTCTTCATGCCCAAAGGAGATCTCCCAGTTGCTTTCCGGATTTTTGCTCTCTTTATACAGGCTGCCATTTTTGCAGAGCCAAATTTTTGCAAAATCAACATTATCTTCGCAGATCGTCTGAACCTGAAAGCCTTTTTCTGTTGCTTTTATTGGATCGATCACACAGATCGGCGGTGTCCGGTCAATCGCAAAGTCCCGGCACAATATTTTTTCTTTTTCCGGCAGCTGATGTCCTGCTTCATCCTCCAGAAAAAGCTTCAGACTGTACCTTCCTTCTTTTTCAAAGACGGTCTCCGCCAGTTCATAATCATATTCCATAAATCCTTCCGCTGTTTGTCTGTTTCGTTTCTGATAATCTTTCCCTTCTTCCAAATTTCTTGCTTTTCCGTCAAATATGCATTGCAGTTCTTCCTTTTGCATTTTGTTGACATCCCACACCCGTAATTTTAACTTCTGTCCCTGCTGTGCTGTTTTCTGTTTCAGAAATTTTTGCATGGAAGCATCCGTCGTAAGCTTCGGACCGGAGCGGTTCACTGCAAAACAGATTTCCTGCTCTTCCTGATTCCCTGCAAGATCTTCCGCATAGATTTTCAGCCGATACCAGCCATCTTTCAGATATACATCATCGCCGCTCTCCCCTGTATTACTGCCGCTGCTTTTCTTATCTTTCAATTCTGCCTTTCCCTTTTTCCAGTTCACAGGCATGTCCAAAAGCTGTTCTTCTTTTGCGGATCTTCCGGTTCTTTTGTACAGCTTTATGTAACTCTTCTTTTGATTTAAATAAAATTCTTCCAGGGAAATCTTTACTTTATAATCGGAAAGCAAGATCTGATTCTGCGGCATCCCCTGTATGACAATCTCCGGTGATGTACGGTCGATCACAACTTTTCCGACCGGAAGATATCTGGCATTTCCAAAGGCATCTGTCAGTTTTACATACGGATACCAGATTCCTTCTTCCTGAATCTCAATCTGTTTTCCTTCTCTCCATTCTCCCTGCTTCTGTGTGATCTGTCCGTCATCCAGTTTTTCCCTTGCAAGATACCACTGAATCTGAACTTCTCCCTCTGTGTCATCCTGCACATTTTCTGCACTGCAAACACAGAAATCCGATGTAAAAAGCTGCTTCTGTTTCTTTCCGTTTAATCTGACTTCTCCACTCGGTGCTTCCTCATCCACTTCATATGAAATTTCTGTTTTCTTTGACCTCGCCTGCAGCTCCCCGTTTTTTTGGCGACGCTCCATCACAAAACTCCATCTTCCTTCTCCATAAAGAGGCTGTGATACGTTTGTCTGATTGTATCCGCTTCCTTTTGTCGGCTGTGCTTCCAGAATAGCACCTTTTGAGATACGATAAACCTTTCTTTTTGAATCATACACACATTTTCCAGATCTTGCCCTGATTTTTATATTTTCCGGATTTGGATCTGTCTCCTCCAGAATAACATTTCCTTTTGCAGTATATCGTTTATCTTCCGGAGCATAACAATAATTGGCATTTTTGCCAGCGACTTCTTCTTTTAAAGTCAAAGCTCCCTGATATACCAGATACTGTCCATTCTGATATATCGGACTGTCTTTCTGTAAAACGTTCTCATCAATCCAGACTTTCGGCATCACAAACCCTCCCGGCGGCTGATTGCTCGCCTCTCCGTTTTTCATAAATCCACTGATCTGAATCGCATTTTTTTCATCCGAAAATCTTAAATTTTCTGTTTTGTTGTCCGCAAAATACCCTTTGTTTGCATCACTGATCGACACTTGAAGAATTTTCGGCACAATTTCCACCTTTGTCTCCAGAGCTGCCTTTCTGCACTCCAACACGTACGCATCCGCATCGGTCCCTGCAATTTCATACTCCACATCTACTCGCCAGATCCCGACATTTTTTGAAACAGCATAGCCACACACAACCAGATCGGCGGCTTCTGCGTCCGGTTTACCTCCTTCCCACTGTGCCCGCACTTCCAGATCTACTTTACGTGAATCGTCAAAGATCTTTTTTCCGTTTTTCGGATATGCCTCGTAGACGATCACTTTTTTCCTGTTTTTTACTTTTTCTCTATCGTGATCTTCTTCGCTGGTTTTCGTAACTGCTTCTCTCCTTCTTTCTGTGGCACCTGTTTCCGCTTTCACTTTCAAAATATGAAAGCAAATCATACAACAACATATTCCCATCAAAAATATCATTTTGCATATTCTGCCCTTTTGCTTACTCCATTGTTTCTTTTCGATTGCTCACACCCCGTTTCCATTCCTGTACTTCTTCCTCTGTAATCTCATTTTTCTGAAACCATTCTCTGTATAAATCCATTATCTGCTGCATTTCTTCCTCTTCTTTTTTCTGTTGTTCCATTCTCTCATTTATCGTCGCTTTCTGCGGCACCTTATCTTTTGCTACACAATCTTTTTGTGTATCATCCTTCGTTTTTATAAATTTTTCAATCCAGTTTTCTGCATATTGTTCTCCTCCATTTTCCACATAAAAAAAGTGATAGATGACAGATAATTGCCCTGCGAAACGATGATAAGCTCTCCTGTTTTTCTGAAGATCACTTTCCGTATAGAAGAGAAGCGACATAAGTTCCTGGTGTTCCTGACGATCCACCTGTCCATCTTCCATGATACTTTCTAAAAATTGCTGATAACCTTCTTCCCGACCGGGAAATAAGAATATTGCTGATTTGTAATCTGATATGTCTTTCTGACTTAAATAAGTTTGATATAACTGTTCTCGTTTCTGCTCATCCTGAATGGAAATTTCGATGCTTCCAAGTACGGATACGGTAATGATCATCAGAGCTGAAAACAGGCTCATCCTTCTTGTAATGTGCAGATAATCTCTGAATGCTTTTTTCACTTCTGCAACATTTTGAAACCGTTCATCCGGATCCTGTCTTGTGCACTTTTCCAGAATCCGTCCAAGCGGAGAATAACTCTTTTTTCTTTTCCGCTGCTTTTTTTCTAAAATCCACTGCAATGTCCTGCCAAGAGCGTAGATATCCGTTCTCGCATCAAGACTCCTCTGCTGCTCCTGTTCCGGTGCCATAAATCCTCTGGTACCCATAATGCAAAAATCGTCGTTCTGGAAACCCGCCCCATCCGGATCAATGAGTTTTAATCTTCCCTCTTTTGTCAGAACCACATTGGAAGGTTTTAAATCCTGATAAAGAATCGCCGGCTGTGACATATGAAGGCAGTACAGTGCATCGCACAGCTCTATCCCCCATTTCGCTGCTTTTCTCCCGGAAATTCTTTTTTTCTTTTCTCCTGTCGTAAGGATATGCTCTTTCAGGCTCTCTCCTTCAAGATACTCCATAATAAAACAACACATCTCCTGCTCCTGTAAAAGATCATAAATTTTCACAAGTCCGGAATGCTCCATACTTGCCCATGCCCGTAGAAGAGCTACTTTCTGTGAAGCTGCAAAGATGGCTTTTGCCGCCCGCAAAGCACCGGTTGCCTGGTGAAACACAAGCCATACTGCTCCTGTCCTCCCCTGTCCTATCCTGCGGATCAGAAAATAACCATGGTGATTCAACAGATGTTCCATTTGCTTTTTGCACTGCACCTGCTCCTGATTTTGTTCTTTCGCCGTCATATTACTCTGATATGGCATTCTCAAATTGTCCGATATTATCTGCTATGACTGCAAATCTGAGCCATTTTTTTAAAGTTTTCGCATCTTGTTGTTTTAACTTTTCTGTTCCATTATAAAAAGTGTAAAACTCCGGCATTGGAAGTTTTACCATTTCTTTTCTGTAGCGTTCTCTTACCGGTACAAGTTGCTCATATGTCCTGCCAATATACAGAAGACTCCTGAGCGGCATATCATGAATAGCTACATCTGCGTATACAATCTGCTTTTGATTCTTTTGTTTTTGCATAAGACTGCCCCTTTCTTTTGTTTGTACGAAGCAGTCTGTCCGAATTCAGTATACACAAACCCAAGCAGTTTTTTCAAGCCGCTTCGCACAGGTTCCTTATTTTCTTTTCTCATTGGATTTTCCTGCCGAACGGCATTGAAAAACAGATTTTTCTTTGATATGTTGCTATTATAATGTAAAAGTGATATAATGTCAACAATAAGTTTTTATGTATGCAAATTATACTCCGTCAGCTGCCAGCTCCAGTCGAAACTGCAGATCTTCTGTCCATTCTTTCCATTTTGGGGGGACTGTGATTTTTGCCTGAAAATGTACTTTTTTTCCTTCACAAAGTTTTTCTGCACAGTAAAAATAGCCATCTTTTTCGCAATAGAACCAGTTTTCATCCATCTGAATGTTTTCTAACAGATCTCTCTGCTGCGGTGCCATGATCCCGTCTGCCAGTACTTTGACCCGCACCTGCACCTTCGCTTCACTTTTTTCAACAGTGATCCAGGCAGATTTTTCTATTTGCTCTCCCGGCTTTACTTCGATATTCTCCGTCTGTTCTTCCTCTTCTTCCAGTAAAATATGTACCGGCCCGTTCATTGTGATATGACGGCTCCTGGCTCCTGCCACGTATCCGAAAAGCAAAATGCCTGCGGATAACACTCCCCACAATGGAGCCAAAAATCTATACATTTTTTTCTTCTTATCTGCTGCCGGTTCTTTTCGATGATACCGCCTTGTTCTTCGTTTTGAATACAAGATCCTTTCTTTCAAAATCATAGCATGTTTCCTTTCCCGGCATGTTTTCTTTCCATGCCTGTCCTGTTTTACATCCTATGTTTCCAAAAAGGGCTGCATACTTCTTTTTTGTTTTTTTGCCGATCTTTCGAACGCAGAAAACTGCAAAAAAAGAGACACCATGACGCTTTTCGCCACAGTGTCTGATTTTTATCTTATCTCCGACTAAGATAAAGGCTCCGCGAGTTCCGTGTTTTACACTTCCTACATTCTCTCCGGTGATGTGAATCCAAGTACATGGATGCAGCTCTCAAGCACATCTCTTGTCAGCATCAGAAGTGCCAGGTAACCTTTTTTCTTTTCTTCGTTCTCTTCGCTTAAGATCTTGACTTCATGATAGAAATGATTGAAGTCATTTGCCAGCTCATAAATATAAGCACAGATTTTATGCGGTGCCAGTTCTTCAAAAGCATTTTCCATAACTGCATTGAATTTGGACAATGCCAGCATCAGAGCTTTCTCGCTCTCACTGTTTGGTGTCTGGATGGTGATTCCTTCCAGAGAACCGCCTTCTGCCTGATAACGTGCCAGGATGGATTTGATACGCACGATCGTATACAGAATGTATGGACCGGTATTTCCTTCAAAGGAAGTGAAGCGGTCTACGTCAAAGACATAGTCTTTGGATGCCTGGTTGGAAAGGTCTCCGTATTTGATTGCGGAAAGTCCGACGATCTGTGCAGTCTTTCTTGCTTCTTCCGGATCGGTCTCGTGGTTTTCCATGATCTTGCGATACATTTCTTCGTTGATCTCTTTGATCAGGTTTTCCAGACGCATAACGCCGCCGTCACGTGTCTTGAACGGCTTTCCGTCTTTGCCGTTCATCGTGCCGAAGCCAAGGAAGGTAAGTCTGGTATCATCCTCTACCAATTTTGCCTTCTTTGCACAGCGGAAACACTGGATAAAGTGCAGTTCCTGACGTTTATCTACCACGTAGAGGATCTCATCCGGATGATACAGTTTCATTCGCTCGATGATCGTCGCAAGGTCTGTCGTATTATAGAGGGAAGCCCCGTCAGATTTCAGGATCATGCACGGCGGGATTTCCTTGGTGTCAGACTCTTCTTTGACATCTACTACAAGTGCTCCGTCATCGATATAGGCATAACCGTTATCTTTGAGGTATTTTACCATATCCGGGATGTACGGCTGTGCATCGGACTCGCCTTTCCAGAGATCAAAAGATACATCCAGACGTTCGTAATTCTTCTTCAAGTCTGTTACGGATACATTCAGGATGTGTTTTAAGATACCCTGATAACCTCTGTGACCGTGCTGAAGCTGATAGGTTGCCTGCATGGCAGCTTCTTTGTAGGCTTCATCTTCTTTGGATTTTCCGCTTGCAGTCGGGTAGATTTCTTCCAGCTCGCTGATCGTAAATGGCGGCTCTTCCGGATATTCTCCGGTATAACTCTCATCAAAATAAACCAGATCGGGTTTTCTCTCACGCAGCTCTGTGATGATCAGTCCCATCTGCAGACCCCAGTCTCCAAGATGTACATCCCCGATCATCTCATGACCCATAAAACGTCCGAGACGTTTGATGCTCTCACCGATGATCGCAGAACGCAGATGTCCGACATGCAGCGGTTTTGCCACGTTTGGTCCGCCGTAGTCCAGGATGATCTTCTTTGGATGCTCTGCTTTTTCTACGGAAAGATTTTCATCTGCCTGCATCTGTTTTAAATACTCTGCCAGATAATCTCCGGAAAGCTTCAGGTTGATAAAGCCCGGACTGACTGCCTGTACTTCCTGGAAAATACCGTTTTCCTTCAGTTTTGCCACAACATCATTTGCGATCATGATCGGAGCTTTTTTGTAGGTTTTTGCTGCTGCCAGTGCACCATTACACTGATATTCACATAAATCAGGACGATTGGAAAGCGTCACTTTTGCAAAATCGGCACTGTAGCCGGCTTCTTCAAACGCTTTGACAACCTCTTCTGAAATCAGATCCAATATTTTTTTCATATGGTTTTCCTTTCCTCTAAACTGTTTATTTTCCGGTATCCTGCCGGAAACTCTGTTTTTTATTATAATGTTTCGCTTTCTTTTTGTAAAGGAGAATATAAGACCTTCTCAAGGGTAAGTCCCTTTGCCGGCGCCGTAAATCCTGCCTTTTCGCGGTCTCTGACTTCCAGCAGTTCTGCCACGGAGGAAAGACTTCTCTTTTTCATTCCAACTTCCAGAAGTGTTCCGGTAAGAATCCGGATCATATGATGCAGAAACCCATTTCCGGTGTATGTGATCACGATTTCCCCTTCTTTTTCTTTCAGATCAATGCTGTAGATTGTCCGCACCGTTGATTTTTTCATTCGCCTGTTGGCACAGAAGCTCTTAAAATCATGTGTCCCGGTAAGGATCTCTGCCGCCCGGCACATAAGCTCCATATCCGGCTTTTCTCCGAAATCATAGATATAACGCCTCTCAAATACCTTTTTGACTTCTCCGGTGGCGATTCGGTAAACATAAATCTTCCCGGTGGCATTCAGTCTGCTGTGAAAACGCTCCGGAACTTCTCTCACTTCGGATACGGCAATATCTTCCGGCAGATAACGGTTCAGATACTGTTTCACTTCCTGTGGATCGACCTGTTCCTTCAGATGTACATTTGCCACCTGCTCTTTTGCATGCACCCCCGCATCCGTGCGTCCGGCTCCCTGGATCTGCACTTCTTCCCCGCACATTTTGGACAGAACCGCTTCGATTTTTCCCTGAATGGTGGATTCGGTACGCTCCTGTCTCTGCCATCCTTCGTAGCGTGTTCCATCATATTGAACTAATATCTTATAATTCACCGTTACACTCTCCTTTCTTTTTCCGTCTTTTTCGTTCTTTTTCTATCTTTTTTATGCATAATGCTTCAAACTCATCATCATTTTTCTTTCACTTTCATTCTCAAACAGTCAATCCGTCCAATTCGGTCACTATTTTTTCTGCATTTCGTCCAATTCTTTCATAAACGTTCAAAATCTATTCACGATTTCTTCACAATCACAACACATGGATTTCATATTTTCATTTTATTATAATAACTATCAAAGCAAGAAACACTTTAGACAATTTTTCTTTTTCATAACTCCCTCTTATTTTAACATTTGCGGAATGCTTCGGAAAGGCATTCCGCTTTTGTTTTATGATAAGATGGAAAATAAATTACAGAAAGCCACATCGCAGCTTTCTGCATTTTTTAATATACGGTAATATCTTTCAGCTCTTTTTGCAGTTCTTCTCTTAACAGTTCTTCCGCTTCTTCCGAAGAAAGATTTCCATCTCTGTTCAGGGCATTTAAAATCATCCACAAACATTCATGGATCACACCATCCTGCGAAGTAAGTGTACGTGTTTTAATGCTTGGTATGATATGATCCATATAATAGATGCCCAGATCCTGATTTCCGAACCAGCGGCTTTTATAGCTTTTCAGGGACGGATCTTCTTCGTATGGCTTTTTTGCCGTAGTCATAAGACCCATGGAGTTGAGTGTCCTTGCTCCTTCGGTCGAAAGTGTCGCAAATTTCAGAAATTCCCACGCCAGACGTTTATCTTTGCAGGTTTTTGTGATCCCCATACTTGTCCCACCCCAGTTGGCATTTCCCTCCGGTGCACTCATCAGCCCCCAGCGTCCGAGATTTTTCTGCTGCGGATCGCTTGATTCAATGCTGAATTTGACGGACCAGGTTGCACAGGCGGTAAAAATGTGCCGGTCTTCCCGAAGTGCCTCATTCCATGCCGGTGTCCAGGTGATCAGATTATCTGAAATATGCTCATCACGGAAACGGGTAACCAGCGACAGGGAACGACCGAAAACATTTTCCACATTGATCTTTCCATCATTTACCCAGACCATATCGGACTGTTCCTGCGTAAACTGCCGGATATCCTCAAGTGAAAACCACATATAGACCTCGCCGTTGCTTTTTTCGTAAACTTCTTTCCCTTTCTGGATAAAGGCTTCCCAGGTCGGCATCATCTTTTCCAACTCTTCCGGATCGTCTGTTCCAAGATATTTTTTTGCAAGATCTCTGCGATACGCCAGCCCTGCCGGTGAAAGCGACTGTTCAATCCCACAGACATTTCCTTTGCTGTTGATCATATGCGGGTGCAAATATTCATAAACTTCCGAAAGACGGAAATTGTATGGTTCCTGCTCCAGTGGCTCCCACATATCAAATTCAAACACTTCACCTCTGGAGTCGATGACAGACCAGGCAATGTCCGGAAGTTCTCCGCCGACGATCAGTGCTGTTTCATATTTTTTTGGCATATCTTTGTTTTCAACGGAAGTATACTCAAACCTAACATTTGGATAGATCTTCTGAAACGCCTGTGTGACCGTCTGATAATAGTCGCTATCCCACCCCCACATGGTCAGTGTCCCTTCATAATCTTTCGGAAGTTCTTCGTCAAAAGAAATTTCCTGTGTTGCTTTGTTTTTGCTCTCGGTTTTTGTTGCCTCTTCTTTTTGCTCTTTTTCCGGTAAAACCACGGTTTGCTTTTTCTGACATCCGGTCATCAGACCTCCGCTCAGAAACATCACCGTCAGAATCCTTCCGATTTTTCTCGTTTTCATTTTTCTTTTTCCTCCGCCCTTTTTACCGGAAGTGTCAGAATGACTGTCGTTCCTTTTCCTTGTGTGCTTTGTATCTCCATTCCAAATCCCTCTCCGTACAGGTAGTGGATACGGTCACGGACATTCTCCACACCGATGTGTTTTCGCGTCTTGTTTTCTGCCATGGGCTCTCCCTGCTTAAACCGCTTCAGCTGTTCTTTGCTGACACCAATCCCTTCATCTTTTACCATAACACAGAGTTTTTCTCCCTGCTTCTGAATGATGATCCAGATCTTTCCGGATGCTTCCGTCGGCAGGATCCCGTGCAGGATCGCATTTTCCACAAGCGGCTGGATCATGGTTTTCGGCACCAGGCAGTCCTTTAATCCCTCTTCGCATTTTACTTCCACCTGAAATACATCCGGATAGCGGTATCTTTGAATATCCAGATAGCATTTCGTCAGTTCCAGTTCTTTTTCAATGGTGGTTTCCACATTTCCATCCCCGACTTTTAAAGTCTCATGCAGTGTATAGATCAGGGAGTGTACGATCTTCACTACATCCTGATTTTTCCCGGCCGCCGATAAATATACTACTGTATTTAATACATTATAGAGATAATGTGGATTGATCTGTGAGAGCGTAATGTCATATTCCATGTCACGTTTTTGCTTTTCATAAGCAATACGTTCCTGCTCTCCTTTGTACAGCTCCGTCATCATATCCTGGAAACATTGATATAAAATCTCGATCTCATCGCCGGTATGGACAATGTGGATCGGCTGCTGTTTGCCATACACGGTGTCTTCCATCTGCTTTGACAGTTCCGTCACCGGACGCACCATATTCTCCAGGATCCTGGAAACAACGAGTAGCACCAGTCCTACACAAAGTAAAAAGGAGAGCACAAAAAATTCCAGCACAAAACTGCTGTTTTTCAGAAGATCTGCATGAGTAAGAAACGTACAGAGCTTCCACCCGGTCCCTTCTACCGGTATGCAGATCAGATAACCGTTGGAAGTATGGTAAATGTTCTCCTGATCCAGCTCTTTTTCTTTTATGGCATTCCGCAGCACATTCTTTTTATCTTTCTGATACAGAATTTCCGAACCATTTCCGATCAGGGCAACCAGATCCTGTGTCTCTGCATAAGCCTTCACCTGCGTCAGGAAATATTCCAGGTTCATTTCCAGATAGAGGGTCGCTTTCAGATGGCCGTAGTTGCGTTTATCGTACATCGGGATCGCATAACAGATCCGCCTTTTATCATTTCCGGAGTCACTGTCGTAATACGGATTGGAATAAACCCAGTCTTCTTTTTCTGTATACTCCTGCAATTCCCTCTGCTGCAGCTTCTGTTCCAGATAGTCCGTATCCATGGCACTGTAACTGCTTCCGAAAAAGCTTCCGTCTGCCATCTGCAGAATGGACCCCTCCAGATAAGTACGCAGATTGTTATAAAACACCAGCCGTTTTGTCACCTTGTCATACTGGCTCTGCCTGCGGAATTCATTCCCTTTGACGTTCTCTTCCAGAAGGTACTGCAGCTGCTCATCCACCAGAATACTCTGTGCAAACCGGCGGTTATCCTCCGCCTGAAATGCAATCTGGCTTCCAACCTGCATCAGACGGTTTTTTTCTTCTTCAAGCCTCTGTTTTCGCACCACCTGATTAAAATACAGGTAGCCGATCAGCGTACTCAAAATCATGGAACATATCAGAATCAGAGAAATGCTCCGCAGGATCCGCCCTTTTAAATGTTTTCCGCCTCTTTTCTTTCTCTCCTTTTTCATTCTTCCCTCTGTTTTTTATATTCCTGCGGTTTCATCCCTACGTTCCGCATAAAAATCTGGCTGAAATACTGGCTTGTGCGGTATCCGACCATCTGTGCTGTTTCTGCGACCGTACTGTTCTCTTCCCGCAGCAGACGCTTTGCCTCGGAAATCCTTACATTGGTCAGATATTTCAGAAAGGTCTGCCCGGTTTCTTTTTTAAAGATCTGTCCGAGATATACCCCGTTCATATGAAATTTCTCGCCGAGCAGCTCCAGGCTTAACTCCTGCGGATAATTCTTTTCGATATAATCGATCATATCCAGCACCGTTCTGGAATAACCAAGCCGGGCTTTTCTTGCATATCTCTGCTGTATGTACGAAAAATTCCTGCAATAATACTGTTCAATCTCACGGATCGTATAAAGCGGTTCTTTCAGATCGATCTCTTTGCAGTTTTCACTCTCGCACAGTTCCCCGAGCAGATTGCTTAACGAAGGCAGGAGCATTTTGCAGTCTTCCAGATCTTCCTTTTCCCGGATTCCCGAAAAAATTACCTCGATCTGCTTTTCCAGCTCCTCTTCTGAACCATAGATCGCTTCCCGCAGTATGCGGATCTGTTCACCCCAGATTGCTTTCTTTTCTTTTTCCGGCATTTTTTCCATTGCACAGATCGCCTCATCTTCCCAGAACACGGAATAACGGATCTGGCGTGATATGGTGCGGAAAGTCTCACTGATCTCCTCCGGTGTGATTTCGTAGCTGTAGACCATGTTAAAATGCATCTGCAAACACAGCTCCAGCTGATCTGCGATCTGATGGCATTTTCGCAGGATCAGACTGTTCACCATGTATTTGCTCGCTGTATTTTCAATGCGGTAAAGTAAAATCCAGTTGTTCTCCGTGATCTGCACATCTGCCGCATAAAACACAATATTTTCCAGGCTCTCTTCCAGAATGTTCCGCACAGCCTCCTGCTCTTCTTCGGTCCACCTTGTCTCGGCAAACTCACCCTGAATGACCGGATTACGTTTGTGGAGAAGCAGAAGAAAGAAGCGATTGCCCAGGATGCTCTTATCCAGTTCTTCTGCCGTCACCCGATGGTAGATCAGCTGATTCATAAAATATTTCTGATATATTTTTTTCTTATTGCCTGCTCTCTCCAGCTTTTCTTTCACTTCTTCCAACTCTTTTAGAATCAGTTCCGAAGAAAGCTCGTGTTTCAGAAGATAATTGGATACGCCGTAGCGGATTCCCTTCTGAGCATAATCAAAATCACGGTACGCCGAAAGCAGGATCACAACGGTTTCTTTGTCTTTTTCTTTGATCTGTCTTGTCAGCTCCAGACCATCCGTTCCCGGCATGCGGATATCCGAGATCACGATCTGCGGATGCGTCCTGTCAAAAAGTTCCAGAGCCTTTTTCCCACTCGTCGCACATCCCACCACATGATAGCCGTTTCTTTCCCAATCCACCATGTTTTTCAGATATTCCAGTGCCAGTACTTCATCGTCTACCAGCATAATATCGGTCATAGCACTGCTACCTCCCTGTATAAAAACAGCCCCGAAAAAATCGGGGCTGCACATTTTCTTTTGCAGTTTGTATTTAATTTGCCTTGCCGCTTAAGTATTTCTCGATGTTTGCAATTGCTTCCTGCTCATCTTCACCACTGGCAGACACCATGATGTCTTCCCCTGATGTCAGTCCTAATGTCATCATACCCATGATACTCTTTGCATTGACGCGTCTCTGTTCGCTCTCTACATAGATATCACTTTCAAACTGGCTGGCAACCTGAACAAGCAGTGCTACCGGTCTTGCTTCCAGCCCACTTGGAATCTGAATGGTAATCGGTTTCTTAATCATAATAATTTTCCTCCTCATTATCTCTTAGCGTTTCCGCAATATCGCTTAATTTTCTCAGTCTGTGATTTACGCCGGACTTTCCGACCGGGGTTGAAAGCATCATCCCCAGCTCTTTGAGCGTTGCCTCCGGCTGCTCCAGACGCAGCCTTGCAATCTCTGCAAGTCCCTCGGACAGCTGCTCAAAACCGATCTTCTGCTGAATATAGCGGATATCTTCGATCTGTCTGACTGCCGCACTTACTGTCTTATGAATATTGGCTGTCTCACAGTTGACCTTGCGGTTGACTGAGTTACGCATCTCCTTCAAGATGCGTACATTCTCAAGCTCCATTAAAGAAACATGAGCTCCCATCACGTTTAACATATCTACGATCTGGGATCCTTCTTTGAGATACACTACAAAATGCTTTTTTCGCTGTACGATCTTCGCGTCCACGCCAAAATCATTCATGATCTCCTGAAGCTGAACTGCTTTGTGAACCGTCGCACATACGATTTCAAAATGATAAAATTTCTGCGGATCACTGATGGAACCCGCCGCCAGGAAAGCACCTCGTATAAAAGCCCGTCGGCAGCATGTTTTTTGAATCACCAGATTGTCCGAGATAGAAAACTGCTCCTCAATTTCCATATCCGCATTGAACAGCCTGGCCGCCTTCAGAATACGTATCGCATCTTCATGGTTCAACACCGCCACCGTATATGTACGGCTTCCTTTTGAAAATGTACCCTGCCTGATTGAAACTTCAACTTCTATATTAAATGCTTTTTTCAATAATGTAAAGTACTTTCTTGCAACATATACGTTTTCTGTCTGGATTTTTAAACTGTAATGATCTTTTTCGGATATGGAAACACCGCCGCACATGCTGATGATCGCCGCGATCTCGGCAATCTGGCAATGGCGTGCCAACGTCTGGTGTCTGGATAATTCGTCCTTCACTCCACTTGAAAATGACATGGCATCCTCCGTTATTTCCCGATATCTCTGTGTTCGATGCGAATGCCGTAATCATTCTGGAGACTCAGGCTTTCGAACAGCTTATTTGCCAGTGTCACAGAACGGTGTTTGCCGCCTGTACAGCCGATGCCGATGATCAGCTGATTTTTTCCTTCCTGCACATAGTTCGGCAGCAGAAACTGCACCATATCCGTCAGTTTATTTAAAAATACATGGGAAACATCAAATCCCATTACGTAATCCTGCACCGGTTTGTCATTTCCGGTCTGTTTTTTCAGTTCATCGATATAATACGGATTCGGCAGAAAACGCACATCAAATACCAGATCGGCATCCGCCGGAATTCCGTACTTGAACCCAAAAGAGAGTACCGTCACAACCAGGCTTTTAAACTCTCTTCCTTCCACAAAAATCTTTTCCAGCTCCATATTAAGCTCTCTTGTGAGCAGTTTGCTGGTATCGATGATATAGTCTGCATGACGCTTCAGAAACGCAAGTTTCTCACGCTCCTGTGCGATCCCGCGGTCCACGCGGCCGCCGCGTGCCAACGGATGGGTCCTTCTCGTTTCTTTATAACGCTTCACCAGCACTTCATCAGCTGCATCCAGAAACAGAATCTCGTATTTCTGACTGGCTGCCGCCATGCCTTCCAGCACATCTTCCAGTTTTCCAAGTGCCTCGCCGCTTCTTACGTCCACGCCAAGTGCCACCCTCTGGATCTCACTTCCCGGTGTGTACGCCATCTCCGCAAATTTGGAAATCAGCGAGATCGGCAGGTTGTCCACGCAGAAATATCCCATATCTTCCAGTCTGTTTAATGCTGTACTTTTTCCGGCTCCTGACATACCGGTCACAATCACAAATCTCATTTAAAACTCTCCCAGTAATTTCACTTCCGGCTCCAGTGTCACACCACTTTGTGCTTTTACTCTTTCCGCCACCTGACGGATCAGTTCGGTGACATCTTCTGCCGTTGCATCGCCTGTATTGATCACAAAACCGCAGTGTTTTTCCGATACCTGTGCACCGCCGACCTGAAATCCGCGAAGTCCGGCATCCATGATCAGCTTTCCGGCAAAGTATCCTTTCGGACGTTTGAACGTACTTCCGGCACTCGGATATTCCAGCGGCTGTTTGGAAATCCGCTTTTTCTTCAGATCTTCCATCACGGCACGGATTTCTTTTAGATCTCCGTCTGTCAGCTGCAGAACAGCTTCCAGCACAAGATAGCCTTTTTCTGCAATGATGCTTGTCCGGTATCCCATCTTCAGTTCTTCTCTTTTTAAGGTTTTTACTTCGCCTTTTTCTGTCAGAACCGTGACTTCTTCTGTCACATCTTTCATTTCTCCACCGTAGGCTCCGGCATTCATCACCATGGCTCCGCCGATGGTTCCCGGAATCCCGGCTGCAAATTCAAACCCTGTCAGGGATGCTTCCAGTGCCTTTTTCGCTGTCCTGGAAAGCAGTGTGCCAGCCTGCACGTACAGCCTGTCTCCCTCCACGCGAAGATCTGAAAAATTTTTAAAAAGCTGAATGATCACTCCACGGAATCCACGGTCACTGACCAGAAGATTGCTTCCGTTTCCGATCACATACCATGGCATTGCCTCGCTTTTACATAAGTCTATAATATTTTTTATCTGATCTGTTGTCTGTGGGGAAACAAAATAATCCGCCGCACCGCCGATGCGAAACGTTGTGTGCTGTTTCATCGGTTCGTCTGTTCTGACATTTTCTTTTCCCGCAATTTCACAAAGTTGCTTAAAAAAATCTGGCTTCACATCATTCTCCTTTTCTTTCCAACAATCCGCTCTCTGCGATTGCTTTTACAATTTCCTGCATCACCGGAACCGGTTCTACCAGGGCAAATCGCATAAATCCCTCTCCGAGACTTCCGAAACTGCTGCCCGGCACACCGATCAGTCCTGTTTTTTCCATCAGTTCCATACAGAATTCTTCCGATGTACCATGTCCTTTTGGCACCGGTGCCCATACAAACATCGTACCTTCGCTGTCCGGAACATCCCAGCCGATGCTGCGAAGTCCGCCGCAGAATGCCTGATTTCTTCTCTCATATTCTTCGCACTGTGCAAGCACTGCGTCCTGCGGACCGTTCAGTGCTGCTGCCGCACCGTACTGGATCGGCAGAAAAACACCATAATCAAACTGCGTTCTCACAGAACGGAATTTATCTACGATCTTCTGATTTCCAATCACAAAAGAAATTCTTGCACCGGTAAGGTTGTAAGACTTGGACAGAGAATAAAACTCCACACCGACTTCTTTTGCCCCTTCGTAGCTTAAAAAAGATTTTCCTTCTCTTCCTCCGTAGATAATATCAGAATATGCATTATCATGTAAAATAATGATATTATATTTTTTCGCAAATGCAATCAGCTCTTCATAAAAGGCATCATTCGCCGTTGCACAGACCGGATTTAACGGATAAGAAACCAGCATGTATTTTGCTGCTTTTGCCGTCTCTTCCGGAATATCGGAAAGCTTCGGCAGAAATCCGTTTTCACGGTACAAAGGATAAGTACGCACATCCGCACCGCACAGAGACGGACCGATGCTGAAGATCGGATACCCCGGATTCGGAGTTAAGACCACATCGCCCGGATTGCAGAGTGCCCAGGCAATATGAGCCATACCTTCCTGTGAACCGTTGATCGTCATGATCTCTTCCGGCTCAATGGATACACCAAATCTTCTCTTGTAAAAATTCTGCACTGCCTCCAGAAGAAATGGGCGGTCTGTCAGTGCATATTTATAATTTTCCGGATTTTTTGCCGCCTCTGAAACAGCTTCCATGATATGAGGTGCCGGCTTGAAATCCGGTGTGCCGACGGAAAGATTATAAACTTTCTTTCCCGCCTTCACCATCTCTTCTTTCTTTTCATTTAATATTGCAAAAATTCCTGCCTGAAAGCTGTCTGCTTTCTTCGAGAACTCAAATTCCATGATCCTCTCCATCTCCTTCTTGTATATCTCCTGTATCTGCGTCCGCCTGATCCGCAGATACGGTTTCTTCTGCTGTTTCATCTTTCTCATCCGCATCTTTTTCTGCCTGTCCGTTTTCAAAGTCATATTCTTCAAACGCATCACCTGCAGATGAAAGTTCCGGCTTTTTACCTTTTCTGATCCAGATCGCACTGGTCAGCAGGTAAAGTGCCACACAGATCAGGCTGATCCAGGTACCCTTCCAGAGTCCTTCCGGCGTATATTCAAACGTGATCGTGTGTGTTCCTTCTGTCACATCAACACCGGTCAGTGCATCTCCGATCATATAATAATCATCGTCTTCGCCATCGATCTTAACGCTCCATCCTTCATCATATGGAAGCGAAAGCATCAGAACGCCGTCTTCGGCCGCTTCCACCGTTCCTTCAAACTTTCCGTCCTCAAATTTTGTGAGCTGTAACTGAGATTTGGCCAGCTCATCATGTACCTGCTGATAGAGTTCCTGATCGCAGGTCCACACTTCCGCTGTCACCGGTCCGCTCTGGTTTTCCTTAAAGGTGCAGGTGACTGTCGCATTGTCGATTGCATCAAAACATCCGAGGTCATACAGATGATCGTTATAAGTGTCATATGTTCTTGTATAATCCGGTGTCGTGATCTCAATGCTGGACACAGATGAGGTCACATCCAGATAAACCTGTTTGCCCGCCGGAAGCACGATTGTATAAGTGCCGCCGTCTTCCATGTCGATCGTCTCTTCCAGTTCAAAAAGATCTTCATCCATACCGGTTGCCATCGTCACGAAATCATTCTGTACCTCAAAATGATCGGTGCTGTCTGTCGTCCAGTCAATAATGTCATCTTTTACCATAAATCCAAGACTCAATGCCCCGCTGTTCTTATACAGATTCATATCACCTTCCTGATCGACTTTCTCCATCTGATAGAGCTGATCGGTTCCGCGGCTCGAAAGCACATATTTTACGCCGAAAATATCATTGACCAGTTTGGTAAATCCATTGTAACCGTTTTTATTCGTTCTCGCCTCAATACCGAGGCCTTTGCACATATCAACCGTAGCTGCCGGCATTGTAGAGGAAAACAGAACCACGCCGTCCGCTCCGAGGAACATATTCTCGTCACGCATACGGTTGCTGTCAATCTCGCTTCGATAGAAATTATCCTGATTTCCCTGTCTGCCTTCCTGTCGTTCGGTTGTTTTTTCATAGGCGATCTGCTCATCCAGATAGGTACTTCGTCCCACAGTTCCGTTGCAGAATACACCAAAGATCGCATAACTTACCATTTCCACCGCTGCCAGGAAAAAGAAAAGAGAGCGGAAGACCTCCCGGTGCATTTTCCCAAGGCGATAGATCAGCATCGCTATACCATAGAGGATCAGAAGTCCGATGGTAATGCCATACGTATACAGTTCCCGTTCGCCAAGTCCGGTCACTGCAGAATAGATGGCAAACGCAAGCGGTACTGCCATCGCCAGAAGAACCTGCCATACCTTAAACTTATGCATATGCCTCCAGGCATCAAACGCCATCGTGAGCATCAGGAAAATATAGATAAATGCAAAACGGTTCGGCAGTCCGTTCTGTACATGGAAACCATGCCAGATATAGTTGAGCACATTGACATCAAAGCTTGCATAGAGCAGTACAAGCAGTGCCGTCTTTGCGATCCGTTCACGCAGCTTGATATTTTTATCCAGCAAATACAGAACAGCCAGGATCAGCGTCACCGTTCCGCAGAATGCATTGACACCGATCTGGTCGTCCGCAATGTTGATCGGTTCGCAGAATGCAAACTGGCTCGTCAGCTGCGATAAATTATTGACAAACAGCTTGATCGGGCTTGGAAAACTGTTCTCCGCAGACTCCGTAATGCCAAGTGCGACATAGGCCGGCAGCAGTACCACGGCAGCCATACCTCCTGCAAGCAGGGCATGCCAGCCGAAATTGACTGCTGAAGTAATGATGTTTTTGATCTTGATCTCTCTTGCACTGATCCACAGAACCACAAAATAAAGGCAGGAAAACAGGCAGAGCATAAAGCCAATGTAATAGTTGCAGTATAATGCATAAAACAGGGAAATGCAGAACAGACTGCCCCTCTCTCCTTTTAAAATCCGCTCGATCCCCATCATCACAAGCGGCAGCATGGCAATGCTGTCCAGCCACATCAGGTTGAAATAGTATCCGATGATAAAGCTGCCAAGAGAGAACATCAGCGAGAACACAAGCGGCATGTAAGTCTGGCCTTTGCTCTTCGTACTGAAATACCAGGCAGAGGTAAGACCGCAAAGTCCGATCTTGATCACAATCAGAAGTGCCATCGCATCCATCATATTTCTCTTCGGGAAAAGCACAATCAGGAAATTCAGCGGGCTCGCCAGATAATAGGCATACGTTGCCCAGAAATTAAAGCCCAGTCCTCCTCCAAAAGAATAGCGAAGGGAACTTCCCTGTTCCAGTTTTTCATGGAATTCCGTAAAAAACGGAAGATACTGGTGGAGTGAATCGATGATCAGCACACCATGATCTCCAAACGGAAATACTTGATTGACTGCAAACGCCAGTGCGATCGTCAGTGCCGGAATGGCAAAGCCGAGGATGCAGCAGTTGCGTTTTACCGGATTTACCGGTGCCTTCTCTTTTTCCGAGAATACAAACACTTTGCTGAAAATATAGTTCAACACCAGCACAACCACCTGAAGTGCCAGCTTTGAACCCACTTCCGGAATGCCAAACAGACAGCTCAGAAAAACAACGCCGAACACTTCGATAAACATCGTGGAGAGACGCATTCCGATAAAACTGCCCATTTCCACGGCCAGTTCCCGCACTCCATGCGTGCGGCTTTCAAAAACAAACTGTTTGTTGACTGCGTATGCAAACAGGATAGAGAGAAAGATCGCCAGCACATTTGCAAGCGTCATATCAACCCCAAGTACAGTTCGCAGCAGGGCATAACTTCCAAGATTTACAAATGTCGTACACCCGCCAAAGAAAATATAGCGGATGCCCTGATTACGGTACAATTTTTTTATAAATTCTGCCATATTACCTTCCTTACTTTTTCTGTAAAGCGGATTCTTATGATCCGCCGCACTACGTTTTTTGGATGCTTTGATCTTTACACAGAACAAGAACAAAGTCCACACCCTGATCTTTGCATCCACATCTTTTCCAGTATATATCGACCGGCAGCAAAATGCAAGGTTTAAAGAGCGATGCCCTCCTGCAAAGAGAACGCATAAATGATTTTTTCCTTTACTTCATGCCCGGTCGTCTGTTTCAGTGCCTTTGCATAGTAATCAAGCTGTGCCTGATAGCGTTCTTTTAACTTCTGTTCCTGTCCTTTTAAAACCCGGTCCGTCTTATAGTCCAGCAGAACGATCTGGTCTCCTTCATAAAACCATGCATCAATGATTCCCTGTACCAAAACCATTTCTTCTTTATCCCACTGCGGCCGGATATCCGATGCCGGCACACCGATCACAAACTGTTTTTCGCGATAAAGCTGACCTCTTCTGGCCGCATCTGCCGCCCGTTTTCCGATATCGGTTCGGAAAAAGTGCACGATCGCCGGAATGTTCAAAAGCGATATCTCTTCTTCGCTTATCTGCTTTTTCTTTTGAAGTTCCAAAAGCTGTGCTTCCACCTGTCGGACCGTATCCGCTGCCGTAAAATCAAGCCGCTGCATCACATGATGCATGGCTGTTCCTTTCACCGCCCCGCTCTTTTCTTCTTTTGCCTCCAGAAATTTTGGGACTGTTGCCGTATCTTCCGATTCTTTTATCAGTACGATCCCCTGATTTTCCGGTTCTTCTTTCTGCTCCTGTATCTGACTTTGACGCTTGATCTCTGAAACCGAACATTTTCCCTGGATCTCCAGCCTTCCTTCATATGGATAGATTTTCGCACTCTCCTGCGTCATCCAGGCAAGAAAAGCGGCATATCCTTCCTCCTTTTCAAAAAGGTGATCTCTGAACTGCTGCAAGATCGTATCGCCGTGGTTTTCCTCATCCAGTTTTTCCCGGTACAGATCATCCACGCTATATTTGCAAATTGGAATTTCTGACTGTATCCCTTCTTCATAGAGCACAGAGCGCAGAATCCATTCGAGCATCGATGCGGCATTTTTGATCTCCAGATAAGACAGTTGCTTTTTTCCTGCCCCGCCGCTCCATTTCGAGAGCGTATCTTCCATTTTTTTGAGACTTCCGCTCAAATAGAGCTTTTCTTTTGCACGTGTCACCGCCACATAGAGGACTCGCAGTTCTTCCCCGAGACTTTCCGTCAGCAGAATCTGCTGGATCGCTTTCTTTAAGATTGTCGGTGCCTTGGTCCGAAGCAGCGGATCAACGACGTCACAGCCCACGCCATAATTCTGATGGATGGCGATCGTACTTCTGGCATCTTGCCGGTTAAATGCTTTTCCGAGTCCTGCCACAAAGACGATCGGAAACTCCAGTCCCTTGCTCTTATGGATGCTCATGATCCGCACCGTATTCTCTTCTTCTCCGATTGTACTTGCCTCACCGAAATCCACTTCATATTTCTGCAGATTTTCGATATATCGCACAAAATTAAACAGGCCGCGGTAGCTGGTACTCTCATAAGCTGCCGCCTTTTCTGCGAGCATCTCAAGATTTGCCTTTCTCTGCGATCCCGCCGGCATCGCACATACATAGTCAAAATATCCGGTTTCTTCGTAAATTTTCCACAGAAGCTCGTGCATCGGCGTATACGGCACACAACTGCGGAAATGTTCCAGCACTTTAAAAAACTTCTGAAGTTTTTCTCTTAAAATCCCGTCGCTGCCCGCATTTTCATACGCCCGGCACGCTTCATAATAAGAAACTTCGGGATTCTCCGTACGGATCTTCGCCAGTTCTTCTGTCGCAAACGTGCCGATTGGAGACGTCAGCACTGCGGTAAACGGAATGTCCTGTCTTGGATTATCCAGGACACGCAGAAAGGACAGCACCGTACGCACTTCCAGTGCCGAAAAATAACCGCTTCTCGTCCCGGTGTATGCCGGAATTCCCATATCCGATAAAACTGCCAGAAATTCTTCCGACCAGCCGCTTAAGGAACGCAGCAAAATGACGATATCGCGATATTCTGCTTTTCGGTAATGCCTGCTTTCTTTGTCATAGACCAGCTCTCTTCCGACGATCGCTCTGATCTGTCCGCCGATCATACGTGCTTCGGCCTCTCTTGCATTTGTCTCTGTCACCGAATCTGCATCAAAGAGCAGGATCTCACTTCCGGAAAGCGGAGATTTTGCTGCCGTCAGATCATCCGTCTCAACATTGGTGACCAGTTCCGGAAATTCGATCCCGGCATAGAGTGCCGCATTATCATCATATTCTACATTTCCGAGATTCCGGTGCATGATCTTGCGAAAAATAAAATTGACATCAAAGAGCACTTCCTTTCGGCTTCGGAAATTTTTATGCAGCTCGATCTTCTGATTTTCGGAGTCTTCCGTCGTATAGGTATCGTATTTTTCCATGAACAGCTCCGGGCAGGCAAGACGGAACCGGTAAATGCTCTGCTTGACATCACCAACCATAAACAGATTGTTCTGCCCCATGCTGCATCTGGAAATGCTGGTCAGGATCAGCTCCTGAACCATGTTGCTGTCCTGATATTCATCGATCATGATCTCTTCGAACTGCTTTGAAAAAGCCAGTGCCGCTTCACCTGGCACCACATTTCCATTCTCTTTTTTCACCAGGATCTGCAGTGCCAGATGTTCCAGATCTGAGAAATCCAAAAGATTTCGCTCCCGTTTTTTCTCCGTAAACCGCAATCCAAACTCGGATGCCAACATCAGAAGCATCTGTGCGGACACTTTTCCCGCCTTCAGCTCTTCTAACATCTCCTGCGGACTCTGGTAAAAATACTGCTCCTGCAAAGAGGCAATGCCTTTTTTGATCTGATCACGCAAAAGCTTTACCTGTTCCCGCTTTTCATCCGATACTTCTTCATCTTTTTTTCTGGAAAGCACTGCAAATTTTCTGATGTTCAGAAAACGTCTGGCATATTCTGCGTAATCATTGCCTTTAGAAAGCTGTTTTAAGATCTCGCCGTCCTGCTCCAGGGCATCTGCGTACATCCACGGTCCGTACGGCGAATTTGCGACTTTCAGGGCTTCTGTTCGGATCATTTCCAGATCATTCAGGGTCTGATCGACCTGCTCACAGATCATTTTCATCCATTCACTTGAGATCAGATCTTCCAGTGTATCAATATCATAATTTTTCTTACATTCTTCCAGCCATTCTTCCGGCCATGGATGACTTCTGGAAAATTCATAGACCTGCCAGATCATTTCGATCAGATTCTCATCATTTTTTCCGTTTGCGAAACATTCCACAAACTGTAAAAAGTCCGTATCGCCCTCCTGATACTTTTCTTCCAGAAGCTCTTCCGCCGTATCTCGCCGCAGAAGTTTTGCCTCTCCTTCATCCACGATGGAAAACGCCGGATCCAGATCGATCAGATGAAAATATGTCCGAAGCACCGACTGACAGAAACTGTCGATCGTCGTGATCTGTGCATGAAAAAGCAGCGTTTCCTGTCTTTGCAGATTCTCGTTATCCGGATCTGCGAGCAGCCTTTTCTGGATTTCCAGTCCGATCCGCTCACGCATCTCTGCCGCCGCAGCTCTTGTAAACGTCACGATCAGCAGACGGTCAATATCCACCGGATGTTCCCTGTCCGTGATCTTCTGCAAAATACGCTCTACCAGAACGGCAGTCTTTCCGGAACCTGCCGCCGCCGAGACCAGAATATTCCGGTTTCGAAGCCAGATGACCTGCTTCTGTTCTTCTGTCCACAGATTTCCCATCAAAAATCCCCTCCTTCCCGCAAAAATTCCCAGATATCATCCGGATCCAGTTCTTTCAACCTCCGGTAATGCATGCCCGGTATTTTCCGATCAAAACCGCAGATATCTTTAAATTCACAGTAATCGCAGGCTGTTTTTCCTTTCTTTTCATAAGGATTGATCTTTACATCTCCCTCAAGGATCGCACATCCGATCGCCCGCATCTTCTCTTCCACAAATTTCGAAAGTGTCAAAAACTGCTCTTCGGATGCCACGCTCGCATAGCGAGAATAGCTGCCGTCTTTGTTTCTGGCAACCGGAATGACATCGGATGTTTTCTCCAGACTGCGGTCAAGTGCTTCTACCACTTCACTTTCTGCATTGACAAGACCATTTGGACGCAGCTCTTTCAAAATCCGTTTTTCCAGCTCTTCTTCGCTCTCCCCATGCTTCTGATCCACGATCGGATCTTTCATTGCATAATAGAAGATGCCTGCCGGTTTTATTTTTTTATCCGGATGAATGCGTTGTTCCATCTCCAGTGCCGCATTCAGATAAACGACAAGCTGCATCTGCAGTCCGTAATAAAATTCCTGTAGATCAAACACTTTATTTCCTGATTTATAATCTACGACTTTTACCAGAACTTCATCCTCCGTTTCGTACAGATCAATGCGGTCGATCCGCCCTTTCAGCCGCATCGTCTCTTCGTCCGAAAGTGCGATATTCACCGCCTTCAAGTCCGAAGAACTTAAAAACGGCACTTCAAAATTGGACGGAATAAAGTTTCCGGCACGCACCTGCCTGGTCAGTGCCCAGATCGTGCGTTCCATGATCCGCTTCATGCGGCGGATCACATATTCATTTCTGGCACTGGAATGCAGAAGGGTTGATGCATAAGCTTCGGAAACCTCTTCTACCGTCTCCGCCGCCAGACGTTTCTGTTCTTTCTCCGGAATGTTAAACCAGGTATATTCGCTCGCCTCCACTTTTCGTGCGTAAGACTCCAGCACCTTATGGAAAATATTCCCCATATCCACCGGCTGGAATACAAACAGATCTCTTTGCGATACCCGAAGACCATAATTCAGAAAATGTGCATAGGAGCACGCCGAAAATTTCTCCAGCCGGCTGACACTGTTGACCAGCGTCTGTCCGTAAAGCCGTTTTGCCGTCGTCTTTGACATCGGCTCCGTCTTTCCATGCAGAAAGGCCGCATCCAGCAGCTTTTTCGCCAGATCCTGATATTTTTCCTGTCCTTCGTACCATCCAAACAGACTGGCCGCCGTCTTCTCCACGCTTCCAAGTGCCGCTTTTCTCAGTCCGTCCGCCAGATGCACAATCCCGCTCTCTGCCGTTGTGATCCTTGCAAGCGGATCTTCAATCAGATCTTCATCCTGAAGCGTCAGCTGCGGAAACATCCTTAAAATACTTCCGACCACATAGGAAGGACGCAGCACTCGTCCGTCCAGCCCCATCCTTCCGTAAGAAAGATAAAGCTTTGCCGATGGTTTTGTCAGATTCAGATACAGATAAAACTTCTGGATATAACTGTTTTCTCTTGCCGTCGGTGCCAGTTCCATGCCAAGCTCGGATAAGGTTTCCCGGTCCATATCGGAGAGAATACTGGTTTTTTCTTCTTTTTTCGGCACCCAGCCGTCATTCAGCCCCAGAAAAAACAGTACTTTGATGTCCTTTAACCTGGTACGCTCGATATCGCCGACCAGCACACAGTCCATCGTCGGAGGGATCATGCCAACCTTGGCCTCCTCAAATCCGGCATCGAGGATTTCGGTATATTCCTGAAGGCTCATCGGCTCATCACCAAGCAGCTCCACCAGTTTGTCAAACAGCTCGATCACTATGCCGTAGATCTGCTCATATTCTCTTGCAAGGTCATAAGCCTCTTCCTGCTCAAATTTTTTCCGGTAATCCTGCATTTTCTGCTCAATACCATAATGCACCATCAGATCATAAAGTGCTTCTGTTTTCTGACGCACCGTCCCGTCCTTTTCTCTGACCTGATCCACAAAGGCAAGCAGCGGCGGCAGGATCTTCTCTTTGAACGGTTCTTCCTGTTCATCCCACGGCTCTTCCCAGCGTCTGCGGCTGTTGATCCCATTTGCCAGCACATAGTTTTCCAGCCGGTCGATCTCATCCTTTTTTAGCCCCGCAAGCCCGGTTCGCAGATAACGGAACATACTTTCATAGCGAAAGCTTTTGGCTGCGATCTGAAGAGCCGCCCGCAGAAATTCAACCAGCGGATTTAAGAGGAGCTTCCTGGTGCGGTCGATAAAACACGGAATGCCTTTCTGCTGCAATTCCTTTTTCATATGGTCACCAAATGATTCCATATCCCCGGTGATCACGGCAATATCCCGGTAACGCAGATTCTCTTCACGCACCAGATGCCAGATCGTCCGTGCCGCAAATTCTGCCTCTGCTTTCGCATCTCTTGCCACATGCAAAGACAGCTCCCGCTCCAGCTTCTGTGAATCTTGGGCTTCATAAATCTGATTGCCCGGTCGGAACAGATGTCTCTCCAGAAAGCGAAGTGCCGGTGCACTTCTGAAACGGATGCTTCCTTCTTTTCCGAGCACTTCCGGCTTTTCCAGCATACAGTCACATTCTTTTGCCGCCCCGGCCAGCTGCTGTATCGTCTTTTTGCTCAGATAAGAGAGTTTATGCATGGAAACCTTTTTCATCGGATCTTCCCAGGCATCCAACGTCACCGTGACATAGATTTTCTCCGCCGTCTGCATCAGTTCCCTCAGCAGCTTGTTCTGGATCGGCGTAAATCCGGTAAATCCATCCAGGGCGACCACACAGCCTTTTAAAATTTCAGATTTTTTTACGACATAACAGAGCTCTTCCAGGATCTCTTCCGAAGTAATGTACTTTCCCTGAAGTTCTTCCTGAAATCCCTCATACAGGTTTCGAATATCCTGTAATTTATAAGATAATGCATCTTTTTTCCCCGAACGCAGCTGTTCATCCAGTTCTTCCAGTGAAACATCATACTGCTTCAGCTCAGAAATGATGGATTTGACCTGCGAAATATAGCCGGGCTTGCGAAAATTTCGTCCAAGCACCGTCAGATCATTTTTCTGACGGGATGCCACACGCCGCAGCAGCAGATTCTTTCCGGTGTCCTCCAAAACAGTGTGTGTATCCACCCCGACTTCCTCAAAGATCCTCCATGCCAGACGCAAAAAGCTCTGCACATCAATATTTAAAATTCCCCTGTTTGGATGCAGTTCTACGAGTTCCCGCTGTGTCTGCATGGTAAACTGCTCCGGAACGATCACGATAAACTCCCGGTCCGGCTCCCGTATGGACTGCTCTATGATTTTTTTATAAAGTGTATACGATTTTCCACTGCCGGATGGACCGTAGATCAACTGCAATGACATAAGCATTTCCCTTCCTGTGTCCTGTTTTGCCTGATGCTGCAAAGTGGTCCCGCACAAAGTACAGAACCACTTTTTTCACAGTAAGAATGCCGGAGGCATCCTGTTTCCTATCTTGCCTGAAGATGAGTCAGTCTTTCTTTTACCTGATCCATCATCTGGCTGTATTTCTCTAATTTTGCACGTTCCTCTGCAACTTTGCTCTCCGGTGCCTTGCTCATGAAACGCTCATTGCTCAGCATGCCGTTGACACGTGCCAGCTCTTTTGTCAGACGCTGTTCTTCTTTTTGCAGACGCTCGATCTCTTTGTCGATGTCAACCAGTTCTGCAAACGGCATATAGATGACTGCCTCCGGAAGCACGGCAGATACTGCATCTTCGTCGATGCCGCTGCGGTCTGCCTGAACCGTCACTTCGCTTGCACTTCCAAGGGTTGCAAAGAATACTTTTCCGTTTTCGAACGTATTTCTCACATTCTCGCTTTCGGATACGACAAATACTTTTGCTTTCTTGCTTGGCGGTACGTTCATGCCTGTACGCACGTTTCGGATACCGCGGACTGCCTCTTTGATCATCTCAACGGCTGCCTCATCCTCTGCAAAATGCCACTCTTCGATGAACTCCGGCCATTTGGAGATCATGATGGATTCTTCCTCGGACTGCAGCGTGCAGAAGATCTCTTCTGTGATAAACGGCATATACGGATGCAGCAGTTTCAGAGCATTTACCAGAACCGTCTTCAGTGTCCAAAGTGCTGCTGATTTTGTGGTATCCCCGTCATTGTACAGACGCGGTTTTACCATCTCGATGTACCAGTCGCAGAATTCTTCCCAGATAAAATCATACACTTTCTGAACGGCAATACCCAGTTCATATTTATCCATGTTCTCGGTTACTTCTTTTGCCAGTGTATTGACTTTGGAGAGGATCCATTTATCGGCTGCCGTCAGCTGATCTTTCGGCATTTCACCCGGAACTTCTGCTTTTTCAAGGTTCATCATGATAAATCTGGATGCATTCCATACCTTGTTTGCAAAGTTACGGCTTGCCTCCACACGCTCCATGTAGAAACGCATGTCATTTCCTGGAGCATTTCCGGTGATCAGTGTCAGACGCAGGGCATCTGCTCCGTACTGGTCAATGATTTCCAGCGGATCAATACCGTTTCCTAAAGATTTACTCATCTTTCTTCCCTGGGAATCACGCACCAGACCATGGATCAGTACATGATGGAACGGCACTTTTCCGGTCTGCTCGATCGCAGAAAATACCATACGGATCACCCAGAAGAAAATGATGTCATATCCGGTTACCAGCACATCGGTCGGATAGAAGTAATCAAAATCTTCAGTCTTATCCGGCCAGCCAAGTGTGGAGAACGGCCACAGTGCGGAAGAGAACCAGGTATCCAGTGTGTCTTCATCCTGTTTAAAGTGTGTGCATCCGCATTTCGGGCAGACCTTCGGCATTTCTTTTGCAACGACCACTTCGCCGCACTCGTCACAGTAATATGCCGGGATACGGTGTCCCCACCAGAGCTGTCTGGAAATACACCAGTCACGGATGTTCTCCAGCCAGTGCAGATAGATCTTGTCAAAACGATCCGGTACAAAATTCAGCTCGTTCTTTTTCAGAGCTTCGATCGCCGGTTTCGCCATCTCCTGCATCTTTACAAACCACTGCGGTTTGATCATCGGCTCAACGGTTGTCTTACAGCGGTCGTGTGTGCCGACGCTGTGTGTATGCGGAACAACTTTTACCAGAAGTCCCAGTGCATCCAGGTCTGCTACCATGGCTTTTCTTGCCTCATAACGATCCATGCCTGCATATTTGCCGCCCAGTTCGTTAATCGTCGCATCGTCATTCATGATATTGATCTCCGGCAGATTATGTCTCTTGCCAACCTCAAAGTCGTTCGGGTCGTGTGCCGGTGTGATCTTTACACATCCGGTTCCAAATTCTTTATCTACGTAAGAATCCGCGATCACCGGGATCTCACGGTCTGTCAGCGGCAGCTTCAGCATCTTGCCGACCAGATCCTGGTATCTTTCATCTTCCGGGTTTACGGCAACGGCCGTATCTCCAAGCAGTGTCTCCGGACGAGTGGTCGCGATCTCCACGAAACGTCCTTCTTCTCCGACGATCGGGTAATTGATATGCCAGAAGAATCCGTCCTGATCCACATGTTCTACCTCTGCATCTGAAATGGAAGTTTTACATACTGGACACCAGTTGATGATCCTGGAACCTTTGTAAATATATCCCTTATTATATAATTTCACGAAAACTTCTTCTACCGCTTTGGAGCATCCTTCGTCCATCGTGAAACGTTCTCTGTCCCAGTCAGCAGAAGAGCCCAGTTTTTTCAGCTGGTTTACGATGCGTCCCCCGTACTCCTCTTTCCACTCCCAGGCGTGTTTTAAGAATTCTTCACGTCCGATATCGTTTTTATCAATGCCCTGCTCTTTGAGTTTCTGGATGACCTTTACTTCCGTAGCGATCGCCGCGTGGTCGGTTCCCGGCTGCCACAGTGCATTATAGCCTTGCATTCTCTTGTAACGGATCAGGATATCCTGCATCGTGTTGTCCAGTGCATGTCCCATATGCAGCTGACCGGTTACGTTTGGCGGCGGCATAACGATCGTAAACGGTTTCTTGCTGCGGTCGACTTCCGCATGGAAATATTTCTTATCCAGCCAGTTCTGATAAATACGATCCTCGATTCCCTTCGGATCATAAGTCTTTGCTAATTCTTTGCTCATGTTGTCCTCCTGCTGTTGTTTGTTCTGCACATTAAATCAAATACACTCCAGACGGAATGTTTCAACGAAAAAAGCCCTCTGCATCATCCCCGGAAACGGAGATTCTGCAAAGGGCGTCATTTACGCGGTACCACCTTTTTTCATATACATCACAGACGGATGCATACCTCATTTCCCTTTAACGTCGGGTCACGTGAAAGCTTACTGTCCTGTCCGCGTATACTTATCTGCATACCGCCTGTCACAGAACTCGTTCTGCCCTCCGGCTCCAAAGCTACCTTCCATCCACGCATCCTTAGGTTTCCTTCCAGCCTGCGAAAAACCCTCTCTGAAAGAGCTGTGTATGTACTCCTCTTCTTCCTCGCCTTTGTCCATGTTAATCATAGCGAAGGCAGACGGATTTGTCAAGAGATGACTGTGGATTTTGTTCCGGTGAAATTGATGCGAAAATACTATTGAGCCGGCCAGCAATCCATGATACACTTGACACACAGAAGATTTTGCAATATTTCGCTTTTCTTTCTGGTGCTAATGATGAAAGGAGTTTTTTTATGCCTGTATTTGATTTCAATAACACCCCGGAACCGGATGCTGTTCCGGAATGTACTTATACCACCTTTGCTTCCGACGAAAATGTTTCTTCCGCAGACAAACCGCTTCTTGTCCTTGACAACAGCAAAAAAGCCTGGAAACATCACTCCTGCGGAACGTTTACCAATCAGAACAAGCGTACCGCTTTTGAATTTAAAGAAGATGATGGTTCTACTGTAATCGCTGATATCAAAAAAGTGGATGCCCGCTTTGTAAGCCTGCTCCGCTGGCTCGGTGAAAATCACATTCCGGTTCGTTTATCCGGTGAAAACCGGGAGGGCGGCTATATGGTTTACCGTATCCGCGAGACTGCTTTCGGCGGCGGCACCAAGCTTTCTGCAGAGGATGGTTTCCTTCAGTTCATGATTGAACGTCTGCTTGCAAGCAATGCTCCGCTTCTGGAAGAATGTGAAGACGAAGATCTGGAGGAAGTCGGCGATGAGATGAAACTGACCAGCCTTCAGAGCATCACAGACTTTATGATCTGTGCCGGCCGCACCCTGCCGGATAATATCCGCCTGTGGGCAAGACGCAACCTTGCCGTTGCACGTTCCCATGAAGTTTCCCCTGAAGAACGCCGCCATGCCCAGCGTGCCCTCTCCATCATGATGAACATTCAGTGGAAGAGCAATTACTTCGAAGCCATCGATCCGGTTGCTGCACGCCGTATTCTCGATGAAGAACTTTACGGTATGGAACGCGTCAAACAGCGTATCATGGAGACGATCATCCAGATCAACCGCACGCATACCCTGCCGGCATATGGTCTGCTGCTGGTCGGCCCTGCCGGAACCGGTAAATCTCAGATTGCCTATGCCGTTGCACGTATCCTGCGTCTTCCTTGGACTACGCTTGACATGAGCTCCATCAACGATCCGGAACAGCTGACCGGAAGCTCCCGTGTCTATGCAAACGCAAAACCCGGAATCATTATGGAGGCTTTCTCAGTATCCGGAGAGTCCAATCTGGTCTTCATCATCAACGAGCTGGATAAGGCAGCCTCCGGCAAGGGAAACGGCAATCCGGCAGACGTGCTTCTGACCTTGCTTGACAACCTCGGCTTTACCGATAACTATATGGAATGTATGATTCCAACGACCGGCGTTTATCCTATCGCCACAGCCAACAACAAAGAGCAGATCAGTGCACCTCTGATGTCACGTTTTGCCGTGATCGACATTCCGGATTACACACCGGATGAGAAAAAGATCATCTTCTCCAAATTTGCACTGCCGAAGATTCTCAAACGTATGAGCCTCAAAGAGAATGAGTGCAAGATGACAGACGAAGCACTGGATGCTGTAATTGAACTGTTCTCCAACACCTCCGGAATCCGTGATCTGGAACAGGCCGCCGAACATATCGCAGCAAATGCACTGTATCAGATCGAAGTTAACCGTGTTTCCGAAGTTGTGTTTACCGCAGAGATGGTACGCAGCCTCTTACGCGACTAAGCATACATGGAAGATTTATGCATGTGCAAATGATCTGTGCAGAAGGTTTGTAAATGTGCAAATGAACGGTATAAAATAGTTTTGTAAAAAATAGTACGCCATGATGATTCGAAAACAATCTCCTGACACGCTGCGTTTCCTGTTCGGTTCACTCGCCGGTTAGCCGCCCTTCGCCTAAACTCGCCTCTTCGAGGCTCAGGCAGCGGCTCCTTGGGGCGGCAGCATCGCAAACCTCACGACGGAAGCCTTGCTACCGTCAGAGCAATTTGTTTTCGAATTCATCATGGCTGTATTATTTTACGCACTATTTTTTACGATACCGTTCGTTTGCACATTGCTAAAAGCTCCTGGCTTGCCGGGGGGCTCTTAAGCGGAACAGTCCTTTCAGGTCAAATTACAAAACACGAAAAAACAGAGACACTGTAACGGTAGTAAATTTCCGTCACTGTGCCTCTGTCTTTTTTGTTTTGTACACAAGAAAGTTGATGC